>ENA-OQCK01000262-OQCK01000262.1-human-gut-metagenome-genome-assembly--contig:-NODE-262-length-31389-cov-9.973386_pt1 | contig 31389 bp, 29 predicted proteins | sample MGYA00242498_ERZ504578 | MGnify/ENA primary metagenome ERZ504578 (study PRJEB26092, sample SAMD00036229) | human gut metagenome | host: Homo sapiens | study: EMG produced TPA metagenomics assembly of...
ACCTCGTTCATCTCACCCTCAACCATCATGATGTTGTCTATGGTAGCGGCAACCATGATGTCGATATCAGCTTTCTCCAATTCCGCGAAGTTGGGTTGACGATGTATTTTCCATCCGTACGAGCTACGCGAACCTCAGAGATCGGTCCGTTAAAAGGAATATCAGAAACTGCCAAAGCGGCGGAAGCGGCCAAACCTGCTAATGCGTCCGGCAAATCTTCGCCATCAGCGGAGAACAATATAATATTTACATATACCTCAGCGTGGTAGTTGTCTGGGAAAAGAGGACGCAACGCACGGTCTACTAAACGAGATGTGAGGATTTCATAATCAGAAGCTTTTCCTTCTCTTTTTGTAAAACCTCCGGGGAAACGTCCAAAAGCGGAGTATTTCTCTTTGTATTCTACTTGCAACGGCATGAAGTCAACACCCGGGTTCGCGTCTTTAGCGGCACAAACAGTGGCGAGCAACACGGTGTTGTTCATACGAACGGTAACCGCTCCGTCCGCCTGTTTGGCCAATTTCCCGGTTTCGATGGTAATGGTTCTTCCATCACCTAACTCGATCGTCTTGTTAATTGGATTAAGCATAATCTTTTTTTCTTATTTTTCTATCTGTCAAAAATTGGTGCAAATGTAATGAAAGTTTACCTGTAATTGCATGAAAATGAAAAGAAATAACAGTCTTGAAATACTTTTTTTTGAAAAAAGCCTTGAAGAAATACGGAATAATAGTGCCACAATTGTAAAATAATGTATATTTGCACCAGATTAGTAATATAGACAAACTGGAATAATGAAACAAATATCTACGAATTTACTAGCTGTGCTGTGTGTTATGTTGCTTTTGTTCACGGCTTGTAAGAAGAATTCTGATTTTACGGTGGAAGGTGTAGTGTCCGGCGCAGACGGCCAGATGATGTATCTGGAGAATGTAGGTGTGTCGACGGTAGAGTTGATGGACTCCGTAAAACTGACGGCGGCCGGTAAATTCAGCTTTACGAAGCCTCGTCCGGCATTCCCGGATTTTTATCGCTTGCGTCTGAATAACCAATTGATCAACTTCTCGGTAGATTCTACGGAGACGATCTCGTTCGTGGCCGATGCCGGGACTTTCGCTACTTCTTATAGCGTGGAGGGCTCAGAGAATTGCAAGGCGATCAAGAATATTACCTTGGCTCAATTAGATGCGAACCAAGCGATCCATCGTTTACGGAAAGAATCTGAGTCCGGTCTGTTGGCGGATTCCGTATATTCCCGCCAGGTGCTCGAGGCCGCCGAGGCTTATAAAGACGTGGCTCGTAAGTATATTTATTCCGCCCCGATGTCCGCTGCCGCTTACTTTGCCTTGTTCCAGCAAATTGACGGCTTGCTGTTCTTCGATTTGTATGACAAGAACGACTCGAAGGCTTATGGCGCCGTAGCCACCAGCTTCGATCACTATTATCCGGAAAGCCCTCGTGCTAAGCATCTGTATAACTTGGCTCTTCAATCGATAAAGGTGATTCGTAGCCAGCGCCCGATGGACTTGGATAAGGTGGAGAAGAAAGAGGTTAGTTTCTTGGATATCGAGTTGCCGGATGTACATGGGGAAAACACGAAATTGTCTTCTGTCGCTACAGGTAAGGTGGTGTTGATTAACTTCACGGCCTATATGTCCGAATGGTCTCCTGCCTTGAATATGGAATTTGGCGATTTATATACGAGGTACCACGATAAGGGCTTGGAGATTTACCAGATCTCTTTGGATAATGATGTCCACTTCTGGAAGAACGCCGCTTCTAATTTACCTTGGACTTGCGTGCGTGATCCACAGTCTGTTTACTCTCAGACCGCGGCGTTGTATAACGTGAAACAGCTTCCGGCGATCTTTATCTTGGATCGCAAGGGAAACTTGGTTAAACGGGTGGACGACGTGAAGAAACTTGAGGCTGACATCAAGTCCGTATTGTAAATTGTTCATGATTTAATCATCAGATTTATATGTTATAAAGCACTTTCGTAAACTTGTTCATCTTAGAAAGATAACCTAACTTTGCGGAGTCTTGAAATGATAAAAAAGGGGAGTTCCGGCCATATGACTTGGTCGGGATTCTTTTTTATTATGCGATAATCAATCAATATTAATATAAAGAATAAGGAGGATTTAATATGGCTGTTAGTTATATGACAAAGGACGGCTACGATAAGATTTTAGCTGAAATCAACTATTTGGAGACCGTGAAGCGCCCTGAAATATCAGCCAGATCGCTGAGGCGAGGGATAAGGGTGACTTATCCGAGAACGCTGAGTACGATGCCGCCAAAGAGGCTCAAGGTATCATGGAGGCTAAGCTTGCGCAGTTGAAAGGTTTGATCTCAAACGCCCGTCTGATCGATGAGAGTCGTGTGAAAACAGATGAGGTTCAGATTTTGAACAAGGTGAAAATTAAGAATACGAAGAATAACGCTGTCATGACCTACACGTTGGTATCGGATTCGGAGGCTAACCTAAAAGAAGGAAAGATCTCCGTAAGCACGCCGATCGCCCAAGGTTTGATGGGAAAGAAGGTAGGGGATGTCGTTGAGATCCGTGTACCTTCCGGCTTGATGACGTTTGAGATTATGGATATTTCAATTTAAAAACAGAAAGACGTATGGCAACTATTTTCAGTAGAATCGTGGCGGGTGAGATCCCTAGCCACAAGGTTGCGGAAGACGATGAGTTTTTTGCTTTCCTCGATATCAATCCGGTAGCCTTGGGGCATACCTTGGTAATTCCCAAGAAGGAGGTCGATTATATCTTTGATATCGATGATCCGATGCTGGGACGGATGGTAGCTTTCGCTAAACGGGTAGCTCGTGCCCAAGAGACCGCTATCGAGTGTAAGCGTGTAGGGTTGGCTGTCATGGGCTTGGAAGTGCCCCATGCGCATATCCATTTGATTCCTATCACGAAGGAGTCCGATATGTATTTCGGCGGGAAGAAATTGGCTGTAAGTCAAGAAGAATTGGCCGAGATCGCCGCTAAGATTAGAAAAGAATTCAAATAATTGAATATAATTTTTTAATTATAAAAAATTGGTTATATTTGTACCCGCTGTTTTATGCGTGACAATATCATGCAAAGGGGACAGCAAATCATTAATATGATTCATTAGTGGTTTTTACTCATAAATTTGTTAACCTTAGAAGAAAGGCCCCTCTGTGACAGAGCGGCCTTCTTTTTTTAAACACACAATAAACATTATAAACTACTAAATCGATATCTTCATCTTACATCTTCGAATAGGATTAGGGGAGCCAAACGGCATGCCTGTTCCAATCGTGTACACCGTTCCAATAATTATGCCAGTCATATAGCATACCGGATTGATGGATATATACACCACATAATATAAAGGAGATAAGCCATAAGGCTAATAATATCCATCTTGCTTGCGTCGGTAAGGGGCGTACCTTGAATAATTGGCTGCAAATAGCGTATATCAAGGAGAATATGGGGATACCGATGAATAAGATTGTCCCTATGCATCCCATGATTGCCATTGACAACGGTGCTCCGTTTATCAAGTCCGCTCCGAACGGAGAGAGGTTATAGATGAATCCGGCCCCACCCATGAGCAACGCAAATGTTACGACTACCAGAATGAATACAACTAATACTAGCGGTGGCAACAGGAAGATTCCGGCCAATATGATGAAAAACTTCAGGATGAACCCGATGACCAAGACGAAAACATCCGCCAGCTTTTGGAAGAAGTTCCTCGGCTTATCCGAGCTGATAAAGTCGTTCACGTTATTGCTGACTTTCTCGAATCCATCTGTCACGGTCTTTCCGATATTCTCCACCGTCACGCTTTGTCCGCGCATCTCGAGTTTCTCGGTCGCCGTACGTGCCATCGGTACGATGATCCACAACAAAAAGTAAAGCGGAACCGTGATTCCATAGAAGAACATCAGAAGGAAAAGCACGATACGTACGGCAGTCGGGTCCCAATCCATGTAGGCGGCGAAACCTCCGGCGACACCTCCCAGAATACGGTTATCCGGGTCACGCATCAAGCGTTTCTTGGTCGTCTGGGTATGAGTCTCCTGTTGTTGTGTCCGGTAATTATCCTCGTGGTCGGTGCTTTTCTCTTCCTCCTCGAAAATCTCTTCCGGCTTACCCATCCGTTTGATCACTTCCTCTACCTGCTCGATCGTGATGACCTCGTAGCCTAAGCGGACACGCTCGTTAAGAAGTTCCGAGATACGCATCTCGAAATCATCCATGATCTCATCCGAACCCTCTTCTTTGCGGAAGTGGATGCGCAGGTTAGACAGATATTTGTCTAATAATTGGTATGCGTCTTCGTCAATGTGGAAAACTGTGCCTCCCAGATTAACAGTAAGTGTCTTCTTCATCACTCTTTCGTTTTAATTGTTTCTGATGTGGTTTATTGTATCATTTAGTTCCTGCCATGAAGCCTCCAGCTCGCCGAGGAATAGTTCTCCTTTCTCGGTCAGTTGGTAATACTTGCGTGGCGGTCCTTGCGTAGATTCTATCCACTGATAACTTAATAGCTCGCTATTTTTTAGTCGGGTTAAAAGAGGATATAAAGTGCCTTCCACAACGATCAACTTCGCTTCTTGTAACTTCTGAATGATATCAGAGGTGTAAGCGGGTTCCTTTTTGAGAAGCAGGAGGATGCAATATTCCAGCGTCCCTTTCCTCATTTGTGATTTTACGTTCTCTGCATTCATCTCTTTTAATTTTATGCTACAAATGTATGTATTACATATGTACTATGCAATACATACTACTATGAATTATTATTATTTAACCGAATACTTGCACATAAAGAGCAATTATGTGTAAAAAAAGGACTGATGTCGTGTCTTTTAGAAGAGAAAAGCGTACTTTTGCGGTATCAATTCAAAATAAGGAATTATGATTTATTATCATTTTGCCGAGTTAATACACCGTCAGGCAGAGAAATATGGGAACCGTACAGCGTTGAAACATAGAGATAACGCTACCGGGAAATGGTTGAAGATTTCTTGGAGGGAGTTTTCTGATAAGGTTATGCTTACGGCCAAGGCGATGGCTGAGTTCGGGATAAAGGTACAAGAGAATATCGGGGTTTATTCCCAGAATATGCCTCAGTGTTTATATACGGACTTCGGTGCGTATGGTAACCGGGTGGTTTCCATCCCGATGTACGCGACGAATTCTCCGGGACAAATCGAGTACATCATCAATGACGCTAAGATCCGCACGTTGTTCGTCGGTGAGCAATTGCAGTATAATAACGCTTTCAAGGTACAGAAGGACTCTAAGTATCTGGAGCGTCTGGTTGTCTTTGATCCGGCGGTCAAGATGAATCCAGAAGATAAGACGTCCATTTATTTTGATGATTTCTTGCGCTTGGGGGATAATGCGCATGCGGAGAGCACGGTGAAAATACGTATGACGGAAGCCGTTCCGGAGGATCTGGCTACCATTATATATACGTCCGGTACGACCGGTGAGTCGAAAGGCGTAATGCTTCCTCATTCTTGCTATCTGGAGGCGATGCGGATACATGATGTACGTCTGCCGATGGTGACAGATAAGGACTTGGCCATGAGCTTCTTGCCAATGACTCATATCTTCGAGAAGGCTTGGTGTTATTATTGTCTCCATAAAGGGGTTACGATCGCTATCAACCAAGACCCGAAAATGATCCAGAAGACATTGCCGGAGGTTCATCCTACCTTGATGTGCAATGTGCCTCGTTTCTGGGAGAAGGTGTATGCGGGCGTGCATGAGAAGATCAACTCCGCCTCTCCGGCCATGAAGAAGATTTTCTTGGATGCGATCGAGACTGGGCGAAGGTATAATCTGGAGTATAAGAATAAAGGTATTCCGGCCCCGTGTAGTCTGAAGTTGAAGTTCCAATTTTACAATAAAACGGTTTTTACCTTATTGAAAAAGGTATTGGGTATTGAGCGTGGACGGTTTTTCCCGGTGGCGGGCGCTCCGTTATCGGATACGATTAATGAGTTCTTGCAGTCCGTGAATATCCCGATCGTTTATGGTTATGGACTGAGCGAGACGACGGCTACGGTTTGTTTCTACCCTGAGATCGGATTCCAGTTTGGTTCTATTGGTGAGGTAATGCCGGGAGTTCAAGTGAGAATAGATCCGGCGAATAATGAGATATTGGTGAAAGGCAAGACCGTGATGTCCGGGTATTATAATAAACCGGAGGAGACGAGGAAGGCTTTCACCGAGGATGGTTTCTTCCGTACCGGCGACGCTGGTCGTTTGGAGGGTAATACGTTATTCTTTACGGAACGAATCAAGGATTTGTATAAGACTTCAAACGGAAAATATATCGCTCCACAAGCGATCGAGATGGTGATAAGCGGAGATAATTATATCGAGCAAATCGCTGTTATCGGCGATCAACGTAAGTTCGTGAGCGCCTTGATCGTGCCGGCTTATCCTTTGTTGGAGAAGTATGCCGGGGAAAAAGGTATCTCGTTCGAGAGCCGGGAGGAGTTGGTGAAGAACAAGGATATCATTCGTTTCATCGAGGCTAGGGTAGAGGAGCACCAGAAGAACTTGGCTTCTTACGAGAAGATCAAGCGCTTTACCTTGTTGCCGGAACCTTCATGATGGGATGCGAGCTGACGGATACGCTAAAGTTGCGCCGTCCGGTCGTATTGCAGAAGTACGCTACCGAGATAGAGGCGATGTACGAGGAATAACGAGTTTGTCGGCTATCAACTATTTCTTATCTTCGCGGTAAATTTAAAAAAGGAAAGAACATATGATCACATCAGACCAACTACATGACGTGTTGGAGCGCGATAAAGCGCTGAGGGGGTATCTTTGACATCGATAGCAAGACCATTCAGTTAGAAGAGGAGGAGCTACGTACGCAAGACCCCGGTTTCTGGGAAGACGCCAAACGTGCGGAAGTCCAGATGAAGAAAGTAAAGGAGCTAAAGAAATGGATCGAGCTTTACGGTGAGGTACATGCGGCGGCTGAGGAGCTAGAGTTGGCTTACGAATATGTAAAGGAAGAGATTATCACCGAGGAAGAGGTGGACGCGGCTTATAAGAAGGCCCTTCATTTACTGGAAGACTTGGAGTTCCGCAATATGCTTCGTGACGAGGCCGATCAAATGAGCTGTGTGCTCAAGATCAACTCGGGTGCCGGTGGTACCGAGAGCCAAGATTGGGCTTCCATGTTGATGCGTATGTATCAGCGTTGGGCTGAGAATAACGGTTATAAGATCTCTATCGCCAACTATCAGGAAGGGGATGAGGCCGGTATCAAGACCGTGACCTTCAATATTGAGGGAGATTATGCCTATGGCTATCTAAAGAGCGAGAATGGCGTGCATCGTTTGGTACGTGTATCTCCTTACAACGCCCAAGGTAAACGAATGACCTCTTTCGCCTCCGTATTCGTCACCCCGTTGGTGGATGATACGATCGAGGTAAAGGTAGAGACGGCGGCTATCTCTTGGGATACGTTCCGCTCGGGCGGCGCCGGAGGACAGAACGTGAACAAGGTGGAATCCGGAGTTCGCTTGCGTTATCAGTCAAGGACCGTATACAGGCGAGGAAGAAGAGATCTTGATCGAGAATACCGAGACTCGCGACCAACCCAAGAACCGTGAGAACGCTATGCGTCAATTGCGTTCCATCCTTTACGATAAGGAGTTGCAGCATCGCATGGCCGAGCAGGCCAAGGTGGAGGCCGGAAAGAAGAAGATCGAGTGGGGTTCGCAGATCCGTAGTTACGTATTCGATGACCGTCGCGTAAAAGACCATCGTACGAACTACCAGACTTCCGACGTGAACGGTGTGATGGATGGAAAGATCGACGATTTCATCAAAGCATACTTGATGGAGTTCGCCGGAGAAGAAAGTGCGGAAAAATAAGTTTTTCCCTTTAACATTTGCATATCTCGATAATAAATCGTAATATTGCACCCGATTTCAGAGCCTAGCTCTGAACAGGTCCTATAGCTCAGTTGGTTAGAGCACCTGACTCATAATCAGGGAGTCCTTGGTTCAAGCCCAAGTGGGACCACGATGGATGATCGCTAAATAACGTAATATTAGTTATTTAGCGATTTTTTATTGTACCTGCATGAACTAAAAAAGAATATGAGTGTTTGAGGTCACAATTTGTGATCTCTTTAGAGAAACGCCGCCGCCCTCGTGAATATGGAATGAAAGGCTTGGTTGATCAGGCCCGGATCGATACGGGAGTGTGTCGGGAAGGGGATTTGATGGGAGTAAGCGAACGGGAAATCCAGCTCTTCTAATATCTTGCCGGACGCTTTTCCTAAAGCCTTGATCACCCCGCTAGTAGGCATAACGATATCTTTTTTCAATGAGATCGCCCGAATACGATCGCAAGCCCGTTGGAAGAACGACTCCCGGTAATCTCGTAACACATCCTCACGTACCATGGCCTTAAAGGCTTGCTCCAGAAAATCATTCTTGAACGAGGTGGGAAGCGTACGATTCTCCAAGAAATCATGCCGGAAGTAATGGCGTACCTTGCGAACGCCTCCTTGTCCATGATATCACGGGCGTTGCCATCCATCTCACTGAAGATGGAGCCACCGCAAAACATGAATAAACGGGTGTCCGTAAACATCTTGTCCGGATTCGCTAATAACAAGACCTGCGAGAGTAACGCCCCGATGGAATAAGCGAATAAGTTGATGGACGTGTCTTCCTTGAACAAAGGATGCTCGCCGTTCTTGATCTCATGAACCAATTGCCACATATTATAAACGGATTCTCTGCCCGAGGCGTAAAAGCGTAACGGGTTTTGGGATAGCCGGCTGCTGAGGGCCACGTTGGCGAAGGTGGAGTTCGTCACGTTCGCTACCTCCTCCTTGCGTTTGCTTACCCAAGGGAGGATCGCGCGGGGATTGGCCCATAATCCCGGGGTACGGTTCATATGGAAAGCGATCGGGAACAGGATGACCGGCTTACCGGTCGTATGGGTGAGGTATTCCGCCCATGTGAGGTATTTTTCCCAAGTCCGCTCGTTCAGGCCATGCAACAGGATAATCGCCTCATTATTCTTTTTACGTCCCGAGGGCGTGAATATGGCATATGAGAAAGATTTATTCTCTTGGATACGATCGTCGGTCATCGGACAGAATCCGGTGGGGGTAAGTCCCTTCTGGAACTCGTCGATCTCGCTGGCGCCACGGGTCTGGGTGAAGCGAAACGGGATGATCTCCAGATGGCTCTCTTCCAATTCAGTCTTTTTGTCATAAGAGAAAAGACTGTTCAGTTGCTTAGTACGAAGTGAAATATCCATAATCCTCTGATTTTTTACTGCAAACAAACAATAGAAAAACATCTCTTCAAAATAAATGGTTTAAACGGGCTTTGTTGGGGACATAAAGTGTTATTTAGGGGTGAAATCTTTTATAGAGGGGTGAATTTCGTCTGGGAAAATGATTACATTTGTTCCAAAATAGAGGCAAAAAGATGGGAATGTGGGATCAAAAAATACCAAGTTACATATACGGTAAGCAGAATATCGTGAGGCTGATTCTGTGGACGGCCTTGTTTGCGTTGGTGTTTATCAACATCTACAAGCCGTTTAGCTCCACCTCTTGGTACAAGGTCTCGGAGTTTAAGTTCTTCGTATTCTCCAGCTTGATTATCTTGACGGGAGTATTGGTGGTTGTCTTGAGCCGTATTACTCTGTTCCATTGGGGGAAGCGGCATGCTATCACGGTCCGGACCTATGCGATCTGGATCGTGCTGGAGATATTCTTCATGTCGCTTTTCTATACGATTTATACGTTGGTACTGAATCCGGAACGAGAATATATGGAAGTTTTTAACGATTCGGCGGTGAATACCAGTCTGGTCTTATTGCTCCCTTATTCCGTGCTGCACCTGTATTTCTCTTATAAAGAGAAAGAGCGGCAATTGCGATTGTTGGAGGAGAACCAGACGGAAGCGGCGGTTCGGCAAAGCGTTTTCTCTTTCTATGACGAGAAGAACGAGTTGCGCCTTTCCGTGAAGCGAAGTAACCTGCTGTATCTTGAATCGGCGGATAATTACGTTTGTATCTGGTATCTGAATAAGGGGCAGCTCACGAAGTTTATGCTTCGCAACTCCTTGAAGGCGATCGAGGAGAGCCTCGCTGATACGAATGTACTCCGTTGCCATCGTTCTTTCATGGTAAATTTCGACCAAGTGAAGGTGATCCGCAGGGAGAAGGAGGGCGTTTATCTGGAGCTGGGGATCGAGAAAGTACCCGATATCCCGATCTCCAAGACGTATAGCGAGAAGGTAACCCGCTGGTTCCAGACCTATTCTTCCTAGCGGGCTATTTCAATTCGATATTATTTTCTTTCGCGTATTGCGAGGGGCTCATGTTGAATTGCTTGGAGAAGGCCCGGCTGAAATAGGATTGCGAGTTGAAACCAACCGCCTCGGCGATCTCGTAAATTCTCATATCGCTTGAAGGATCAACTCGGCGGCTTTCTTTAGTCGGCTGATCTTGATCAACTCGTTGGGCGTTACGTTCGACAGGCCGTTGATTTTACGGTAAAGGGTCGGACGGCTTAGATTCATCAAGTCCGCTATCATGTCCACGTCTAGGTTCACGTCGTTTATATGGCTGTCGATGATATCGTTCAGTTTTTTCAAGAACTTCTCGTCCGCCTTCGTGTAAGCCATGGATTTGATATTAGCAATCGGCGAGTTGAAATAATAGGCACGCATATTGCTCCGGTTGTTCAGCAGGTTCGTCACTTGGGTAAGCAATAGATCCATGGAGAAAGGTTTGTCGATGTAAGCGTCCGCCCCCAGCTCAAGCCCTTCCATGCGAGATTGCAAGGTGTTCTTAGCCGTCAGGAGGATGATCGGGATATGGCTGAACTCCAGATTAGTCTTTATCTTTTTCAATAAGGTGAAACCATCCATGACAGGCATCATGATATCGCTGATGATTAATTGGATGCCATATTCCTGAAGACGGGCAATCGCTTCCTCGCCATTACCGGCGGTGACAATATTGTAATGGACATTGATCTCTTGACCGATGAAATGGAGCATTTCGGTGTTATCTTCCACCACGAGAACCGTCGGGCGGGATTCTTGGGTGACATATTTCCGCTCGCTGGCAGGGTTGGTCAGGACCTCTGCTTTCTCTTCCTCTAGTTTTAATGAGTTCGGTTGGTTCACCGGCAAACGTAATCTAAAGATGATAAGCCCGGCCGGAGATTCCTCCAACGTCAACGATCCCTCGTGCATCTCCGCTAAAGAACGGGCCAAGGGTAGTCCGAGCCCGGTCCCGGATTTATGGATAGAGGAGTCATCCCGGTAGAAAGGCTCGAAGATCTTTTCTTTTATCTCCTCCGAGATGGGCTTTCCATCGTTCATGATATCGATCGTGAATCGCTCGCCATCTTGCGCCTCGAACCGGACGATGATCTTGCTTCTTGCGTATTTAATAGCGTTCGATAGGAGGTTGCTGAGTATCTTCGTGCAAGCCTCCTTATCGATAAAGGCGTAGAAAGATTTCACGTTACACTCGATAATCATTTGCAATGCCTCCTGCTCCGCCGTGTCGTGGAAACGCTCAAAGGTCTCTTGCATCAATGCGATGATGTCCGTATGTATGAAGTTTAGTTTATATCCCTCGATTTCCGTCTTCCTGAAATCCAGTAGTTGATTCACCAGATCCAGTAGCCGGTTCGCGTTTTTATCCACAATTGTCAGATAATTCTTTGCGCTGGGAGATAGCTTGATGTCCCGTGTTACTTTCTCCAGAGGACTTTTAATTAAAGTCAGGGGCGTACGTATCTCATGAGCGATATTGATGAAGAAATCAATCTTAGCTTGATAAAGCTCCTTCTCCTTTTCATTCTCGAACTCCTGTATTTTCTGCTGTATATTGGCCTTATTATGCCGGGAAATGATAAAGATCAGCAACACTACGCATCCGATAGCGATAATCCCATATAGGATTAACGCCTTGGTAGAGAGCCACCATGGGGGAAGGATCGTAATCTGGAACATCGCCGGCTCATCATTCCAAATGCCGGACAGGTTCGCCGCCTTCACCTTGAACGTATAATTACCGGGCGGTAGTTTCGTGAAATAAACCCGGTTCTCGCCCACCACATGATACCATTTGGAACTTAACCCTTCCATGCAATAGGCGTATTGGGTGAGGTTGGGGGCTTGGTAGCTTAATGAGGTGTAGTCGATGTAGAATGTGGACTGATTATGTTCTAAGGTGATCCCTTCTTTGAAAGTGATGTCTTTTTGCCTCAATAGATTATGGTCGGGGTCCGAATATTTGATTTGTGTCATATAAATCTTCGGTTGAATAGAGAACTGTTGGATATTATCGGGGTGGAACCGGACCAAGCCTTTCAAGGTCCCGAAATATAATTTGCCGTCTTTAGCTTTTAAAGAAGAGTTATAGTTGAATTGATTGGACAGGAGCCCATGTTCTTTTTTGAACACCTTGATCTCTTGATTGACCGGGTTAAGTACGGCTAGGCCATTTGTGGTACTGATCACATGTGGCCTTTAGGGTCTTCCTCGATCCGGTAAATGACGTTACTGGGTAGGCCGTCTTGAGTCGTGTATCTTGTCGTACTCTTTAAATTCCGGTCGTACATTTTCACTCCGTTTCCGGTAGCGAACCATAGATTGTTTTTAGTATCCTCATGGATGTGATTGATCGTCCGGTTGGCGTTCGTGTTTATGGAATCCAATTTAAATTCGCCGTGTTTTTGCCGGATTGGGTCGAAATAATATAATCCGGTATTGAATGTTCCGGCCCATATAACCCCTTCGTGATCCTCGAAGATCGTTTGTATCCTGCAATTACCGGGGAATTGATCGAGAGGCTCGAAAATATCTTTCTCCGGATTATATTGATACATGCCGGATGCCGTAGCTATGAGCAAGTTATTTTTCCGGGTTTTATAGAGATATACGATGATATCGTTTTGGGAGGCGTAAGGATTCGGGGCGATCGTATAATGCTTGATGATTTTCTCCGTACGGATATCCATCACGTCTACCCCGTTAGCGTGTGTCCCGATCCATAGATAGTCTCCAATCACGGTAAGCCCGTGGATACAGCTTTGGGAAAGACCGTCTTTATCTTGGAAGTTCTTATAGGTTTGCGTACGGATGTCGAGTTTATTGAGACCAGCGTCTTCGGTTCCTATCCATATATTATGGTTAGCGTCTTGGCAAATATCATGGATAATATCACCGTTAATTGTTTTTTTCCCGGGTATATTGTAGTCTTTCTTGAATTTGAGATAAGGAGGAAGGTAATTAATGCCCCCATTATCCGTACAGATCCATAAGCCACCTTCCCGGTCCTTGCAAAACTGTTTGATAGCGTTATTGGATAGTGAATATGGATCGCATTTGTCTTGTTCTATGTGAAAGGTCTTGTTTGAGGGGATTTGGTAGATATAGATACCGTTGTAGGTGGCGATCCATACCTCGTCGTTTGTCACTTGGAAAATATCCCGGGTATAGAGGGGGCTGTTCTTTTGCTGGGTAAGAACATTTCGGCAAACACCTGTTTGTATATTGACTTGTTTGACTCCGTTATCGCTTGTACCTATCAGTAATGTATTATCGGACGGGGATGCCCATAGAGTCGTCATATTATCTATATGTAGGGTGTCGTTACCGTTATGGATATTTAGAGGGATGAATTTATTATCGGTCGGGTCTAAGAGGACAACATTACCGTTTAGCGTGGTACCAGATCTGATCTTGGGGAGTGATATAGAAAGAGGTGATCGGATCACTATCCTTATACAGGTAGTTTTGGTGTAGCTCGGATTGCTCATTATATTTAATAAGGGAAAAGCCGGATAACAGCATCCACAGATTCCCTTGGTGATCAAATTCCAGATAGGTACAGCCGATTCCTTTCGTGAACTTTATCAAGGAAAAAGTATCGGTTTGGTAATCGTATTTTTGTACTCCCATATTAGTACCCACCCAGAGTTCACCGGAAGGCTTATCGCCAAGTCGGTAATCCAGCTACTTATTAAAGTTCCTCTCTGCTTGGTTTGATTTTTTATGATATGGAATTTGTTCCCGTCAAATCGATTGAGCCCGTCCCGTGTTCCAAACCACATAAAGCCATAATGATCTTGGACACAACATGTCACGTTATTATTGCTTAATCCATCTTCTACCTCATAGGATTTAAAGTAGTATGACCGGGCGTTGACTTCTATTGCGGTTACTACAAATAATAGGACGTATAAATAATTCATCAAGTTTTTTTTCATAGATCTCCCTTGTATTTCATGCGCAATATAAAGCCTTTTCCTAGACTTTCCATAGCGGTATCGTATCATTGTTTTTCATTTTGTTTCAATGTCCAGACTTCAGTTTTTGGCTTTAAAAGCCGTTCCTTGCAAGACTGTTTGTTGAGACGATAGGTAATAATTTTGAGAGAAAAGTGCAATACTGTTTGACTCAAGGGGCTTTAATTTTGGCAAAAACAGTGTGAATCTTTAAAAGATAGAATATGAATCAAAAAGTAAAAGTAGGTATAATAGGCTTTGGTCGCATGGGTGGATTTTATTTGGAGGAGATGCGGAAGAGCGATCAATGGGAGGTACTTTACATCTGCGATACGGACCCAGAGGCACGAGATTTGGCAAGGAGAAAGTCGCCGACATCCCGAATCGTAGCGGATGAGCAAGTTGTATTCGAGGACCCGGAAGTACAAGTGGTCGGTTTATTTACATTGGCGGATTCCCGGTTGAGGCAAATTAAGAAGGCAATGGCATTTGGCAAGCATGTCATCTCAGAGAAACCGGTCGCAGATACGATCGAGCATGAATGGGAGGTCGTGAAATGCGTGGAAAACTCAAGTTTGTTCTCGACCGTTAATTTGTATTTGCGTAATTCTTGGTACCATAATACGATTAAAGAATTTATCCGGAGAGGAGAGATCGGAGATTTGGCGATCATTCGCATTTGCCATATGACTCCGGGGTTGGCTCCGGGTGAAGGTCATGAATATGAAGGTCCGTCTTTTCATGATTGCGGAATGCATTATGTGGACATTTCCCGGTGGTATGCCGGATGCGAGTATAAGACATGGCATGCGCAGGCGATCCGGATGTGGGATTATCCCGAACCTTGGTGGTTGCAATGTCACGGGACATTTGAGAACGGGGTGGTATTTGATATAACACAAGGGCATGTGTATGGACAATTATCGAAAGACCAAACGCATAACTCTTACATAGATGTAATAGGAACGAAAGGAATCGCCCGGATGAGTCATGATTTTAAGACTGCGGTCGTGGAGTTGAGAGGTGTTAATGAAACACACCGGATCGAGAAGCCCTATGGAGGGAAAAATATAAGTACGCTATGTGATTTGTTCGCGGATTCCGTACGGACCGGTGTTTTTAATTCCCGCCTACCACTGATGCGTGATTCCGCTATCGCTTCCGAGTATGCGTGGAAATTCTTGGATAACGCTAGACGAAATGAGATGCCTTCTATCGGGAATTTACAAACCTTGGAAGAAATCCGGGAGAGAAGACGGAATATGACGGAAGGGTATGGCTTACTTCGCCATGTAAAATTGTCTCATTCTTGATACGATTTTCTCAATGACCGGGGGGGAAACAGGCTGGAACTTGTATTATGCGACAATCGGAAACGATTTTGATAAAATAGAAAAAGAGGATTCTTCATATCCGTGATACATTTGCTACTGCTTGTTCATAGAGCGAAAACAGAAACATTAATTTAATACTATGTAGCATGAAAAAAATGATTGTTCTTATCAGTCTTTTATGTGGAGCGTTTTTTATGAGTGCCCAACAAAGTAATCAACAACAAAGACCACCGGAAAGATGGAAACCTGAGAGTACTGAATGGTATTATCCGGTTCCTCCTAAGGTAAAGCCGGGTGTCGGAACTGGTGCTCCTTCCGATGCGATCATCCTGTTTGATGGAAAAGATCTTTCTATGTGGGAATCCGCGGGAAAAGATGGAGGTCCCGCTAAATGGACCGTAAAGGATGGGGCGATGATTGTGGCTTCCGGGACCGGATCGATCCGGACAAAAGATTATTTTGGAGATTGCCAGTTACATATCGAGTTCAAGACCCCTACACCGGGAAAGGATAATACATTACAGATGAAAGGTAATAGTGGCATTATGTTACAAAGCGTTATGAGGTGCAGGTTTTGGATTGTGAGGATAATCCTACGTATGTGAATGGCTGGGTCGGCAGTATTTATAAGCAAAGCGCACCGTTGGTAAATGCTTTCACGAAGACAAATGAGTGGCAGGTTTATGATATTTATTGGAAAGCTCCCCGTTTCGGGACAAACGATGAATTGGAATCTCCCGCTATGATTACCGTGGTATTGAACGGTATCGTAGTACAGAATAATTATGTACTGAAAGGAACGACCCCATATACCGGTTTACCTAAATATGTAGCGCATGGCCGTCTGCCATTAAGCTTACAAGATCATGGAGTGGAAGTGGCTTTCCGTAATATATGGATTCGTAATTTATAAATTGTATAACCTTAAAATAATGATTTATGACTACACGTAGGAATTTTTTAAAGAACTCGACGATGTTGGCCGCCGGCTTAGGTATCTCACCTCTTTTGGCATCGGCAGCTCCTACCGTCTCTCATAAGGAAGAGACTATAAATGGGCGGGTGAATATCGCAGTAATAGGTGTCGGTATGGGATGCGTGATTTGCAAGGGGCTTTGACTGATAATCCGTGGTACATTGTGTGGGCATGTGCGACGTGAACAAAGTGAGACTTGATGAGCAGATCGCACGTTTCAAAAAAGACTTTCCGAACCAAACGACTTCGATCAAGGCATATAGTGACTTCCGGGAAGTCTTGGCAAATAAGGATATCGACGGGGTCATTATCGCAACACCGGATCATTGGCATCCTTACATCTTCGCTGAGGCTTTAAAAGCGGGCAAGGCGATTTATGTGGAAAAGCCGGTTGGTAATTCGATTCCGGAGTGCCATTCGATGATGGATTTCCAAAAGAAATATAAAGGGGTGGTAACAACTGGCTTATGGCAGACTAGTCAACGATATTTCTTGGCGGCTAATGAGATATTGAAATCCGGTGTGTTGGGAGATGTTTATAAAGTTCAGCTATGGCTTTGCCAATCGACGGACCCACGTCCGGCCGTAGCGGATTCTCCGGTTCCTTCTACATTAGATTACAATATGTGGTTGGGTCCGGCTCCCGAGCGTCCATTTAATAATTACCGTTTTCGTGGATGGCGTGGCTTTTGGGATTATGGAGGCGGCCAGCAAACCGACTGGGGAGTGCATTGGATAGACTCTGCGTTCGATGGATTGAAAGCGTTAGGATTGTGTGACCGTGAATATCCGGAGGCGGTATTCTCTACGGCTTATAAAGATCCTACCTCTTTTAATGAGACTCCCAGTTGCCAGACAACGATCTTTCAGTATAAGAATTTCCATATAGAATGGGCCAACAAGTCGCTCATCTCTATAATCGGGATCAAGGGGTAGCTTGGGTCGGAAGTAAAGCTACCTTAGTATGTAATCGTGAAGGTTATGAATTGATTCCAGAGAAGAATCGGGAGGGTGAGTTACTAACCGACCGTGCCCAGCTTGTCGGGAAGTTCGAGGATGGTGGTATTGAGGCCCATGCGACGAATTGGTGTAAGTGTATATTAAATAAATCTATTGAGACGAACAGCCCGATCGAGAAAGGGGCTTTCGCGACGATCCTAGCCCATATGGCTAATATCTCATATTTGACGGGAACTCGTGTTGTGTATGATCCGCAAGCTCGTAAGTTTGTGGATAATCCGAAAGCGGACGCGTATTTGAAGCGGAGCTATAGAAGCCCGTGGCAATTCCCGAAAGTTTAATGCGATTGAATGCTTAAAAACAACGACCGGTGGATTTTAATACTCTATTATATATAACCATTACCATACGAATTGAATTACAGCACATTGAGATCTCCGGTCGTTTTTTGTAAAAACAATGTCAACTTTAAATGAATGAGTTATGGAAAATCAAAAAAAGGAAGTATGGCTTCGAAAGGCCCTGTTTTTGATCGTTAGTTTGGCGTTATTCTTTCCCATGATGGCGCAAACGATTACAGTAAAAGGAGTTGTAAAGGAATCTATGACAGGCGAACCGATCATTGGCGCCAATGTAGCGGTGAAAGGAACGACTAACGGTACGATTTCTGATATAAGCGGTATGTATCAGATCTCGAATGTATCATCAAATGCCGTATTGATCGTTTCTTATATTGGATATAAGACCGCGGAGATTCCGGTAAATGGAAAGAACACGATAAATGTGAGCTTGGAGGAAGAAGTATCGGACTTCAAGAAGTGGTAGCCGTGGGATATGCTCTCAGAAAAAGAAAGAATTGACCGGCTCTGTAGCAGGCTTGAAAGAGGGAGACTTGATCAAGGGCGTACAGTCTGACCCAATGGGTATGTTACAAGGTAAAGTGGCAGGTTTGAATATATCCAAACCAAATGCCGGCGACCCGAATGGAGAGTATAAGTTCCAATTACGCGGAACTTCATCCTTGACCGGTAATACCTCTCCGTTGATCGTTATTGACGGTATTCCCCAAGGGGATTTATCCGCTATTCCACAAGATGATATTGAAAGTATCGATGTGTTGAAGGATGGTTCAGCGGCGGCGATATATGGAACCCGCGGAACGAATGGCGTTATCTTGGTTACGACAAAACGAGGTTCTGCCGGGAAGATGAGCGTTACCTACAATGGATATCTGTCTATCTCTTCCATAGCCAATCAATTGGAAGTCATGGATCGTGACCAGTTTTTGGCAAATGGGGGAAACGACCGGGGATATGATACGAATTGGATGGATGAGATTACCCGAACTCCGTTCTCCCATTCGCATAACTTGGCATTGACAGGAGGTACGACCGATTTTAATTACCGGGCTTCTGTATCTTATCGAAATAATCAAGGTATCGCTCTTAAGTCTGGGTTCAATGAGATGATCGCTCGTTTTTCCGCTAATCAGAATTTATTCGATAAAAAGATTCAAATAGCATACGACGCTACTTATCGTCGTTTTGACCGGGAAGGTGAGAATTCCAGCTATGATGATTATTCCGCTTTTAAGCATGCGTATTATTATAATCCTACGGCACCCGTATACGACGAGACGGGAACGATAGATGCCGGAGGGTATTATGCGCTGGATATTCAGGGATATTCAAATCCGGTGGCTTATATTATGCAGCGTGACCGTCGTACAAAAGGCGGACTTTTCCAAGGGTCTGCTCGTGTAACTTGGAATATTTTGGAAGGACTTCGTGCGCAAGCTTTTGGCTCATTGAAATACTCTGATATAAATAAGGGTACTTATACCTCACGAGAGGTATTTAACACTTCTAGTTTCGGGTCAGCGTCTCGGAGTTTTAATACTCGTTTTAATAAAACACTGGAGACGACGATCGACTATGTAAAATCTTTTGGAGAACATCATTTAGTGGTATTAGGTGGATATACCTATGAGCATAATTATCGGGAGTCATTTGGCATGAACAACTCGAATTTTGATTCGGATGTATATTCTTACTATAATTTGGGTGCGGGTAGTAACTTGATTAATAATCCTAGCCAAAGCATGATGGATGGTTCGGTTTCTCAAGATAATTTGGTTTCGTTCTTCGGCCGTGTAAATTATAACTGGGGAAATCGTTACTTGTTATCAGCGTCTGTACGACGTGAGGGTTCTACTCGTTTAGGTGCGGATTATAAATGGGGAACTTTCCCTGCGGTAAGTGTCGGTTGGTCTATCGGTAATGAGGCTTTTATGGAAAGCGCTAGCTGGATTAACGATTTGAAATTGCGCTTGGGATATGGCGTGACAGGAAATATGCCTTCAGATAATTATTTGTCTTTGTCAATGATGGGAGTGGTAGGCCGTTTTTATGATCATACTTCTAAACAATGGATCAATGCTTATGGGCCGACACAGAACCAGAATCCGGATTTGAAATGGGAGCGGAAAGGCGAATGGAATCTAGGTGTTGATTTTGCAGCGTTGAATAACCGCTTGAACGTGACCGTTGATTTATATACCCGTAAGGTTTCAGATTTGTTGTATGAATATAAGGTCCCGACTCCTCCTTACCAATATTCTTCTATGTTGGCGAATGTGGGTGATGCTACAAGTAAAGGTCTGGAATTCTCTGTTTCCGGAACCCCAGTGCAGAATAAGAACTTCTCATGGACTAGTTCTATTAACTTCTCATTCAATACGAATAAATTGGACAAATTAAGTAATGAGACTTTCCAGACAGACTGGATTGAAACTGGTTATTTGTCGGATGGTGATTTAGGAGGTATGAACTCGACTCCATTGATTCGTTTGGTCCCGGGTGGCAAGGTCGGTGATTTTTATTTGCCGGTATTCGAGGGATTTACAGAAGATGGTAAATGGAAATTCAAGGATGTCGATGGTAGTGGTGACTTTACATATAATGAGGATCGTGAGATCGTAGGTAATGCGCAACCTGATTTTATAGCAGGATGGACTAACGAGTTTAAATATCGTGACTTCGATTTATCGTTTACATTCCGTGCTGTCGTAGGCAATGATGTATATAATGTAAGCCGTATGGCATTAGAGAATCGGAATGTGGCTGGAAAGGAGAAGAATATGTTGGCTTCGGTAATGGATATCCCGTTGCAAGATGCGGCTCAAGCCTCTAGTTATTATTTGGAGGATGGTTCTTTTGTGAAGTTGGACAATATCACATTGGGTTATAATGTACCGGTGAAGAAATTAGGTTTCATGCAAAACTTACGTTTGTACTTGACTGGTCAGAACTTGTTTACGATCACTGGCTATAAGGGTATCGACCCGGAGGTTGATATGGTAGGATTAGATAATATGGGTATTGAGAGGACTCGTTATTATCCGGCTAGCCGTTCTTTTATTCTTGGTTTGAATGTTACGTTTTAATGGATACTCTAAATATCGAAGGTTATGAAAAAATATAGTTTAATATATATAGTATCAATGATTTGTTTCTTGGTTATCGCTCCTTCTTGTACGGATATGGATGAAGATACGACGGGACAAATGGTATCAAATGACTTTTATGCGGATCCTTCTTTGATTCCGCAAGCGGTAGGTGCTGCCTATGCGGAATTGCAGGCTTATCAGAATCACTGGGGAGTATGGGGGTTGCAGACTGTTTCCTCGGATGAATGTGTTGTTCCGACTCGTGCGCCGGGTAATGACTGGTATGACGGAGGGGTATGGCAGGATTTCCATCGTCATCAATGGCAATACAATCTGGATGCATTGAATAATGTGTGGATTTCCGTATTTTCTGGAATAACGACATGTAACCGTGTGGTTTACGACTTGGATACATATAAAGAGGAGATGGATGTCGATATCTATAATAAATATCGTGCGGAGACTGTCATCTTGAGATGTTTCTATTATTCTATCTTACTGGATTTATTCGGGAATGTTCCTTATATCGATACATATGAGAGTGAAATCACGGCTTCTCCTCAGACAAGCCGTCCTGAGCTTTATCAGAAAGTCGTAGATTGTATCTTAGATAATATGGAATATTTGGATGACGCTCCGTCTGCCGAGAATTATGGAAGATGTACGAAATCGATGGCTTATACGATGTTGGCAAAACTATATTTGAACGCAAAGGTGTTCAAAGGGGCCTCTTCTTACGATAAGGACGATATGAATAAAGTGATAGAGTATTGCGATAAAGTGATTAACTCTGGATATTATGAGGTCGTATCTGATTTCTCCGCTCCATTTAAAGTGGCGAATGAGTCTTGTAAAGAAAATATTTTCGTGGTACCGATGCAAAATGGTATCAATTCAAATGGAGACTACGAGTTTCATTTCCATAAATTCTCCGGACATCCCAAGTCTCGCCAGATGTGGGGTATAAATGTGGGCGGTTGGAATGGAGGTTGCGCTACTCCGGACTTCCTTGCTTTATATAAAGATGACGATACCCGGAAAAAGGCGACTTTTATTTACGGTTTGATTTATGATAAGGTCACGGGAGAGCCTGTTGAGGATGGTGATAATCCGGGAAAACAATTGGAATTGACTATTGATGTATCTTCTATTAATGCCGCTTATCGTTGGGAAGGTGCTCGTATTCAGAAGTATGAATATGAGTTGGGTATGACTGGTAATATGAACAATGATTTTGTTTTATATCGTTTAGCCGATATCTATTATATGAAGGCTGAAGCTATTTTGAGAGGTGGTAATGCCGCTACTTTATCAGCTTTATGTGCGGAACCTGCATTCCAGTTAATACGTGAAAGGGCAAATCAGCCCGTGTATACTCCGGAAACATTAACGTTGGATGAGTTGATCAATGAACGTGGCCGTGAATTTGCGTGGGAAGGTTGGCGTCGTCAAGACTTGGTTCGTTGGGATAAGTTCGCTAAAGGTAGCTGGACATTTAAGGAAGCCTTGAATAATAATTCGCGTGATTTATTCCCGATACCATACGATCAGATTACGAAAAACCAATCTTGGAAACAGAATCCGGGATATTAATAGTTGTGTTTTTATGCATATGGATAGACGACAATTCGTGAAAAACCTAGGACTGGGCACAGCCTCTTTAAGCATGGGAAGCTTGGTAACGGCTTCCTCATGTGCCCCGTCCGGGGATTCCTCCCTTAAACAAAACGTCAAGGAAGGAGAGGATGGACAGTTTTTATTTATCGGTGACGATATCGCCATCGCCCAGACAGAGTATGGGAAGGTGCAGGGATATCTGCTGAATCATGTATATACGTTCTTGGGAGTTCCTTATGGGCTGATACGTCGGGAAAAAATCGCTTTATGCCTCCCCAAAAACCAGAGCCGTGGACAGATGTGAGACCTGCGGTTTTTTATGGGAATACGGCGCCGCAACGTATGGAGAACCGGTGGCCCAATAATTACGGAACTTTTGCCGATCATTGGAACTACTGGGATGTGAGTGAGGATTGCTTATATTTAAATGTATGGACACCGGGCATTGCGGATGGTAAGAAACGTCCCGTATTGGTGTGGCTGCATGGCGGCGGTTTTACAAATGGTAGTGGGATCGAGCAGGATGGATATCATGGAGAGAATATAAGCCGGGAAGGAGATATCGTATTCTGTTCCATTAATCATCGGTTGGGGCCGATTGGCTTCTCTGACTTATCTGGTGTTGGTGGAGAAGCGTATAAGGATTCCGGAAACGTGGGGATGTTAGATATTATTGCCGCCTTGCGATGGGTACATGATAATATCGCCAATTTCGGTGGAGATCCCGGGAACGTAACGGTTATGGGACAATCCGGAGGAGGTTCTAAGGTCTGTACGGTAGCCGCTATGCCGGCGGCAAAAGGTTTGATCCATAGAGCCGTGGCTTTAAGTGGATCTACGGTAGGAGCTTCCGATCAGGTGATGACCCGGAAGGTGGGAGAATATATTTTGAGAGAAGCGGGGCTGACCGCTTCCCAACTGGATAAATTGCAAAGAATACCTTGGCGGGAATATTTGGATATAGCGGATAGGGCTTGTAAAAAGTGCTGGGAAGATCAAGGGATTAGCATGAGACGGACTTTTGGCCCTGTTGCTGATGACCGGAATATTCGGCCGGTGTATTCTACTCCGGTGAGAGCCATTTGGAGTCTCCTGTCGTGCCGATGATATTCTGTACGACTTTCCATGAATGGAACCCGAACAGCGGATGCGGCTTTGGAAAAAATCACTCAAGACGGTGTGATCGAGAAACTGAGAAGTCAATATGGTGATAAAGCGGAATCGATCGTGAAGGCTTTCGCCAAGAATTTCCCGGATAAGACTCCGATGGAGCTTTGGGCGATGATTTTGTCTTCCCGTCAACGAGTGGTTGAGGCGGCTAACGCAAAATTAAAGCAAGGCCAGCCTGTGTATGTAGCTTGGTTTGGCTGGTGTCCGCCCTTGTTTAATAACCGTATGCGTGCGTTCCATTGCTCGGATATCTGTTTCTGGTTTAAAAATACGGATCGGATGTTTACCCATACGGGTGGAGGTAAGGTACCTCGTGCGTTGTCAGATAAGATGTCTGGCGCTTTGTTGAATTTTATGCGGACAGGAGATCCGAATGGAGGAGAGTTACCCGTTTGGCCGAAATACACGGAAGAAAATGGAGAGGTGATGATCTTGAATAATACGTGTGAGGCTCGGAATGATCCGGACCGGGAGGCCCGTAAATCTTTGGAGGTTTAATTTAAAACGAGAGAGTTATGCTTGAGAAAAAGATTTCAAGACGTAATATGCTTCGGGCCACCGGTCTGGCGGTTTTGGGCAGTACGTTCGCAGGCTTGGCTTCTTGCGCTCCGAAGAAAAAAGAGGAGCCATCACCCGAAGCATCCTCTTCGAAACGTCCTTTCCGTGTCTGTCTCAATGTCTCTACGATAGCGGGTTATAAACTTCCTGTTCAAAAACAGATTGATTTATGTGCGAGGCTGGTTTTGAGGGAATTGAGTTATGGACCCGTGATGTGGATGCGTTCGTAAAGCAAGGGGGAACTTATGAGACACTCAGGCGTCAGCTGGAAGGTTCCGGACTTTTATTGGAGAATATGATCGGTTTTGCCTCGTGGTTTGCCGATGATCCTTCGAAACGGAAGGAAGGGCTAAACCAAATGCGGCATGATATGGAGATGGTAGCGGGATTGGGCGGTAAATTTATAGCCGCTCCTGCTCAAGGAGTTACTCAACTGGATCGTACACGGTTGCCGGAGTATTCCGAACGCTATCGGGGGATACTGGATTTAGGGGATGAGATGGGTGTCACTCCGATATTGGAACTATGGGGAGCCGGGGTTCTGAATCAATTATCGGATACCATGGCGATAGCGATCGCCTCCGGGCATTTGCGGGCTTCTGTCTTGTTGGATTTCTACCATTTGTATAGAGGAGGAAATAGTTTTGATAGTTTACGCTTGATAAATGGGAAGATCCTTCCGGTTTTTCATATCAACGATTATCCGGAGTTGCCTCCTCGTACGGAGTTGAGAGATTCGGATCGGGTGTTTCCGGGAGATGGTATTTGCCCGTTTAATAAAGTACTTCCTTTGCTATACGACTCCGGTTTCCGGGGTGGGTTATCCGTAGAGCTTTTTAATAAGGGATATTGGGAAACCATGGATGTAAAGGAGGTCTTAAGGAAGAGTTTTGAGAAAACCACACAGGTAATCAATAGTTCGATGGGATAAAAGTTTGTTGGGATTTAGGAAAGGGACTGCCTCGAGGTGTTTTACCTTCGAGGCGGTCCCTTCTGTTTTTATAGTATCTTCTCTTAAAAATCAATTATTTTATAATCCGCTGTGATATAAAAAGTAGTATATTTGCGTACATCCAAAATAAACAGTTGTTTTGCGGAGGGTTATGGGGGTTGTTATCATGGAAAAGCCGGTAATAAAAGATATACATTATAATGAACTTACTTCAGAGATATGTGAGTCATGGTATAGCTATAGGTTTGTTAGTATTTATAATGCTAGCGTTTAATTTGTCTGTGTTAGCGCGGACAAGTGAAAAACGTGTACTTAGGGTTGCCTTTCCGCAGGTAGATGGCATGAGTTGGACGGCCGAAGATGGTACTCATCATGGTATGCTCGTAGACTATCTCAATGAGATCGCCAAATATACCGGTTGGGAATACGAGTACATAGATACGAAGGGACCGGCTATGTTGAATGAATTTGTTGAGGGTAAGTACGAGTTGATGGGTGGAAACTATTATATACCCGCTTTAGAGAAATATTATGCTTATCCGAACTATAATATGGGATATAGCCGTTCATTATTACTTGCCCGATCTGATGATCGCTCTATCCATAGTTATGATTTGGAGAGTATGAATGGTAAAACCATCGGTGTGTATGAGAATGCAAGGGAGAACATTCGCCGTCTCAAAGAGTTTATGGCTATCAACGGATTGTATTGTAATATCCGATATTACAAACAGGAAGATATGGTGGGGAAAATCGGGTTATATCCCTATCTGGCTAAAGGTGAGATCGATTTGTTACTAAATAATGTTGCCCATATTAGCGATTCTGTCCGTGTAGTCGTGGCATATGACTCTCAGCCTTATTATATCGTGACCAATCCGGGTAATAAAGAAGTCTTGGATGGTTTGAATATGGCTTTGGAACGGATATTGGATGCCAATCCTAATTTTGCGGCGGAACGTTATGCCGTTAATTTCCCAGACCGGCTCGTAAACATCCAACTGAGCGACCGGGATCTGGAGTATGTCAATGAGAGGAAAACGATCACGGTAGCCGTACCTGAGAATTGGTATCCTTTGTATTGTAAAGAAACGCCGCTGAAGAACCATACGGGTATCATGGCGGATGTACTGGATGAGATTAAAAGTTTCACAGGGCTACGATTCTCGTATGTATATGCGAAAAATTATGCTGATGCGATCCGTTTGATACAGCAAGGGGATGCCGATATCTTAGGTTTTTTCTTGGGAGATGAGAACGATGCGGCCCAGCTAGGACTTGCGCTTTCAGCCTCTTATGTGAGTGCTAACAATATCATAGTGCGCAATAAAGCATGTAGTTATCCCGCACCGGGTCTGGTTGGAGCCTTAGTGGAAAATCAACGATTGCCGAGTGGTATATCGGTGGAGAAGATACGGTTCTATCCGAGTATTAAGGAGGCGTTATTTGCTGTCAATAATGGTGAGGCTGATTTTATTTATGGTTTGTCCTCTAGGATGGAACAGGATATCTTGCGCTATCATTTTACGAATCTTGCTCCCGTAACGTTGGTCAATGATCAGAGTACGATAAGTTTCGCGTTGCCTATCCCGGTCGATCCGGATTTGCTTACCATACTCAACAAGGCGATCAATAATCTTTCTGAGTCCGAGAGGACTGTTATACGCAATCGGAATCTGGAATCTATCGGCGTGAGTGAATTTTCTCTTACGGACTTTATATATGCGAATCCCTTACAATTCATGTTTATCGTGATGTTTGTCCTGTCGGTGCTATTTACGGCATTACTGCTGGCTATAGGGGCCCGGATGAAAGCGACCGTGATACAGGCAACCTGAAACGGGCTGAGGCGGCTAACTTGGCGAAGAGCGAGTTTCTTTCCCGGATGAGTCATGAGATCCGTACGCCGATGAACGGAATTGTAGGTATGAGTACTATCGCCATGCAAAACATAGATAATACCGATAAGATAAAGGACTGTCTTGAGAAAGTAATCATGTCTTCCAAGCATCTTCTCGCTCTCATTAACGACGTGCAGGATATGTCGAAGATAGAAAGCGGAAAAGTGGAACTTCGACATGAGAGCTTTAATTTCCGGGCATTCTTGCAGGACTTTGAAAATCTGTATGGCGAGCAGGCCAAGAGTAAAGGGATCAGCTATGAGACGGTATTGGCTAGTGATCTGGAAGTACAGATTATAGGAGACTCCTTGCGCTTGAATCAAGTTCTCTCTAACCTGTTATCGAATGCGTTGAAATTTACGCCGGCCAAGGGAATAATTAAACTTCGGGTATCTAAAACAGGTGAGGATCAAGAGAATGTTTACCTTCGTTTCGAGGTAATCGATACGGGATGTGGTATAGCCGAGGAGAATTATGATAAGATCTTCGAATCGTTCGAACAGGAAAATGTGGATGTCACTTATAAATATGGAGGCACAGGATTAGGGCTTTCTATCGTTAAGCGTTTCACTCAGTTGATGGGAGGTGGCATACATGTGACAAGCGTGCAGGGGAGTGGCAGTACATTCACGGTTGATCTGCCTTTCGGCAAAATAAAGGAGTCGGGTAAGCCCACTCGTTTTTCCGATATTGATGGGCGAAGTGACCTTGCGAGGGATTGTTATGTGATTGATTATGATTTCAAAGGTAAACGGATCTTATTAGTTGAGGACAACGAGCTTAACCGGGAGATCGCGGAGGAATTGATCGGAGCTACCGGTGCTTCGGTGGAGAGCGCTGAGGACGGGGTGCAGGCCGTAAAGAAGTTTAAGGAATCTGCCGAAGGATATTATGATTTGATATTGATGGATGTGCAGATGCCGCATATGGATGGTTATGAGGCTACCCGATGTATCCGGGCATTGGGGCGTTCTGATGCTCAAAAGGTTCCTATCTTCGCTATGACAGCCAACGCATTCGCTGAGGATGTGCAGAAAAGTAGGGAAGCCGGTATGAATGCTCATATATCTAAGCCGTTGGATATACGTGCCGTGTATAAACAAATGAACCGATACCTTCAAGGATAAATAAAGGATCGATGAATAAATAAAAAGGGACCGCCTCGGGAAATTAGGTTTTCGAGGCGGTCCCTTCTGCTTTTATTAGATATTCTTTATTTTTCCGTAATTACCGAGAATTCACCGATACCCGCTTGCTTTTTATTATCTACGATACGGGTTGCGACCAAACGGATTTGGTTACCTTTCGTTATCGGGAAATGTACGACTTGCTCGATCGGGTTAGCCTTGATATTGGAGAATTCGCCTTCGGCCACCTTCTTTCCATTAATATATAATTGATAGTTGGAGATATGACCGCTTGCGTCACGTCCTTGGTTCGGGGTGTAGCGGAATCCGGATATAGGCATTTCTTTCGCTAATTGTACGACTAACTCTTGTTTCCCTTGTGGCAAATAGTAGGTTGTGTAGCCGTTTCCGTCTAGGATCAGGCTGGTTTTCTCATCTTTCGGTGATACGATCGTGTAATCACAAGCAGGAATATCGAACGTTTGCGCAGAAACCGGACTGACTGTATCGAAAGTCGGATCATAGGCAATCGCCTTGACAGTTCCTTTTTGAGCGAAAGCGAATGGCGCCTGATAAAGCGGTGAGTCCTTGGTCGGATCTGAACCGTCGGTGGTATAATGAACCTCGGAGCTTTATCCCCGGCTGTATGGTTACCTCGTCATTGATATTACGGGCAATCGTTGGCTCGGTCACCAAGGCGGGGGCAAGGTATGCCTCCACGTTATTGATACAAAGCGGTCCGCGGGCATCCGTGAAGTTGATGCGTATCTTCTCCGCTTTCTCGGTCTGGAAACGGACAATTCGTTTATAGCCGACAGTTGTCGTAGAATCCACAGTCTGTGCCGGAATCCATTTACCCCCTTGCTCGAGTTCGATATTGAACGAGCGTACTCGTTGTCCTAATGGGATATATTCTTGTATTACCAAGCGGTTTACATCGGTAGGATGGGTTAACGTGAAAGTCAATGAACCACTGGTTACTCCATCGTCCGTAGCCCAATAGGTATCCCAATCCCCATCTACTGCCTTATTGGGACTAAAATTACGTCCTCTTTTATTGCTCGCTTGTACGTAACATCCTTTCAACAGATTCTCCTTAAAGTCATTTTGGATGGTTTGATACCATTGTACGGCACGGGCGGAGTCTACCGGACTTATTTTTCCGTTCAACGCTACGGGGAAGTTCAATAGGAAATTGGCGTTATGCCCGACGCTTCGGTAATAAAGATCGACTAATTTTGCCAGAGATTTGACTTGGTGATCTTCCCGGGAGTGATAGAACCATCCCGGACGGATAGATACATCGCATTCTCCACCTAGCCACATCGGTCCGTTCTCATCTCCCCATACACTCTGTTGGAAAGTAGGCATGGAGGGTTCCGGGGCGAAGATGCTCCATTGGGTATCACCGGCCCAACCTTCCTCGTTACCGATCCAGCGGATATCGGGTACTGTCCCTCCGAAAACCATGATGTCCGGGTGGTGCGCCTTGATCGTGTCTCGTGCCCGCTCATATTGATAATAGGTCTTGGCGTCTATACCACGGGTTTCATTCGTGCCGCCATACCAGCCATTGCCACCGTTTGCCCCATCAAACCAGTATTCGAACAACGGGCCATAGTTGGAGACTAATTCATGTAATTGGGCATGGAATTTCTCTACATATCCCGGTTGTCCGTAATTCTCACTGTTTCTGTCCCAAGGGGAGAGATAGACACCGAATTTCAGCCCGTGTTTCTTACAAGCGTCGGATAGTTCTTTTACCATATCCCCTTTGCCATCTTTCCAAGGAGAATTCTTTACGCTATATTCGGTTGTGGCGGTAGGCCATAGACAGAAACCGTCGTGATGCTTGGTGGTTAAGATTACACCTTTCAATCCGGCGGCTTTGATTGTTTGCGCCCATTGATCGCAATCCAGATCCGTTGGATTGAATGTGGAGGCGGGAGTATTTCCGTAACCCCATTCCAGATCATTGAACGTATTTAATCCGAAATGGACAAAGGCGTATGTTTCCATCTTATGCCATTCAACTTGTGCCGGCGTGGGAACGGGCAGGATAGGGGCGGGCGCTGTCGCTTCTTTACAGGAGAAGAAGGAAAACAACCCAAGCCCCAATAAAATAGAGGAACTCAAGTGCTTCATTATTTGTTTATATTTAGATGAGACCTCAAATATATGAAAAAAAACGGCAGATTTTTATTCTGTCTTTAGATATCTAGATAAAAGATAAAGTCTCCTGTCTTTTAGATGTCTCCTCTGGGGAAATTTTCATGCTAGCATATATTTGTTTATCAATTGTTTGCAGTGCCAGTTTATTTATCGCCTTTGGCACGGTCGTGCCATCACAGTGGCAACGCTGTGCCATCCGTGTGGCAGGGCCGTGCATCGTAGTGGCACAGTATTGCCGCTATGATGGCAAGGGTACCGGCTATATCGTTTACGTGAGTAGTCGGTATTTTGCGTGTGCTATATTATAATGTACCCGATATCCGTTGCCGTAAAAAACTTGAAAAATAATGCCCGATAAATTTGGACCGTATGTTTTATAGCATTACTTTTGCACCCGCTTTCGAGAGAGAACGGCGCTTCAGAAATGATGGAAACGTGGAGGTATCCTTGGGTAGGGGATGAGGTTGGCTGGGCCAAGCGATAATTTCCAACCGCCCGGAGATCGACGAGAGAAAATAAATCGAGAATTTTTCACCGAAAAATTTGGAGATTAAAAAAAAAGTCCTTACCTTTGCAGCCGCAATCGAGAAACGATAGCGACAAGAGTTCTTTGAGAGATTTACATAATTCAACAAGTAGTACAAGTATTAGGAAATTAATTTTCCGGATTGATACCGTCAAAGAAGTATGACTTTGGACTACAATAACGGATTCCGGAGCGAGGATAATAAAACAATTTAAACAACGAAGAGTTTGATCCTGGCTCAGGATGAACGCTAGCGACAGGCTTAACACATGCAAGTCGAGGGGCAGCACAGGTAGCAATACCGGGTGGCGACCGGCGCACGGGTGAGTAACGCGTATGCA
>ENA-OQCK01000263-OQCK01000263.1-human-gut-metagenome-genome-assembly--contig:-NODE-263-length-31228-cov-4.301051_pt1 | contig 31228 bp, 34 predicted proteins | sample MGYA00242498_ERZ504578 | MGnify/ENA primary metagenome ERZ504578 (study PRJEB26092, sample SAMD00036229) | human gut metagenome | host: Homo sapiens | study: EMG produced TPA metagenomics assembly of...
ATTCCGAACAGAGAAGTTAAGCGGTCACGCCGATGGTACTGCGTAACAGTGGGAGAGTAGGTAGTCGCCGTTTTCAGAAGAAGCCTCCGTGTCTGATAAGGATACGGAGGCTTTGTTCGTTTTATATCTTTACATATACTTGGATGCCGGCATGGATTGTTCTTGTGTTTTAGGCCATGAGTTTTCTGCTGATTTGTAGTGATATCAGGGTGAAATGAACATAAAAAAATGAATATTTTACTCTAAATACTACATAATGAGGATAATTATTCGTATCTTTGTCGCCCGAATAAACAAAAGAAGCTTTGGGAAAGTTTGATAAATACAAAATAGACCTGAAAGGTATGCAAGCAGATTCATGCAAATATGAGTTTGTGCTAGACAACCTTTTCTTTGCCAATATTGATGGACCGGAAGTGCAGAAGGGTAAAGTCAATGTGGTGTTAGTTGTAAAGAAAACATCTCGTGCTTTCGAATTGAACTTCCAGACAGACGGAATGGTGTGGGTGCCATGTGACCGTTGTTTGGACGATATGGAACAGCTTGTCAGCTCGACAGATAAGCTGCTGGTTAAGTTCGGTCATGAATATGCCGAAGAAGGTGACAATCTCATTGTAATTCCCGAAGAGGAAGGTGAGATTAATGTAGCATGGTTTATGTACGAGTTTGTAGCTTTGGCCATCCCCATGAAGCATGTGCATGCTCCGGGTAAGTGTAACAAGGCAATGACCAGCAAATTGAGTAAGCATATGCGCACTACTCCGGATGATGATATGGCTGAGGACACATTTGCTCCGGAAGAAGAGGTGGAGCTGATGAATGAAGAAGAAACGCAGGTAGACCCGCGTTGGGACGAATTAAAGAAAATATTAGATAACAATTAAAGATTAAAGAAAATGGCACATCCTAAGAGAAGACAGTCAAAAACAAGAACTGCGAAGAGAAGAACTCATGATAAAGCAGTAGCTCCTACACTGCTATTTGCCCGAATTGTGGTGAGTGGCATGTATATCACACTGTATGTGGTGCATGTGGTTACTATAGAGGTAAGCTTGCAGTTGAAAAGGAAGCTGCCGTATAATTACGGTCAGTTTGACTAAAACTTATACTTGAATATCGGGCGTCTAAAAAGATTTGTAATTTAATAAGCAAACCTTTTTAGACTACCGTTGTTTCAGTAGTTCTATAAGTAAACAAGATTTTAATGGAAAAAATAAATGCAGTAATTACAGGAGTCGGCGGTTATGTACCTGATTACGTCTTGACAAACGACGAAATCTCAAGAATGGTGGATACCAATGACGAATGGATTATGACTCGTATCGGAGTAAAGGAAAGACGTATCCTGAATGAAGAAGGGTTAGGTAGTTCCTATATGGCGCGTAAAGCTGCCAAACAGCTGATGCAACGTACTGGCGCGGATCCGGATGATATAGATCTGGTGATTGTAGCTACTTCCACTCCGGATTATCATTTCCCTTCTACAGCTTCTATTTTATGTGATAGCTAAGGCTGAAAAATGCATATGCTTTTGACTTGCAGGCAGCCTGCAGCGGATTTCTCTATCTGATGGAGACGGCGGCCAATTTCATCCGTTCTGGAAGATATAAGAAGGTTATCATTGTGGGAGCCGACAAGATGTCGTCAATGGTTGATTATACAGACCGTGCTACTTGTCCTATCTTTGGAGACGGCGCTGCAGCTTTCATGCTCGAGCCGACAACAGAAGATGTAGGTATTATGGATGCTATTCTGAGAACCGACGGCAAAGGTTTGCCTTTCCTGCATATGAAAGCGGGTGGGTCGGTTTGTCCTCCCTCTTATTTTACTGTAGACAACCACATGCATTACATTTATCAGGAAGGACGTACTGTGTTTAAGTATGCCGTATCCAATATGTCGGATGTTAGCGCGGCCATTGCCGAGAAAAACGGTCTGACAAAGGATAGCATTGACTGGGTGATTCCGCACCAGGCCAATCTTCGTATCATTGATGCTGTGGCACATCGTCTGGAAGTTCCTCGTGAGAAAGTACTGATTAATATCGAACGTTACGGCAATACCAGTGCTGCTACGTTGCCTCTTTGCATCTGGGACTTTGAAGATAAGCTGAAGAAAGGCGACAACCTTATTTTCACTGCATTCGGCGCAGGATTTACCTGGGGAGCCGTGTATGTGAAGTGGGGATACGACGGAAAGAAGCAGTAACATACTATTGCTAAATATAATATGATAAAAACGCATCCTATTTCGATTCGATGCGTTTTTTGTCTCAATTCAAATACTGAAGTCATGCACAAAGCAGGTTTTGTAAATATCGTGGGAAATCCGAATGTGGGCAAATCCACATTGATGAACGTTTTGGTAGGTGAGCGCATTTCTATCGCCACTTTCAAGGCGCAGACCACCCGTCATCGGATTATGGGCATCTATAATACGGATGACATGCAAATTGTGTTTTCGGACACTCCGGGTGTATTGAAGCCAAACTATAAGTTACAGGAGTCCATGCTGAATTTCTCCACTTCGGCATTGACGGATGCGGATGTGTTGCTGTATGTGACAGATGTGGTTGAGACTCCCGACAAGCATAATGACTTTGTGGAGAAAGTGGGACACTTGGACGTTCCGGTATTGCTGCTTATCAATAAGATTGATTTAAGCAACCAGGAAAAGCTGGTGGAACTGGTGGAAGCATGGAAGGAATTGCTGCCGAAGGCGGAAATTATTCCTATCTCTGCTACTTCGAAATTTAATGTGGATTATGTCATGAAGCGGGTGAAGGAGCTGTTGCCCGACTCTCCTCCCTATTTCGACAAGGACCAGTGGACGGACAAGCCGGCGCGTTTCTTCGTGACCGAAATAATCCGTGAGAAAATTCTGTTGTACTACGATAAGGAAATCCCTTATTCGGTGGAGGTGATGGTAGAACAGTTTAAGGAGGAGGCAAAGAAGATTCATATCAGTGCCGTAATCTATGTGGAGCGTGATTCGCAAAAAGGTATTATCATAGGCAAGCAGGGGAAGGCTTTGAAGAAAGTGCTACTGAAGCGCGCCGTGATTTGGAGAGGTTTTTCGGGAAAACGATATTCCTGGAGACGTTTGTGAAAGTTGATAAGGATTGGCGGAGTTCGGACAAGGAACTGCGTAATTTTGGTTATCAGCTGGATTAAGAGTTATTCATACGACTGTGACAGTCGCAAAAAACAAAGAGTGTGAACTATGGGAAATTTAGTTGCAATCGTAGGACGTCCCAATGTGGGAAAGTCTACATTATTTAACCGTCTGACCAAGACACGTCAGGCAATTGTGAATGAGGAAGCGGGAACCACCCGTGACCGCCAATATGGAAAGACCGAATGGTTGGGACGTGAGTTCTCCGTGGTAGATACCGGCGGTTGGGTAGTGAACTCTGATGATATTTTCGAAGAGAGATTCGTAAGCAGGTATTGATGGCGGTGGACGAAGCCGACGTGATACTGTTCGTGGTGGATGTGATGAACGGGGTTACGGACCTCGACGAGCAGGTAGCTGCCATCTTGCGTCGTGCCAAGAAGCCTGTGTTGCTGGTTGCCAATAAGACTGATAATCATGAACTGCAATACAATGCTCCTGAGTTTTACAGTTTGGGTTTGGGTGACCCTTATTGTATTTCTGCTGTAACGGGTAGCGGTACGGGCGATATGATGGACCTTATCGTCAGCAAGTTCAAGAAGGAATCTGATGAAATTCTGGACGAGGATATTCCCCGCTTTGCAGTAGTGGGACGCCTAATGCCGGAAAGTCTTCCATAGTCAATGCCTTTATTGGAGAAGACCGCAACATCGTGACGGAGATTGCCGGTACCACGCGCGATTCTATCTATACCCGCTACAATAAATTCGGTTTTGATTTCTACCTGGTAGATACGGCGGGTATCCGTAAGAAGAACAAGGTGAATGAGGATTTGGAGTACTACTCTGTAATCCGTTCCATTCGTTCCATTGAGAATGCAGATGTATGTATTTTGATGGTAGACGCTACGCGTGGCATCGAAAGCCAGGATTTGAATATCTTCTCCTTGATACAGAAGAATGCCAAGGGGCTGGTGGTTGTGGTGAACAAGTGGGACTTGGTGAAGGACAAGACTGTGAAGGTGATGAAGACTTTCGAAGATGCTATCCGCAACCGTTTCGCTCCGTTTGTGGATTTTCCTATCATCTTTGCTTCGGCACTGACCAAACAGCGTATTCTGAAGGTATTGGAAGAGGCGCGTGATGTGTACGAAAATCGTATGACGCGTATTCCGACAGCTCGTTTGAACGAGGAAATGCTGCCGCTTATCGAGGCGTATCCACCCCCTTCAATTAAGGGTAAGTATATCAAGATAAAGTATATTACGCAGTTGCCCAATACCCAGGTGCCGTCATTTGTTTATTTTGCAAATCTTCCACAATATGTGAAAGAGCCTTACAGACGATTCCTGGAAAATAAGATGCGTGAGAAATGGAAGTTGACCGGAACTCCGATAAATATCTATATCCGGCAGAAGTAAAATATATCGTGATGATATAGTCGATTCTATTAACTGGTTTTATGAAGAGAAAGCGTCCGGAACATAGCTTCCGGACGCTTTCTTATGTAATAGGTTAGAAAATGAGGTGTGGTTTTATCCTTCAAGGTTCTGTATCTCCACTTCTTTGACTTTCCGGAATAGGTCAGATGCAAATATGAAACTGTTCAACCGCTCGTTGGTGGAAGTGAAGATATCGTCTTTATTGCCTTCCCATTCTTTGTGTCCTTCGTAAATATAGATGATTTTTTCTCCGATACCCATTACAGAGTTCATGTCATGAGTGTTGATGAGAGTAGTCATATTGTATTCTCGGGTTATATCTTGTATCAGTTCGTCGATGACAAGCGAGGTCTTGGGGTCAAGTCCTGAATTCGGCTCGTCACAGAACAAGTATTGCGGGTTTAGGGCAATGGCACGGGCAATGGCTACGCGTTTCTGCATACCGCCGCTGATTTCTCCGGGAAATTTGTCTTTGGCTTCAATCAGGTTTACACGCTCCAAGCAGAACATGGCACGACGAGTCCGATCGCGCAGGGTATCGTTGCTGAACATGTTCAGTGGAAACATCACATTGTCCAGTACCGTCATGGAATCGAACAGCGCGGCACTTTGGAAAATCATTCCCATTTCCCGGCGGAGCGCTTTCTTTTCCTTCTTTCCCATGGCGAGGAAGTTGCGGTGGTCATACAACAATTCTCCTTTGTCCGGTGTCAGCAGACCCACGATACATTTCATGAGTACGGTTTTTCCCGAACCGCTCTGCCCTATGATTAGGTTGGTCTTTCCATTCTCGAAAGTGGCATTGATATCTTTCAGTACCTCTTTTTCTTCAAATGATTTGCAAAGTCCTTTCAGTTCAATCATCCCATTAAAAGTTGAGTTAATATTAGGTCGGCGAATAAGATAAGTACGCTGCTGCATACTACGGAGTCGGTGGACGCCTTGCCCACTTCGATGGAACCGCCTTCGACGGTGTAACCGAAGAATGCCGATACGCTGGCAATGATAAAGGCAAAGAACAGCGACTTGATGATGCCGCACCAAATAAACCATTCGACAAACATGTACTGCAAGCCGTATTCTAAATCTACCGCCGACATGATGCCGCCGAACCAGCAAGTACAGAAGGCACCTATGATACCGGCGAATATACTGAACGTCACCATCAGTGGAATGGTTGTCACCATAGCGGCAATTTTCGGTAGGATGAGATAGTTGGCAGAATTGACACCCATAATTTCAAGGGCGTCTATCTGCTGGGTGACTCGCATGGTGCCCAGCTCCGAGGCGATGTTTGACCCGACCTTTCCTGCCAGAATCAGACACATGATGGAGGAGGAGAATTCCAGCAGCATGATTTCTCGGGTTACATATCCCACTGTCCATCGAGGCATGAAAGGACTCTCGATGTTCAACTTTATCTGTATGGTGATTACAGCTCCGATGAAGAACGATATCAGCAATACGATGCCGATAGAGTTCACGCCGAGCTGTTCCAACTCGTTGACATATTGGCGGAAAAACATACGCATACGTTCGGGACGGGCAAATACGCGTCCCATCAGTATGATATATCGTCCCACTGTCTTAAGTGCTTTAAACATAACATATAAGTATTTGAATGCAAATGTACACTATTTCGGCTTATTTTTGCTACATTTGCGGCGAAAACCTTTAGAGTATGGAAGAAGAAAAAGGCATAAAGGACAATGTAGAGGAAGTTAAGGAAAATCTGCAGGCCGGACCAAGCTTGACTGCTGGGGCAGAGCACGGGAGGAAGGTAGCATGGTGCTGCGTACGGAGGATTTGGTGAAAAAGTACGGAAAGCGTACGGTAGTGAGCCATGTGTCCATTGATGTGAAGCAAGGGGAGATTGTCGGTTTGCTGGGGCCGAATGGCGCCGGTAAGACAACTTCGTTTTATATGACCGTAGGGCTGATTACTCCCAATGAGGGACGTATCTTCTTGAATGATTTGGATATAACGAAATATCCGGTATACAAGCGTGCGCAGACGGGTATCGGTTATTTGGCGCAGGAGGCTTCCGTGTTCCGTCAAATGAGTGTGGAAGACAATATTGCATCTGTACTGGAAATGACCGACAAGCTTTGGAGTATCAGAAAGACAAGCTGGAGAGCCTGATTGCAGAGTTCCGCTTGCAGAAGGTAAGGAAGAACAAGGGTAACCAGTTGTCAGGTGGCGAGCGGCGCCGTACAGAAATTGCCCGTTGTCTGGCCATTGACCCCAAATTTATTATGTTGGACGAGCCTTTTGCCGGTGTAGACCCGATTGCAGTGGAGGATATTCAGCAGATTGTGTGGAAGTTGAAAGATAGGAATATCGGCATTTTGATTACTGACCACAATGTGCAGGAGACGCTGAGCATTACCGATCGTGCTTATCTGCTATTTGAAGGAAAAATTTTGTTCCAGGGTACGCCGGAAGAGTTGGCCGAGAATAAGATTGTACGTGAAAAGTATCTGAGTAATAGCTTCGTACTTCGTCGCAAGGATTTTATGAAGTAATCCCGGATACTGTCGATTGATAGAAATAAAAAAAGACCACTCATTCAGTGGCCTTTTTTATTTCTCCTTAAATCTCTATGATTAATATTTTGGAGGTCTTGCTTCTTTCACTACCATTTGGCGGCCGAAGAATTCAGCACCGTCTAGTTCGGCAATAGCTTTAGCTGCAGCAGCGTCATCTTCCATTTCTACAAAAGCGATGCCTCTGAAACGTCCGGTGGTGCGGTCATTGATAAATTTTACAGAAGATACTGTGCCGTAATCTTCCATTGCCTTCTGCAGGTCACTCTCCTTAACGCGGTAGTTAAGTTTCCAACATAAATGTTCATAATGAAATTGATAAAATAAATATAATGAATAAAACTCTCTTGGAAGGAAGGCTGAATAATAAATGGATTACAACGACAGAGAGTTTACAAAAGCGTTCTTGAAAACGGAAGTAAAAACCATGTAATGGAAATCGAAAAACTAATGCGCCATCATTCCGCGACAAAGAAACGCATAAAATTCGGATAAACAATGTTTTTCCTTAATTATTTTTGTAGATTGTCGTGCCTTCGGGCAACTCCCATTTCTCTTCATAGAAACTGGACGGTTCGGTTTATCATCGTCTTTTCCCTGAGTATCTTTCCCATAAACGTCCTCCGTTGTCAGTCCGATGGTTGGGCTCTTCTACCGCTCTATCCAAGAATTAAACTGAAATAAATCGGCAATGTTCTTTTGATAATTGAAAGAATAACGCTAATTTTGCACGCCCATTTGAGATATGGAACAAAGTATAAATCAAATAAATAATTGTCAGAATGAACGTTTCATTACAAAACATTGACAAAGTAAGCGCACTGCTTACTGTAAAGCTTGAGAAAGCAGATTATCAGGAAAAAGTAGACAAATCATTGAAGAGCTTCCGTCAGAAGGCACAGATTCCCGGTTTCCGTAAGGGAATGGTTCCTATGAGCTTAGTTAAGAAAATGTATGGTAAGTCTGCATTGGCTGAAGAGGTGAACAAGCTGCTTTCAGAAACAGTATATAAGTATATCCAGGACAATAAGGTAAATATATTGGGCGAGCCTTTGCCCAACGAAGACAAGCAGCAGGAAATTGATTTCGATACTATGGAAGAGTTCGAATTCTTGTTTGATATTGCTTTGGCTCCGGAATTTAAAGCTGAAGTCAGTGCAAAAGATAAGGTAGATTACTATACTATTGAAGTTACAGACGAAATGGTGGATAACCAGGTCAAGGCTTACACTCAACGTAACGGCAAGTATGACAAGGTAGACGTTTACGAGGACAATGACATGCTGAAAGGTTTGCTTGCTGAACTGGATGAAGAAGGTAATACCAAAGAGGGTGGTATTCAGGTGGAAGGTGCTGTAATGATGCCTTCGTACATGAAAAATGATGAACAGAAAGCTATCTTTGCCGGTGCAAAAGTGAACGATGTGCTTGTATTCAATCCGAATACTGCTTGGGACGGAAATGCTGCCGAATTGTCTTCTTTATTGAAGATTGACAAGGAAGCTGCTCCCGAAGTAAAATCCAATTTCAGCTTCCAGGTAGAAGAAATCACACGTTTCGTTCCGGGTGACTTGACTCAGGAAATTTTCGACCAGGTATTTGGCGAAGGTAATGTGAAAACGGAAGAGGAATTCCGTGCCAAAGTGAAGGAAGTTATTGCCAACCAGTTCGTGGCAGACAGTGACTATAAGTTCTTGATTGACGCACGTAAGATGCTGACAGAGAAAGTAGGCAAGCTGGAATTCCCGGATGCATTACTGAAGCGCATTATGCGTCTGAACAATCCTGACAAGGAAGAAAGCTTTGTAGAGGACAACTATGACAAGAGCATCGAAGAGCTGACTTGGCACCTGATTAAAGAACAGCTGGTGAAAGCCAATGATATCAAGGTTGAGCAGGAAGACATCACAAACATGGCTAAGGAAGCTACCCGCGCACAGTTTGCACAATATGGTATGATGAGTGTGCCTGAAGAAATCCTGGAAAACTACTCAAAGGAAATGCTTAAGAAGAAAGAGAGCATAGAAGGCTTGGTTAATCGTGTGGTTGAATCTAAATTGGCTACAGCATTGAAGTCTCAGGTGGAACTGGAGCATAAGAACGTTTCTGCTGAAGAGTTCAATAAGATGTTTGCATAAGAGTAATGTGAGCCTACGGCTAAAATTTATAAAGAAACACAGAGTTTGACAAACTATAACTCTGTGTTTTTTTGTGTCTCTGTGTTCTTTTTTGTTTCTTTGTATCCTTATAAATTAAAAAATAGAAAGAAATGGATGATTTTAGAAAATACGCTACCAAGCATCTTGGTATGAACAGTTTGGTGCTGGACGATGTGATTAAATCACAAGCCGGCTATTTGAATCCCTATATCCTCGAGGAACGCCAGCTCAATGTAACGCAGTTGGACGTGTTTTCCCGTCTGATGATGGACCGCATCATTTTCCTCGGTACGCAGGTTGATGACTATACAGCCAATACTTTGCAGCTCAGTTGCTTTATCTGGATTCGGTGGATCCGGGTAAGGATATTTCCATCTATATCAATTCGCCGGGCGGTTCGGTATATGCCGGTCTGGGTATTTATGATACCATGCAGTTCATCAGTAGTGATGTGGCTACCATCTGTACTGGAATGGCGGCAAGCATGGCAGCCGTATTGCTGGTTGCCGGTGCCGAAGGCAAACGCTCCGCATTGACCACTCCCGCGTGATGATACACCAGCCGATGGGAGGTGCCCAGGGGCAGGCCTCGGATATTGAAATCACGGCACGTGAAATCCAGAAGTTGAAGAAAGAACTTTATACCATTATCGCCGACCACTCCCACACTCCCTTTGACAAGGTATGGGCAGATTCTGACCGTGACTACTGGATGACAGCCCAGGAAGCCAAAGAATATGGTATGGTAGATGAGGTTTTGATTAAAAAATAAATATGGCAGATTCAAGAAAGAATAAAAATAGATGCAGTTTTTGCGGTCGCACCGAAGATGAAGTCGGATTTCTCATAACGGGGATGAATGGCTATATCTGCGACAGTTGCGCCACCCAGGCTTATGAGATTACTCAGGAGGCTTTGGGGGCTGGCAAGAAGGCAAGTGCCACGAAGCTGAATCTGAAAGAACTTCCTAAACCCGTAGAAATAAAGAAGTTCCTCGATCAATATGTCATTGGTCAGGACGATGCCAAGCGTTTCTTGTCTGTGTCGGTGTACAACCATTACAAACGTCTGCTCCAGAAGGACGGCGGTGATGATGTGGAGATTGAAAAATCGAACATCATCATGGTAGGCAGTACCGGTACGGGAAAGACGTTATTGGCGCGTACTATCGCAAAGTTGCTGCATGTTCCTTTTACTATTGTAGATGCAACAGTTCTGACAGAGGCAGGTTATGTGGGTGAGGACATTGAAAGCATTTTGACACGTCTGCTCCAGGTGGCGGATTATAACGTGCCCGAGGCAGAGCAAGGTATCGTGTTTATTGATGAGATAGACAAAATAGCGCGCAAGGGTGATAATCCTTCCATAACCCGTGATGTGAGTGGTGAAGGCGTGCAGCAGGGATTGCTGAAACTGCTGGAAGGTTCTGTGGTGAATGTGCCTCCCCAGGGTGGGCGCAAGCATCCCGACCAGAAAATGATTCCGGTCAATACCAAGAATATTCTGTTCATTTGCGGTGGGGCTTTCGATGGCATTGAAAAGAAAATTGCCCAGCGGCTGAATACGCACGTTGTCGGGTATAGCGCTGTACGCAATACGGCAACCATTGATAAGAGCAACATGATGCAGTACATTGCTCCGCAGGATTTGAAGTCGTTCGGACTGATTCCCGAGATTATCGGCCGCCTTCCGGTGCTGACTTATCTGAATCCGTTGGACCGTGCGGCATTGCGCTCCATTCTTACGGAACCGAAGAATTCCATCATCAAGCAATACATCAAACTGTTTGAGATGGACAATGTGAAGCTGACGTTTGAAGATGCTGTATTTGAATATATCGTGGATAAAGCGGTAGAATATAAGTTGGGAGCCCGCGGCTTGCGTTCCATTGTGGAGACAATTATGATGGATGCCATGTTCGAAATTCCGTCAGAACAGAAGGACAATTTTGTTGTGACGTTGGACTACGCCAAGCGCCAGCTTGAAAAGGCAAATATAGCACGACTGCAAAGTGCTTAAGAATCAGATGGTAATACGGGGTAAAACCGACTATTTTACTTTTTATTGAAAAATATTCGATGGATTATGCTTGAAATTTAAGAAGTTGTTTATAACTTTGTTAGGGTTCTTTGTGAAAACAAGGCGGAGTACCACTATTAAAAGTTAACTCAATAAACAACAACCTAATGAATCATGGCAGGGAAGAAGATTAATTTGATAGACCAGCTGAAGAAATACTTCGGGTTCGATACATTTAAAGGAAATCAGGAAGCAATCATAGAGAATCTGTTGGCGGGTAATGATACATTCGTGTTGATGCCTACCGGTGGTGGAAAATCTTTGTGCTACCAACTGCCGTCCTTGTTGATGGAGGGCACGGGTATCGTGATTTCTCCTCTGATTGCCTTGATGAAGAATCAGGTCGATGCGATGCGTAACTTCAGCGAAGAGGATGGGATAGCCCACTTCATCAATTCTTCCCTAAACAAGAGCGCGATAGACCAGGTCCGGTCCGACATACTCAGTGGTAAGACAAAGCTGTTGTATGTAGCTCCGGAATCACTGACGAAGGAAGAGAATGTGGAGTTTCTGAAAACGGTGAAGATTTCGTTCTATGCCGTGGACGAAGCCCATTGTATTTCTGAATGGGGTCATGACTTCCGTCCTGAGTATCGCCGCATCCGTCCCATTATCAATGAAATAGGAAAAGCCCCTCTGATAGCGTTGACTGCGACGGCTACACCGAAAGTGCAGCATGACATCCAGAAGAATCTGGGTATGGTGGATGCGCAGGTGTTCAAGTCATCGTTCAACCGCCCGAATCTCTATTATGAGGTACGCCCCAAGACTGCAAATGTAGACCGGGACATCATCAAGTTCATTAAGAACAATCCCGAAAAGTCAGGCATTATCTATTGCCTGAGCCGGAAGAAAGTGGAGGAGCTTGCTGAAATCCTGCAGGCAAACGGAATCAATGCCCGTGCCTATCATGCCGGAATGGATTCGGCTACACGAACACAGAACCAGGATGATTCCTGATGGAAAAAATTGATGTGATTGTAGCTACCATTGCTTTTGGTATGGGGATTTGACAAACCGGATGTGCGCTATGTCATCCATTACGATATACCCAAAAGTCTGGAAGGATATTACCAGGAGACCGGACGTGCCGGAAGAGATGGAGGAGAAGGGCAGTGTATTACTTTCTATACCAATAAAGACTTGCAGAAGCTCGAGAAGTTTATGCAAGGCAAACCTGTAGCAGAGCAGGAAATTGGCAAGCAGCTTCTGCTGGAGACTGCTGCGTATGCCGAATCTTCCGTATGCCGCCGAAAAGCATTGCTTCATTACTTCGGCGAAGAATATATAGAAGAAAATTGTGGTAATTGTGACAATTGTTTAAATCCGAAAAAACAAGTGGAAGCTCAAGAATTATTGTGTACCGTGATTGAAGCTATTCTCGCGGTGAAAGAAAATTTTAAAGCGGACTATATTATAGACATAATACAAGGTAAGGAAACTTCAGAAGTGCAGGCGCATCTGCATGAAGATCTCGAAGTGTTCGGCTCTGGTATGGGCGAAGAAGACAAAACGTGGAATGCTGTGATCCGTCAGGCACTTATTGCCGGTTACCTGAGTAAGGATGTCGAAAACTATGGCTTGCTGAAAGTGACAGATGACGGTAAGAAGTTCCTTAAACATCCCAAATCATTCAAAATAGTGGAAGACAATGACTTTGAGGATGTGGAAGAGGAAGCACCTGCACGTGGAGGCGGTGCGTGTGCGGTAGACCCGGCATTGTACTCCATGTTGAAGGACTTACGAAAGAAGTTGTCCAAGAAGTTGGAAGTGCCTCCTTATGTCATTTTCCAAGACCCGTCTTTGGAAGCGATGGCGACCATATATCCGGTGACTTTGGACGAGTTGCAGAACATACCGGGTGTAGGAGCCGGAAAGGCAAAACGCTACGGCGAGGAATTCTGTAAACTCATTAAGCGGCACTGTGAGGAGAATGAGATTGAACGTCCCGAGGACTTGCGTGTGCGTACTGTGCCAATAAGTCAAAAATGAAGGTGGCCATCATTCAGGCCATTGACCGTAAGGTGGCATTGGATGACATTGCCATGTCAAAGGCATTGAGTTTGAAGAGCTGCTGGATGAGATAGAAGCTATCGTCTACTCCGGAACGAAATTGAATATCGACTATTTCTTGGAGGATATTATGGATGAAGACCACTTGCTGGATATCTATGATTATTTCAAGGAATCTACCACTGATAAGATTGACGATGCTCTGGATGAGTTGGGTGATGACTTTACGGAAGAAGAGGTACGTTTGGTACGCATCAAGTTTATTTCAGAGATGGCAAACTGATTGGTTTTAGTTGATAAAAAAGAAAAAAATGTTGCGTGCAAGTATACGGAATGGAATAAAAACCGTATATTTGCACGCAATAAATTTTAAACGCATAGCCCTATGTCATTTATTGCTGATAAGATTGTAATGGATGGATTAACTTATGACGACGTACTGTTAATCCCCGCTTATTCTGAAGTCTTGCCCAAAACAGTCGAACTCTCGACTAAGTTTTCACGAAACATTGAGTTAAAAATCCCGTTTGTAACTGCTGCCATGGATACGGTTACCGAAGCGAAGATGGCTATTGCCATTGCCCGCGAAGGTGGTATCGGAGTTATTCATAAGAATATGTCCATTGAGGAGCAGGCACGTCAGGTAGCTATTGTGAAGCGTGCCGAAAACGGTATGATTTATGACCCGGTGACTATCAAGAGAGGTTCTACGGTAGCTGATGCGCTGGCTTTGATGGCTGAATACAAGATTGGTGGTATTCCGGTGGTAGATGATGAAAGATATTTGGTAGGCATTGTTACCAATCGTGACCTTCGTTTTGAGAAAGATATGAATAAGCGTATCGATGAGGTAATGACTAAGGAGAACATCATTACTACCAATCCTACGACGGATATGGAGCTGTTTCTCAAATTCTGCAAGAACATAGAATCGAGAAGTTGCCGGTAGTAGATAAAGACAACAAATTGGTAGGTCTGATTACCTATAAGGATATTACCAAGGCAAAGGATAAACCTATGGCGTGCAAGGATAGCAAAGGTCGTCTGCGCGTTGCTGCCGGAGTGGGAGTGACGAATGACACTTTGGAGCGCATGCGGGCTTTGGTGGATGCAGGGGCGGATGCCATTGTCATTGATACGGCTCACGGACATTCCAAGGGGGTTATTGAAAAATTGAAAGAAGCCAAGGCTAACTTCCCTCATATTGATATTGTTGTTGGTAATATTGCTACCGGTGAAGCTGCGAAGGCATTGGTCGAGGCTGGTGCTGATGGAGTAAAGGTGGGCATCGGTCCGGGTTCCATCTGCACTACCCGTGTAGTTGCCGGTGTGGGTGTTCCTCAGTTGTCTGCGGTTTATGATGTGGCAAAGGCACTGAAGGGCACGGGTATTCCTTTGATTGCCGATGGCGGTTTGCGTTACTCGGGCGATGTGGTGAAGGCGTTGGCTGCCGGTGGTTACAGCGTGATGATCGGTTCGCTGGTTGCCGGAACGGAAGAGTCTCCGGGCGATACGATTATTTTCAACGGTCGTAAGTTCAAGTCCTATCGGGGTATGGGGTCGCTGGAAGCTATGGAAAATGGTTCCAAGGACCGCTACTTCCAAAGCGGTACCAGTGACGTGAAGAAATTGGTTCCAGAGGGCATTGCTGCCCGCGTTCCTTATAAAGGTACTTTGTATGAAGTGATTTATCAGTTGGTTGGCGGTCTGCGTGCCGGTATGGGCTATTGCGGTGCAGCCAATATAGAGAAACTGCACGATGCCAAGTTTACCCGCATTACTAATGCAGGTGTACTCGAAAGCCATCCGCATGATGTATCTATAACCAGTGAGGCACCGAACTATAGCCGTCCAGAGTAAGATAATAACAAAATAATAGTGAATGCCCGGAGAGAGATTGCCGCTTTCCGGGCATTTTGTTTATATTTGCAGCCGTATAAAAAGAACGGATGGTGCTTATGGTTAGATTGTTTTGGGTGTTTTTCTTCCTCGGGTTCGGATTGGCTGTTTCGGCCCAGGACGATCCGGTACTGATGCGTATCAATGGAAAGGAGGTCCTCCGTTCTGAATTCGAACGTAGCTATAATAAGGGCGGTACCTCTGTCGGTGCAGGCCGGAAGGCATTGGATGCATATGTGAATAAGTTTATAGACTTCAGGCTGAAAATAGAGGCTGCCGAAGTTGCGGGATTGGATACTTCCCGTGTCTTCCAGAAGGAGCAGGATGAGTATCGCCGCTGTCTGATTAAATCATACTTGACAGATGAGGAGACGGCAGAGCAGGAGGCACGGCAGTATTATGACAAGATGAAATCCGGCCGCGTGCGGGCCGGGTATATGTGAAGCATATTTTTAAATATCTTCCCCAGAATATTTCCGGTCATACCTTGCGTGAGATGGAGTCCAGGATGGATTCTATCTACAGGGCTCTTGCAAAGGAAGGGGGAGCTGTGCCGTCTTTCGATGCTTGCGTCGAGCAATTTTCCGATGAGAAGAAAGCGTTTTGGGTGGGTTGGCTGCAGATGCCGGTGGAGTTTGAGGATATTGTATTCGGGTTGAATGCCGGAGAGATTTCCCGTCCGTTCCTCACTCCTCAAGGCATTCATATCGTGAAAGTACTCGAACAGCAGGAAATCCTTCCTTTTGAGAGGATGAAGGACAAGATAATCCGTTGTCAAACCCGTCGTCATGGAATGGATAAAGGAACGCGGGCTTTTGTGGATAAACTGAAGAAAGAATATCACTATATGCCGGATAAAGCCGGTATCGACGAACTGCTGGCCAAAGGAAGCACTTCCCGTGTATTGTTTACACTGGATGGCAAGGCATACGGTGGAAAAGAGTTTGCCGGATTTGCCGCTGTTTATCCGGCAGGGACGCGCAGACAGTTGGAGGCTTTTACAGTAAAAACGATTCTGGACTATGAAAACTCCCGTCTGGAATTGAAGCATCCCGAATTCTGTGCGTTGGTGCAGGGGCATCGTGACAGCATGTTGCTTGCCGAAATCACTGACCGTGAAGTGGGAAAGAGGAGTGTGGTGGATGAAGCGGGATTGAAAGCATATTTTGAGGCGCACCGTTCGGACTTCCATTGGGACGAACCGCGTTATAAGGGTATTGTGCTGCATTGTACTACCAAGCGGGTGGCGAAGCAAGTAGGAAATTTCTGAAACAGATTCCGGAAGAGGAGTGGATGGATGCCATCCGTCTCACTTTCAATGCCGGCGATACTCCCAAGGTGCGGGCAGAGCAAGGATTATTTGCTCCCGGTGATAATGCATATGTGGATGAATTGGTGTTCAAAGGGAAGAATGCAACCCCGGTTTTGTCATTTCCCTTTACTGCTGTACAAGGTCGTAAGCAGAAGGGACCAGATAGTTGGCAAGAGGTGCGAGAGCCGCTCGTAACCGCTTATCGGAACTATTTGGAAACGCATTGGGTGGCAAAGTTGCGTGCTGCCGGTAAGGTTGAAATTGACCAAGAGGTTTTAAAAACCGTTAATAATCACTGATGCAACCGATTAAAACACTATCTTCGTACCTCAAAACGAAGTAAATATCAGTTGGTGATGCGAACAACCTGCTTTGGGCTTTTAATTTTCCTTCTCTGTGCGGCGTGCAGCGAGCAGCACGACCATAAAGGGTGGACACCGTTAGTGGAGTTGGACGGCAATTTCCTTTACCGGGAAGATTTGCAATCGGTACTTCCTGCCGGTTTGTCCAAAGACGACAGTCTGTTGTTTGCAGAACATTATATCCGTAATTGGGTGGAAGATATTTTGCTGTACGATAAAGCGCAGAGCAATATTCCCAATAACGGTGAGATTGATAAACTTGTGGAGAATTATCGCAAAGCATTGATAATGCATACCTATCAGCAGGCTTTAATACATCAGCGGCTATCAGAGGAGATTTCAGAACAAGACTTGACGGAGTATTACGAGAAGAACCAGGCGCTCTTCAAGGTGGAACGTCCGTTGATGAAAGGCTTGTTCATCAAAGTTCCTTTGACAGCCCCGCAGCTGGGCAATGTTCGTCGCTGGTACAAGACGGAAACCCGTGAGGCGGTGGAACATCTGGAAAAGTACAGTCTGCAGAATGCTGTGAAGTATGAGTATTTTTATGATAAATGGGTGCCGGTATCGGAAGTGCTGGATATGCTGCCCTTGAAGGTTCCTAATGTGGACGAGTATCTGGACAAGAATCGCCATGTAGAGCTGAAGGATACGGCTTTCCATTATTTCCTGAATGTGAGCGATTATCGCCCGGTGGGAGAGCAGGAACCCTATGAGTTTGCCCGTAGGCAAGTGAAGGATATGCTGCTGAACGTGAAGCAGGTGGAATTCATGAAGCAAGTGAAGGATGATTTGTACCAACGGGCGGTGAAAAGAGACAAGATTAAATATTATTTAGAATAAGACACCAAGAATGAAACAGTGTATGAACTTTAAGTTTGTAATTTTATTTGCCTTGACGCTATTAGTCGGTTCTACCGTTTATGGACAAGACAACGTAATTGACGAGGTAGTGTGGGTAGTAGGTGACGAGGCTATACTGAAGTCCGAAGTGGAAGAAGCACGCATGAGTGCATTGTATGAAGGACGCAAATTTGGCCGTGACCCTTATTGCGTGATACCGGAGGAGATAGCCGTGCAGAAGCTGTATCTTCACCAGGCTGCCCTCGACAGTATCGAAGTATCCGAGAGTGAGGTTATCCAGCGTGTGGACTATATGACGAACATGTATATCGCCAACATCGGTTCGCGTGAGAAAATGGAGGAATACTTCAATAAGACTTCCAGCCAGATTCGTGAAACGCTGCGCGAGAATGCCCGTGAAGGATTGAAAGTTCAGAAGATGCAGCAGAAACTGGTGGGTGAGATTAAGATAACTCCGGCTGAGGTGCGCCGTTACTTCAAGGATTTGCCGCAGGACAGCATTCCTTATATCCCTACCCAGGTGGAGGTGCAGATTATCACTCAGCAGCCCAAGGTTCCTTTGGAGGAAATAGAAGATGTAAAGAGGCGTCTGCGTGAGTATACCGACCGTGTCAATAAGGGCGAAAGCTTTTCCATGTTGGCTCGTCTGTACTCCGAGGACCGTGGCTCGGCCATGCGTGGCGGTGAAATAGAGTTTTCGGGACGCGGTATGCTGGACCCCGCTTATGCCAATGTAGCTTTCAACTTGCAAGACCCCAGCAAGGTTTCCAAGATTGTAGAGTCTGAATATGGTTTCCATATCATTCAGTTGATAGAGAAGCGCGGTGACCGTATTAAAACACGCCACATTCTGTTGAAACCGCATATTCCGGAAGAAGCTCTGGCTGCCGGTTGTGCCCGTTTGGATTCTATTGCCGATGATATCCGCAATAACAAGTTCTCTTTTGAAGAGGCTGCCTCAGTGCTTTCGCAGGATAAGGATACGCGTAACAATCATGGTTTGTTGCCGAATCCCAATACGAACACTTCCCGTTTTGAGATGCAGGAACTTCCCCCTGAAATAGCCAAGGTGGTGGATAAGATGAAAGTGGGCGAAATCTCCGAAGCCTTCACCATGATTCCGCAAAAGACCGGAAAAGAAGAGTGTGTGATTGTGAAACTGAAGAGCCGTACGACGGGACACAAGGCTACCATTGCCGATGACTATCAGAACTTGAAAGAGATTGTGTTGGAGAAACGCCGCGACGAAGTGCTGGACAAGTGGATTCGTGAGAAGCAGAAGCACACGTATGTCCGTATCAAGGATAATTGGAAGAATAACTGTACGTTCAAGTATCCGGGCTGGATCAAAGAATAATCCGGAAGGATTTACATGGATTTGTATGCAAAAGAAGAATACAAAAAATCATTTCCTGAACAAGCATAGATACCTCCTGGTAGGCATTCTATGCTTGTTTGGCATCTGTCTGCTGAGTGCGCAGGACAAAAAGAAGAGTACTGGTGCACCGGAGAAGAGGAAAGTGGACTCGATTGAACAGAAAAAGACGGAGACGTCGGAAAAGAAGAAGACGCGCGTCGATTTGTTGTACGCAGATGAGGCGCAGGCGGACAAACAGTTGCGTCCTGATGTGCAGGTACTCATCGGTTCGGTGAGGATGAAGCATGACAGTATGTACATGTTCTGTGATAGTGCGCTGATATTCGAAAAGATAAATTCTGTGGAGGCATTCGGCAATGTGCGTATGGAGCAGGGCGACACCTTGTTTATCTATGGAGACTATCTGTATTATGACGGCATGTCGCAGCTGGCCATGCTGCGTGAGAATGTACGTATGATAAATCGTAATACGGTGCTGACAACCGACAGTTTGAACTATGACCGTCTGTACGATTTGGGTTATTACTTCGAAGGCGGTACGCTGACCGACGAGGATAATGTGCTGACTTCCGAGTGGGGAGAATATAGCCCTGCCACCAAGTTGGCTGTCTTCAATCACGACGTGAAGCTGGTCAATCCGAAGTTTGTCTTGACTTCGGATACCTTGAAGTATAGTACAGCTACCAAGATTGCTACTATTTTAGGCCCCTCCGACATTGTGAGTGACCAAAATCATATTTATTCCGAACGTGGCGTGTACAATACGACTACTGAGCAGGCAGAACTGCTCGACCGTTCCGTACTGACTAACGAAGGCAAGAAACTGACCGGTGACAGCCTTTTCTACGACCGCATCTTGGGATACGGCGAGGCTTTTGACAATGTACAGATGAATGATACGGTCAACCGGAACATGTTGACTGGCGACTATTGTTTCTACAACGAACTGACCGGAAGCGCCGTTGCCACCAAACGTGCCGTAGCTATCGACTATTCGCAGGGCGACAGTCTGTTTATGCACGGTGATACTTTGCGGCTGATTACCTACCATATGAATACCGATTCCATGTACCGGGAGATGCGTGCCTATCATAAGGTGCGTGCTTATCGCACGGATGTGCAGGCCGTATGCGATTCGTTGGTGTATAATTCCAAGGACTCTTGCATGACGATGTACACCGACCCTATCTTGTGGCACGGGGAACAACAGTTGTTGGGCGAGGAAATTAAAATTTACATGAACGATAGTACCATCGACTGGGCACATATCATCAATCAGGCCCTGACGGTAGAGAAAAAGGACAGTATTCACTATAACCAAGTTTCCGGTAAGGAGATGAAAGCTTTCTTCATAGATGGAGACATGCGTCTGGTGGAGGTAAACGGCAATGTATTGGTGGTGTATTATCCGGTAGAGGAGAAGGACAGTTCGCTGATTATGATGAACTATTCGGAAGGTGGACTTTTGAAAATGTACTTGAAGGAGAGAAGAATGGAGCGCGGAGTCTTTGTTGGAAAGACTACCGGTACAGCCTATCCTTTGGACCAGATTCCACCAGATAAGAGCAGGCTGCCTTCTTTTGTTTGGTTCGACTACATCCGTCCGCTCAACAAGGAGGACATCTTCGAGTGGAGGGCTAAAAAAGCAGGTGAAGTATTGAAGAAAAGTGACCGGAAACCTGTAACTTCGCCAAGGAATATGCATATTAAACGAAATAATAAGTAGCGTCATGGGAATGTTTGCAATGCGGAAGCCTCGTGGCTTCAATCATAGCTATATCTATGTGGATGAGCGGAAAGAGAAGTTGGCGAAGATGGAAGAAAACGCCAAGCGTGACCTGGGTATGCTGCCGGAAAAGGAATTCTCGCCCGAGGATATACGGGGCAAATTCATAGAAGGAACAACTCACTTGAAGCGGCGCAAGGAGAGCGGACGTAAGCCGATGCATTTGGGCATAATCCTTGTTGTCATAGCTGTGCTGATTTATCTGTGGTATGCCATCAGTAACGGAATCATTTAATAATGATTAATCATTAATCTCTAATCATTAAACATTATCATGAGCGATATCATTCATTTGCTGCCCGATTCGGTTGCCAATCAGATTGCTGCCGGAGAGGTGATTCAGCGTCCGGCATCTGTTGTGAAGGAATTGGTGGAAAATGCAATTGATGCCGAAGCAGAGGAAATACATGTGCTGATTACCGATGCGGGCAAGACCTGCATCCAGGTGATTGATGACGGAAAGGGGATGTCCGAAACGGATGCGCGTCTTTCTTTTGAACGCCATGCAACTTCAAAGATACGCGAAGCTGCCGATTTGTTTGCCCTACGCACCATGGGCTTCCGTGGAGAAGCGTTGGCTTCCATTGCTGCGGTAGCTGAAGTGGAGTTGAAAACACGCCCAGCCAGCGAGGAACTGGGGACGCGACTGTTGATTGCCGGCTCTAAAGTCGAGGGCCAGGAAGCCGTTTCCTGCCCTAAGGGAAGCAATTTTTCCATCAAGAACCTATTCTTCAATATTCCTGCCCGGCGTAAATTCCTGAAAGCCAACTCTACGGAGTTGAGCAATATCCTTACGGAATTCGAGCGTATAGCGCTGGTGCATCCTGAGGTAGCCTTCTATCTGTATAGTAATGATACGGAATTGTTCAATCTTCCGGTAATGCCTTTGCGGCAACGCATCATGGCAGTTTTCGGAAAGAAACTGAATCAGCAGTTGCTGTCCGTAGACGTCAATACGACGATGATAAAGATTTCCGGTTTTGTTGCCAAGCCGGAAACCTCGCGCAAGAAAGGAGCGCACCAATACTTTTTTGTGAACGGGCGTTATATGCGTCACCCCTATTTCCACAAAGCGGTGATGGACGCTTATGAGCAGCTGATTCCTGCCGGTGAGCAAATCTCCTACTTTATTTATTTCGAGGTAGACCCTGCCAATATCGATGTGAACATCCATCCGACGAAGACGGAGATTAAGTTCGAGAATGAGCAGGCTATCTGGCAGATTCTGTCGGCTGCGGTCAAGGAATCCTTAGGCAAGTTTAGCGCTATACCTACTATCGATTTTGATACCGAGGACATGCCGGATATTCCTGCATTCGAGCAGGCTCGTCCGATAGAGCCTCCGAAGGTACACTATAACACGGATTTCAATCCCTTCAAGACGTCTTCCGCTTCTTCCTATGGAGGCGGTGGCAATTATTCGCGCCCCAAAGTGGAGTGGGAGGGGCTTTATTCCGGTTTGGAAAAAGCCAGCAGGATGAACGAGCCGATGGAGGAAGAGCCTTTTGTAGAGGATACGGTTACCGGTACGGCTCCAAGAGAGGAGGAGAGGGTTCCTTATTTCCAGGAAACGGTTCCTTCCGGGGCAAGCGCCTCTTTCTATGGCAATGAGGCAACGGTAGAGAAAGGAGCGCAACACTTCCAGTTCAAGGGGCGTTTTATTCTGACTTCCGTTAAATCGGGTCTGATGCTGATAGACCAGCACCGGGCGCATGTCCGGGTATTGTTCGACCGCTATATGAGCCAGATTCGACAGAAACAAGGCGTATCCCAGGGGGTATTGTTTCCGGAGATTATCCAGTTGCCGGCTTCGGAAGCTGCCGTACTGGAAAGTATATTGGAAGATTTGTCGGCAGTAGGCTTCGATTTGAGCCCGCTGGGTGGCGGCAGCTATGCCATCAACGGCATACCTTCGGGCATAGAGGGGTTGAACCCGGTAGAATTGGTCCGGAATATGGTACATACTGCTATGGAAAAAGGGAATGACGTTAAGGAAGAGGTGCAGACAATTCTTGCATCGACTTGGCACGTGCTGCGGCCATCGTCTATGGACAAGTGCTGAGCAACGAGGAAATGTCCAATCTCGTGGACAATCTGTTTGCATGCCCATCCCCGAATTATACTCCGGACGGAAAGACGGTGCTGGCGACCATTAAAGAAGACGACATAGAAAAGCTTTTCTCCAAATAAGGAAGAGTACTTTCTTTTGCATCAAGGCAAAAAAAGTACAAATATTCAGAACCTTTTAGTTCTGTTGGCGTTAATTAGACAGTTTGAATGATAAAGAGTTTAATTAACCACTTAACTATTTTAAGGTATATGAAAAAGATTCTAATGTTACTGGCTTTAGCTGGTGTGTCTTCTGTTGCCATGGCGCAGCAAAAGACTGAAGTTGTGGAAGAATTTGGTGTTATCCAGGTTCAGGATAAATATCAGGTAATCACTAATCCGTTCTGGAGTAATTGGTTTTTCTCTATAGGCGGTGGTGCCGAAGCAACTTTTGGAGATAATGATAAGGCAGGAAGTTTTGGCAAGCGTATCAGTCCGACGCTGAATTTTGCCATCGGCAAATGGTTCACCCGGGACTGGGAGTACGTCTGCAATATAGCGGCCTCAGGCAAGAGGATATACATATGATGCAGGTGCTGACTACGTGAAAGGCACTCAGATGGATGACGGCTACTACAAACAGCGTTTCGACTATATGAATCTGCACGGAGATGTGATGTTCAATCTGAATGCGCTGTTTGGAGGATACAACCAGCACCGTGTGTATGAAATCATTCCTTATGTAGGTGCTGGCTTCACTCACAACTACACAAAGCCTCACCGCGAAGCTCTGTCTGTAAACGCGGGTATCATCAATCGCTTCCGTATTTCCAATGCGATAGATATTAACCTGGAGCTGACGCAATGGGCGTTGAAGATAAGTTCGATGGCGAAGTTGGCGGCGATCATGGATATGATGGCGTGCTGAGTGCAACGGTAGGGTTGACATACCGTTTCCCCGCCCGTGGATTCCGTCGCCCGATGCTCAGTTGATTTCTCAGGTAGAGCTGGCTGCCATGCAGGCACAGCTTGCAGAGATGGGAGCTGCCAACCAGCAGCTGCAGAATGCATTGGTGGCTGCACAGAACCAGCCGGTGGCCGAAGTTACGGAAACCGAAGTGATTGTTCCCGATCCGGATATAGCACCGCGTACCGTATTCTTCAATATCGGTTCTGCCGAAGTCTCTCCACGTGAAGCAATGAACTTGTCTTATCTGGCAGACCAGATGAAACAGTTCCCGAACGCCACTTACACTGTAAACGGATATGCAGACTCTGCAACCGGTACGCCGGCATTCAACAAAGAGTTGAGTTTGAAGCGTGCACAAGCCGTGGTCGATGTATTGGTAAAACAATACGGAATTCCTGCTGACCGCCTGAAGGTGGATGCCGGTGGTGGTGTCGATAAGTTCGGACAGCCGATTCTGAACCGTGTGGTATTGGTGAAATCTGCCAATTAGAAAGCTACGAGCTACAAGCTACAAGGAGTTACGAGTTATAGAAATGAGAAGGGGCATGCGTTATTATGACGCATGCCCCTCATTTTTTGTAACCAGTAACTTGTAACAGGTAGCTCCTTGTAACTCGTAACTTCTGTAACTCGTATCTCCTATCCTTATTCTCCGCCGAATTTCTTTACTTGCTCTGCAATCAGTTCCGCATCATCAAAGTAGTTTATCTTCATAGCCTTGCGTACATCGTCCAAGGTTGCGGCAGCGGTTTCCCTGGCAGTTTCGCAACCTTTCTTCAGCATGTCGTAGATGGCGGGGATGTCTTTTTCAAACTCCTTGCGGCGGTTGCGGATAGGCTCCAGTGTCTCCTGCATAATTTCGTTGAGGAACTTCTTCACTTTCATGTCGCCCAGACCGCCACGTTGGTAGTGGGCTTTCAGTTCGTCCAGATTCGGATATTCGGGCAGATAAAGGCCGAAGTGTTCCGGACGGCAAAAGGCATCCAGGTAAGTGAATACGGTGTTGCCTTCCAATTTTCCGGGGTCTTGCACACGCAGGTGGTCGGGGTCGGTATACATGCTCTTCACCTTCTTCTGCACCTCGTCGGCAGAGTCCGAAAGATAGATACAGTTGCCGAGGCTCTTGCTCATCTTGGCTTTGCGTCCGTTCCCGGCAGGCGCAGGCAGGCTGCATTGTCGGGCAACAGGATTTCCGGTTCCACGAGGGTTTCACCATATATATAGTTGAAACGGCGTACGATTTCACGAGCTTGTTCAATCATCGGCTCCTGGTCTTCGCCCACGGGCACGGTAGTGGCGCGGAAGGCGGTAATGTCCGCTGCCTGGCTGATGGGGTAGGTGAAGAAACCTACGGGGATGCTTGTCTCGAAATTACGCATCTGGATTTCGGTCTTTACCGTCGGGTTGCGTTGCAGGCGGCTCACGGTCACCAGGTCCATATAGTAGAAGGTCAGTTCGCAGAGTTCCGGTATCTGGGATTGGATGAAGATAGTACTCTTCGTCGGGTCCAGTCCGCAAGCCAGGTAGTCCAATGCCACCTCGATGACGTTCTGGCGCACCTTTTCCGGGTTCTCCATATTGTCCGTCAGCGCTTGTGCGTCGGCGATGAAGATGAAAATCTTGTCGTATAAGCCGGAGTTTTGCAGTTCCACTCTTCTTCTCAATGAGCCTACATAGTGTCCTATGTGCAGGCGTCCTGTGGGGCGGTCGCCCGTAAGGATGATTTTTTCTTTTGCCATATTATGTATTTTTTAGTTTCTTCATTGTATAAAAGCCATTAAGACCGGCAAAGATACCTATAATTATCGAAACCTCAAGGGATGACGCTTTCTTTCCTTTTCACGTATACCTTATGGCTTCCGATGCCGCTTGTATCGATTCCGCTGCCGGGAGTATGTGCCCATTTGCGCAGTTCCACGGTGGCGGTGGAGCGGACGAGTCCGGTCAGTTGCCGGTAGATGCTGACAGTAAGGAAGGCGTGCTTGTCCAGATACTGATGCGCCAGAGCCAGACGTTGTTCGGGGGTGTATTTCTTCGACGAGTGTGCGGGTTTCCAGGAGGCACGTTCCAGTTCGCACCAATGGTTGGTTTCTCTAATCAAGGCCTTGTCCGTGCGGAAGTTCACGCCGCTTACGTAGATGCTCCGTGCATTTCGCTTCGTGCTGCTTTCTTGGGGCTGTTCGCGTTCTTTGTCGGGGTAGATGGACAGTGCGGGGGTGAATACGCCCAATCCTTCTATCTTCACCGAGCGTCCCATTCCCATTTCGTGGGCCAGGGCTTCGCCCAGCTCGCAGATAACTCCTTCGGTTACGCCTTTCGAGAATCCCGAGGTCATGGCGATGTATTCCGCCAGTTCGCGCGTGCCGGTCTGTCCGGTCATCACCATCTTGGGGTAGGTGATTGGTTCGCCCGTGCCTTGCAAGTCGGGCATTTCTTTCATTTGGTAGCGTGTGGTCATTGTTGCGTTCTCCTTCTTTCTTCCTTCGTTGCAAAGTCCTTTTCCCTGCGGAGCAAAGTTCTTTTGGTGGCGGAGAAATCTTAGAATAAAGCCTTTATTCCAAGGAATAGAAATTTTATTTTTAAGAATAAAGGCTTTGTTTGTAGAAACAGAATCCTTGTTCTATTTTTGTATAGGCACAAAGGTAAGTTTCCGTGGCGAGAAAAGCAAGTTTTGGTGGGGAGAATCTTCATATTTATCCGCAAATGCCTTTACTGAGATATAGTCTTTCTTTTTTATATGGAATCGCATTTTTCGGAAAAAGATTTCGGTTGTGGGCGACGGCCGCTCTTCTATTATGGAGGATGACGTTTCTTTTATGCAAAAAAATATGCCACAATTTGCTCTTTTCGTAAATAAGTCGTTACTTTGCACAAATTTTAAAGAGACTATGCAATCGCAGGAAATGAGAAGCAAATATAACCTCCGTTCGAATGAATTTCATTCGGGAGCCGTCAGTTTCTCTTTTTTCGAGAAAGATATTTTTAGTTCTTTGGTAATGCGTTAATCCTTTATTGGGTGACGCATTTTTTTTGTGAAATAGCTACAACTCGTAGTTCGTAGCTTGTAACTCGTAACTTAATAGACAACAAGAGAATATGGAAAAGAATTTAAAGAAAGTGCTTGTCTTGGGTTCTGGTGCGCTCAAGATTGGTCAGGCCGGAGAGTTTGACTATTCCGGTTCGCAGGCGCTGAAGGCGTTGCGCGAAGAAGGTATCGGTTCTGTTTTGGTAAACCCGAACATTGCTACTATCCAGACATCGGAAGGTATCGCCGATCAAGTTTATTTCTTGCCGGTAACTCCTTATTTCGTGGAAGAAATCATCAAGAAAGAACGTCCCGACGGCATTTTGCTGGCATTCGGCGGACAGACGGCGCTGAACTGCGGTACGGAACTCTATCAGACGGAATTCTTCAGAAATATGGCGTGCGCGTGCTGGGTACTTCCGTTGAGGCGATTATGTACACCGAAGACCGTGACCTCTTTGTGAAGAAGCTGGACGAGATTCCGATGAAGACTCCGAAGAGCCACGCTGTGGAGAGCATGGAAGACGCACTGAAGGCAGCCCGCGAGATTGGCTACCCCGTGATGGTGCGCTCGGCTTATGCTCTGGGTGGACTGGGAAGCGGTATTTGTCCGGACGAGGAAGCCTTCATTAAATTGGCCGAAAGCTCTTTCACTTTCTCCAAGCAGATTCTGGTAGAAGAGTCTCTGAAGGGTTGGAAGGAAATTGAATTCGAGGTAATCCGCGATGCCAACGACCACTGCTTCACGGTGGCAAGCATGGAAAACTTCGACCGCTGGGCATTCATACGGGTGAGTCCATCGTAGTGGCTCCCACTTGCTCATTGACCGACGAGCAGGTGAAAATGTTGCAGGAGCTCTCCACCAAATGTATCCGCCACCTGGGCATCGTGGGCGAATGTAACATCCAGTATGCGTTCAACGCCGAGACAAACGACTATCGTGTCATCGAGGTGAACGCCCGTCTGTCCCGTTCTTCCGCATTGGCTTCCAAGCTACCGGTTATCCGCTGGCATTTGTGGCTGCCAAGATTGCGTTGGGCTATACGCTCGACCAAATCGGCGAGATGGGAACTCCCAACTCGGCATATGCAGCTCCGCAGCTTGACTACCTGATTTGCAAGATTCCGCGTTGGGACTTGACAAGTTCGTAGGTGTCAGCCGCGAAATTGGCTCCAGCATGAAGTCGGTAGGCGAAATCATGTCTATCGGACGTTCCTTTGAAGAAATTATCCAGAAGGGCTTGCGTATGATTGGTCAGGGAATGCACGGATTCGTGGGCAATGAGGGAGTGGAGTTCGATGACTTGGATTACGAACTGTCACATCCTACCGACCTGCGCGTCTTTGCCATTGCCGAGGCTCTGGAAAAGGGATATGCCATCGACCGCATCTTTGAGCTGACCAAGATTGACCCCTGGTTCTTGGGCAAGCTGAAGAACATCGTAGACTACAAGCAGAAACTTTCCCAATATAATAAGGTGGAAGACATCCCCGCCGACGTGCTGCGCGAAGCCAAAGTGCTTGGCTTCTCCGACTTCCAGATTGCCCGCTTCGTGCTGAATCCGCAAGGCAATATGGAGAAGGAAAACCTTACCGTACGCGCCCGTCGTAAGGAGCTGGGCATCCTGCCCGCCGTGAAGCGCATCAATACGGTGGCTTCCGAACATCCGGAACTGACGAACTACCTCTACATGACGTATGCCGTTCAGGGTTATGATGTGAACTATTATAAGAATGAAAAATCAGTGGTTGTGCTTGGTTCGGGCGCTTACCGCATCGGTTCGTCTGTAGAGTTCGACTGGTGTTCGGTGAATGCCATCCAGACTGCCCGCAAGCTGGGCTACAAGTCCATCATGATTAACTATAACCCCGAAACCGTTTCTACGGACTACGACATGTGCGACCGTCTCTACTTCGACGAGCTCTCCTTCGAACGTGTGCTCGACGTTATCGACCTGGAGCAGCCGCGCGGTGTCATCGTGTCCGTGGGTGGACAGATTCCTAACAACCTGGCTATGAAGCTTCACCGCCAGTCAGTTCCCGTGTTGGTACTTCCCCCATCTCCATCGACCGTGCCGAAAACCGTAACAAGTTCTCTGCCATGCTCGACCAGCTGGGCATCGACCAACCGGCTTGGCAGGAACTCACCAGCCTGGAAGATGTGAAAGGCTTTGTAGAGAAGGTGGGCTATCCGGTACTGGTGCGTCCGTCTTACGTACTCTCCGGTGCTGCGATGAACGTATGCTACGATGAAGAAGAACTGGAAAACTTCTTGAAGATGGCTGCTGAGGTATCTAAGGAATATCCGGTGGTGGTATCCCAGTTCTTGCAGAACACCAAGGAGATTGAGTTCGACGCTGTTGCCCAAAACGGTGAAGTGGTAGAATACGCCATCTCCGAGCACGTAGAGTTTGCCGGTGTACACTCCGGTGACGCTACGCTGGTATTCCCGGCACAGAAGATTTACTTTGCAACGGCACGCCGCATCAAGAAAATCAGCCGCCAGATTGCGAAGGAACTCAATATTTCCGGTCCTTTCAATATCCAGTTCCTGGCACGCAACAACGAGGTGAAGGTTATCGAGTGTAACCTCCGTGCATCGCGCAGCTTCCCGTTCGTATCCAAGGTGCTGAAGCGTAACTTCATCGAGACTGCTACCCGCATCATGCTGGACGCTCCCTATACACAACCGGACAAGTCGGCATTCGACATCGACCGTATCGGTGTGAAGGCAAGCCAGTTCTCCTTCTCCCGTCTGCACAAGGCAGACCCGGTATTGGGTGTGGACATGTCGTCTACGGGCGAGGTAGGCTGTATTGGCGACGACTTCTCCGAAGCATTGCTGAATGCCATGATTGCTACCGGATTCAGAATCCCCCGTCCCGAGAAGGGCGTGATGTTCTCCTCCGGAGCCATGAAGTCCAAGGTGGATTTGCTGGATGCCAGCCGCATGCTCTTTGCCAAAGGCTATAAGATTTATGCTACGGCAGGTACAGCCGCTTTCCTCAACGCCCATGGCGTGACGACGGAAGCCGTTTACTGGCCGGATGAACGCCCGGATGCGGAAAACAACGTGATGACGATGATTGCCGACCATGCCTTCGACCTGATTGTCAACATTCCGAAGAACCATACGAAACGCGAGCTGACCAATGGCTACAAGATTCGTCGCGGTGCCATCGACCACAACATTCCGTTGATTACCAATGCCCGCCTGGCAAGTGCCTTTATCGAGGCATTCTGCGAAATGAAGCTGGAAGATATCCAGATTAAGAGCTGGCAGGAGTACAAATAAATTGTTTGCTCTATAAACGATTGCAGGAGCGGAAAGCCGAAAGGTTTTCCGCTCTTTTGGTATACTGCGTTTATTTCCGTATTTTTGTTCGGGGCTGAGTCTCTGTATGAATCAAAAGAAGAAACAATATGAATGAAGTGGAAAAAATGCGTAGCTCCCAGTTGGCGGATATGTCCGTTCCGGAGATACAGGTGAAGTTCGAGCATGCCAAGCGCTTGCTGGCAAAAATGCGTGTGATGAGTACTTACGATGAGGATTACCGGAGCTTGCTGGAGGAGCTGGTACCGGGCATTCCCGCCACGTCCGTCATCTGTCCGCCGTTCCATTGCGACCATGGGGATGGTATCCGGCTGGGTGAGCATGTCTTTGTCAATGCCAATTGCACTTTCCTGGACGGGGGATATATCACGATTGGTGCCCATACGTTGGTCGGTCCATGCGTACAGATATACACTCCCCATCATCCGATGGATTATATCGAGCGTCGTACGGAAAAGGAATATGCCTATCCGGTGACGATAGGAGAGGATTGCTGGATTGGCGGCGGTGCCATTTTGTGTCCAGGCGTCACCATCGGCGACCGTTGTATCATCGGTGCGGGTAGTGTGGTGACGAAAGATATTCCATCCGATAGCATAGCCGTTGGTAATCCGGCAAAGGTCATCCGGAAAAATGAGGCAAAAAAGTGAACGTACTAAATGCTTGAGAAACAGAGCGTGTCGCTAAATGACTAAAAAAATATCGAAAAATATTATGCAAAAGTTTTGGTAATGTCAAAATAAGCTGTACCTTTGCATCGCTTTTGAAACGGAAGTGTACGGGCGTTTAGCTCAGCTGGTTCAGAGCATCTGCCTTACAAGCAGAGGGTCGGCGGTTCGAATCCGTCAACGCCCACACAAAATCCAAGCACTTTCGTTCATCAAAAGGGCGTTTAGCTC
>ENA-OQCK01000265-OQCK01000265.1-human-gut-metagenome-genome-assembly--contig:-NODE-265-length-31099-cov-3.099154_pt1 | contig 31099 bp, 43 predicted proteins | sample MGYA00242498_ERZ504578 | MGnify/ENA primary metagenome ERZ504578 (study PRJEB26092, sample SAMD00036229) | human gut metagenome | host: Homo sapiens | study: EMG produced TPA metagenomics assembly of...
CATCAACACACAAAAAACACATACCACCCCCGGCCGTCAAAAAAAATCTCAGACAGCTGTTTATCAATCAGACGTTCCGTTGCCTTTTTCGAGAGAAGCTTTGTCATTTCATCGATAACGGCCTGCCACTCCCGTTTCTTTTGCGCGTCAGCTCCGGCCCCAGACAACAAGAGCTGTCATTGTTATTGTCCCTAATATATACTATGGCGATTGGTGCTATGAAAGCATTAAAGGAGCAGGTACTGCGAACTTCTGAGGACTGGCGCTGTTGTCGGACCGGAAAATTTTCGTATATAATGAGGCAAACCGCTGTTCCTTGTTTATAGGATGCAATGATGGTACCTTATATCTGTATGATAACTGTAGTTATATGCCATTCTTTCAGATTCAGCAGCATTAATTTATAGATATAATAAATTTATAAATTTGTTTTATAGAAAATTCCAATCTAAAAAAGCGGAATATGATGGTAGAATAATAGTGGATTTTCTACAGATTGGGGTTCTTGCCTTGAATAAACCAATGATTCAGATGGAGGGCATTGTAAAGCAGTTCGGCTCCATCACAGCTCTTGACAACATGAAATTTCACGCCTACGGTGGAGAAATTACGGCCATTGTCGGCGACAATGGTTCCGGAAAAAGCACGCTGATTCAGCTCCTCACCGGATGCCTGAAGCCGGACCAAGGTGTCATTCAGATTAAAGACCGTGTTTTTCACTCTCTCACCGTGAAGGAAGCCATGAATCAGGGTATTACGGCCGTCTATCAGAATCTGGCCCTTGACAACTGCAAGGACTGCGCCGGCAATCTCTTTCTTGGGCGCGAGCTTCTGCGTTTCGGGATTTTTCTTGATTACGGAGCCATGTACCGGGAAACAGAAAAGCTTTTGGGACAGCTCCATATCCACATTCCGGATATCCGCAGCCGGTAGAGAAAATGTCCGGCGGGCAGCGTCAGGCCGTCGCAATTGCGCGGGCCGTTTACCAAAATGGTGATATTATGATTTTTGATGAACCTACATCGGCAATGGGAATGAAAGAAACGGAGCGTATTATGAATCTGTTTCGCGCCTTAAAGGAACAGGGAAAAACCATTATCCTGATTAGCCATAACCTGTTTCAGGTCTTTGACATTTCCGACCGAATCTGCGTGATTAAAAACGGCAGACAGATAGATTCCTTCCTGACAAGGGACAGTTCTCCGGAGCAGCTGTACCAGACGATTATTGAAAAGGAAGATCAGACGGATGGCGAAAAAATGGATGAGTAAATACTCACAGCAGCTGTTTCTGTTAGCTGTGCTGTTTATTATCTTTGCAGTTTTAGCAGGAAAAAGCGAATACTTCTTAACATGGAAAAATATGAGAAATATACTGGAAGCCGCCAGTTACCGGATGGTGCTGGCAGTGGGCATGACTTTTGTCATCTCCTCTGGAGTAATGGATTTGTCTGCCGGCTCCATTGTGTCTCTCTGCGGAGTGTTGACAGCGCTGGCTCTTCATGGGGGAATGGGAATTTGGCGTCTGTCCTCACGGGTATTGCGGCAGGGGCCTGATGGGAGCTTTAAACGGTGTTCTCATTCACTGTACGGGAATCAACTTTTTCGTGCTCACCCTCGCCTCCAGCGGTATGCTTCGAGGAATTCCTGATGATTACTGACGGAAACCTATTACCAAGTTTGGAAAGGAGTTCATGCAGCTGGGAATCGGCCGCATTGGAGAATTCCAGGTGCCGGTGCTTTTCGCCCTGGCCCTGATTCTTCTGTCCTTTCCCCTGATGTTTCACGTAAAATGGGGAAATTACGTACGAGCTGGGCGGCAGCGAGTCCGCTCTGAAGCGGTCGGGAGTGCGAACCGGCTTCTACCGCATTTCGGTTCACATGCTTTTAGGTATTACGGCAGCCGTCACAGCAGTGATTATTACCGCCCGTCTGAATTCTGCCGAGCCAAACGCCGGTATGAACATGGAGCTGGACGCAATCACGGCAGTGATCATGGGCGGCACACCGATTCGCGGTGGAAACGCTAGCATTGCCGGAACTGTTTTGGCGGTGCTGATACTGGGAAGCATCAGAAACGGATTGACGCTTTTAAGCGTGTCCTCTGATTTCCAGCAGTGGATTACAGGCTTTCTTCTGCTGGCGTCTGTACTGATTTCAGAAATTAGAGTCTGGAATATCAAGGCTTTAACAAAATAATAACTATTTATCATTCAAATTCACAAAGATTGAGGAGGCAGTATCATGAGAAAATTTTTATCAGTTTTATTGACAGCCGGATATATTGCAGCGGTATTGACCGGGTGCAGCGGCTCAGACGGCGCAAAGGAAACTTCTGCTACGGAAACTACTGTAGCTGCTGAGATGCAAACAGAAACAGAGCCTGTTAAGGAGACAACGGCCGCGTCAGAGTCAGAATCTGCTGACAAGGCAGGCCAACTGTTGGCTGATGTAGAAAAGAGAATGAACGAAGCGCTGGGAGAACTCCCCAAAAGCGGCCAGGGCGAAAAGATAGGCGTCCTTATCAGTCTACGTCTAATGAATTCTGGGGAACCATGAAGACACGCTACGAGGAAGCGGCCAAGGAACTCGGAATTGAGGTGACAGTTTTTGAAGCAGACGCCGAGGATGATACCCAGGGCCAGTTAGACGCGTTAAACACTATGGTTACAATGGATTTTGACGCCATTATACTGTCTCCTATTGATGGAACGAATCTGATTCCTGGTATCGTGGCTGCCAATAATGCAGAGATTCCTGTTATTAATTTGGGACCTGGCGTGGATACTGAGCTTTGGCTGACGCCGGCGGCCATCTGGACGGAAAAATCACTGTGAACTTTGAGGAGCAGGGCAGCACCGTAGCCAACGACATGATTTCCAGAATGAAGGATGGCGGAGAAGTGGCCATTCTCGCAGGACTGGAGGGCGCAGGACAGAGTGTAGGAAGAACAAACGGCGCCAAAGCTGTTTTTGAGAGCACAAACGGCGTGAAGTTGGTAGCTGCGCAGGCCTGTGACTGGGATACAGCGAAAGCCTACGAGGCCACCAGGGACCTTCTCACAGCACACCCTGATTTAAAGGGAATCTTCTCCTGCAACGACAACATGGCGTTAGCAGCTGTTCAGGCTCTTCAGGAAATGGGAAATGAAGATGTTTTGGTATACGGCGTAGACTACACCACTAACGCAAAAAAAGCCATTGAGGATGGGACTATGATGGGAAGCATGACTTACTCCAGCGCCATTTACACAAAGGCTGCTGAGGAAATGGCTATGCTGATTGTTCAGGGAAAAACGTTTGATGAGCCGGTTTATCTGCCTTTGACACTTGTTACGCAAGACAATGTTGCTGATTTTGAAGATTGGAAATAAAAAAGCAGCCTCCTGAACCTTGGGGGGATGCAAAAGGCTTGTATTCATTTTAAACCTTTATCAAATCGTTCCTTTCTGGTCTTTCACTACATCCTGCATGAATAAGTACACTTCCACAAGATATTTAGTATAAAGCAATTGGGTCCAAAAATCTCATTACAAATGGCTTTAAAGTTGACCTATCATCAATATTACCTTAACCTTCATATCTTTAGTTTTCTTGCTGAAACATAAGCAAAAAGCCCAGGAGCATCCATCTCCCAGGGCCAAGGCATCTAAACTACCGCAGCTTAATGTGGTGCTGCGGTGGAATAGATGCCTGCATCTACATTATTTTATTGATACATTGGAATACTATCTATCCCTTAACTATCCACTCACCTGAACGGTTATTTCCCCTTCTGACAATATATCCCTTATCCTGCAATTCTGCAATCATCCGTTTTATAGTGCGCAATGAATTTCCTAACTCCTTTTGTAATTCCTTTTGTGTGACTCTTGCATTCTGCTTCATAATGGTCAACACTCTTTCTTCAGGAGACGTTACCTTAATTCCAATAATGGTGCCAATGGTGCCAGCTTGGATTAATGACGGCTGCCTGTACATATTTATACGGAAATCCCCGTCAAAATCGATTAGCTCTGGTTCTGGAAGACCATATTCCTGGCATTCACGTATTATTCGAGGAATACCGCTGCCCCATTTTTCAATGATTTTCATATAAGAGAATGCGTTGGCTATTGCACGATTCCTGATTTTAGAGTATCCTTCCTTCATTTTTTCAATCGTCACACCATTCATTAGCATACCCGGAGAAGTAATCTCCAATCGGTTATCATAAAGCGCTACCTGGATATTGCCTGGGTCCAAATAACTGCGATGAGCTACAGCATTGGCAATCAACTCACGGACACTGTCTATCGGAAGCTCATAAACATCCTGCCTGTAAATACCATCTATCTTCATTCCCCGGTTAATTTTCTCCAGCACATATTGGTATGCAGCCTCCATCTGTTCCTGAATTGGACCGTTAAATTCCCGCCTGTCTACAAAGTACGCACGGTCATTACCTTTAAAAATAGCGCACTGTATGTTTTGCTGCATGGTATTCTTCCCTGTCAGCAAAGCATATGCATTCGTCGGAACAATTTCTCCATCTTTTTCCCATAAAATCCCCCAGGATCACAGTACATTCTCTGTTACATCTTTAATCTCAGCTTTGGCTGCATCGGTCAATGCATGTTCGAGGGCGACTTTTTTTAAATCGTGACATAGTTTTTTAATGTCGTCTTCCTTAATCTCTCTTTCGGTGCACGCATCCTGATTTTATTTTAGATAATAGCACATTTTCTACATGAATATTATTTTCCCCTTAAAACTTTAATATATTATATAAAGGAAATATTATAATATCAATAGCTACAGAAGCTTCATTCTCGATATATAAACAGACAGTATCGCCGTAATGGCCATACTGTCTGCTTATAAATTATTTATCAAGTTTTCCGTATTCTTCCATCCCCACCCTCTGATGCAGTTCCCTGCATCGCTGCAGTACTGCATCCCACTGCGCATCATCTAAATCTTCCGCTTTTTCATGCCCAGAACATTGTCAAATGATACCTCCGCATGGTTAATCGCCTCATACGCTGCCTGCTGTAATGTCTCATCCTGTTCTGAAGTCTGGGACAGAATATCCTCATCTTCTGAAAAAGCAATTTTCCCCACTTTTATATATTTTATCTATATGATTCCGGTCTGCTATCTTCTCCAGTCCACTGTTTTCGGCATCCATATAGCCTACATGGGGTATAGTAAGCGCACCCAGTATCCTGCTGGCCGGCAATTCCTTTTTTCCGACTTTATACAGATAAAGTCCCTCCGCTTCCCTTATCCAGGCTTTGGCCGCCATCCCCTGAGCAGTGAACTCCGGCGTATGGATTCTTTGTTCAAGTGTGTGGAATGTCCGGTTGATGCCAGAAGGGCCGTTGATGTTACTGCCTTCTCCAATGGATTTTCAAACAGGCTTACCTGCTCCCATGTAAATGCCTCTTCCGCGTCTTTCATCCAGTAACAGTCGGAAAGGGAAGCAAAATGAAATAACCTGGCTGCCATATACGGATTCCTTTGGCTGAGACGAAAACCAGCCAACAGTTTTTTAGCGTTGGTCCTGCCTATGTTCATGGTACGGTTCTCAGTCCAGCCGTGCATGATGTCATCATAGTTTACATCCGGATAACACATCTTTTAGCATGATATATGTTTTATTCATTGTCGCTCACCTCTCTTCTCTTGAATACGGAATAATCAATATATGGATTTTATTATATCATTATTTTTATGCATTATCTATTTCTTTATTGGGACAAAATGCTTATTCTTATCAACATTATTTCCAGCAATACATTATCTTTTTGACATTGCGTCATTCGGAATACTTGCAGACTGTCAGGCTGCCGCCATTGCGTGGGGTTGTCAGTTTCTGCATCCGTAAAAAAGAACAGGTCTCTTTGTCCTGCTTCATATTTCTCACCCTATTACATTTTACCGTTCATCTTTTCCACTTAGATATGATTCCATATTATACTGCTATGGCTGCTTTAATCTTTCCCGGTATTATTACCATAGACGCTACAAGACCATATATAGGGATTGTTGGAGGTATAATTGCTGGAATATTAGCATGATTAAAGTGTCCTGTTTTTGTATGTGTCGTGGCAGCAATTCTAGCAGATATGCTTTTATATTTTAGGTTTTGAGAATAAAGTAATGTTTAAGAAACTAAGAGCGGCACTGTAAATAGTCTAAAAACCGCTTTGCCGCAAGTGTAATGGCTATTGATGATAAGTTTCTTATCCTATTTCCATTTTTTTACAATTATTGTGTGCCGGAGGGCATAGACCATGTCCATACCCATGTACAGATTTAAATAAATAAGGCTTGAACTGGCGATCTGTACGCTCCCACTCCATCTTGTTACCGCAGAATCACTGCTTCCCATCGTTCATCCGCAAAGAAAAGCTGCCACATCACATGACAGCAATCCTTCAAAAATCTCCGTATACATCACATGTCATGAATCATTTTCATTAACCGGCTCCCGTCCTTCACCTCTTCCTCATACAGATATGTCTGGCAGACTCCGTTCCCCTCCAGTATGCTGTCGATGCAAGTTTCAATCCTCCGCTTCTGCGCCTTATTGAATTTCATGATATTGTCGATATGGTCAAGAATCCTTGTGTTGCCGCCTCTTTCATTACAACGTGAACTGGATTCCACAGAAAGCGAAATACAGAACCGGCAGCAGAATGCCCTGGACTCTGGATAGCCTGCCTCTTACCAGAGCCGGCACCGTCAGCAGCAGCATAGCTGCCAGCATGACCGGAATGTCTAATACCAGGGAAGCATTCTGCCCAAGGAGGACAGAGCTTTGCGGAACGCTGAAGGGCGCCAGTGAGACGGAAACGCCGCTGACCAGAACCAGGTTGAACAGGTTGGCGCCGATTACATTGCCCAGCGATAGGGCTCCGTGTCCTTTGACCAGGGACGTGATTGCCGTCACCAGCTCAGGCAGGGAGGTCCCCAGGGCCACAAAGGTCAGCGCGATGACGGACTCCGGCACGCCCAGGGCCTCGGCGATCAGGTTCCGTTGGTCACCAGCAAGTTGGCGCCCACGGCGATGAGCGCAGCACCGATCACCAGCAGTACCAGATTGATTCCCAGGGATTTCCCCTCTTCCTCCCCGCCGGTCTCGGCCGGCGGACTGTTTTTCATCTGTGAAACCGTTGTTACCATGTACACTACAAAGATCCCCAACAGTACAAAACCGATGGTTCTGCTGAAGTAGCCCAGGAAATAGGCTACTCCAGTGTAGATGACCGCGGCGATGAAGAAAAACAGGACCGGAGTGCGCAGTGTTTTCCGGTTAATTTCCCCCGGCTTGATAGCCACTGTGATGGCCGCAATCAACGCAGTGTTACAGATGACGGAGCCGATGGCATTTCCGTAGGCGATCTCGCTGTGGCCTGTCAGTGCGGATGTGGTGGAAACCATAACCTCCGGCAGCGTTGTACCGATCGAAACTACGGTGGCGCCGATCAGCAGCTCCGGCAGGTGAAATTTACGGGCAACCCCCGTAGCTCCGTCCACAAACCAGTCCCCGCCCTTAATCAGGCAGATCAGACCGACGATGAACAGTGATACACACATTAACATTTTCATTTCTCCTTTGTCTCAAACAGTTACATAGGGAAGATAACAGCAGCCGCCACACTCAGCGCGATAATCCGGATCAGATACATCGGCACTGTGAACCTCCAGAATTCCGGCAGCTTGTATTTTCCCATCCCCATAATCATGGCAGGCATACCGTCGATAGGCATATATCCGCCCTGCCATCCGGACACCACCACTGCTGCCGCTGCTGCAGTTGGATTTAGCTCCAGGCTCATGCAGGCCGCGATGGCGATGGGGGCAAAGATGTATACAGAGCCCATGTTGGAACCGGTAAAGGTTGCGCAGATACTGGTCAGCAGTGCGAACAGGATGACTACCAGGAGTGGCGCCACATTGATGCCCAGAGCCGTGGCGATCACCTCTCCGATCATTGCGGTGAAGCCGGAGTTTGCCAGGGCATCCGCTACGCCGATGACGCCTGCCATCATGAGGATAACCGGGGCGAACATATTTTCGCGGAACTCTTTGAAATCAACTACTTTCATGAACAGCAGAGCCATAGCCGCCAAGCCGGGCACCACGTAGGCCACATTGCCCAGGGTGTTGATCAGCATCATACCTACTACGCTGACGACGAAGGCAATCACGGTCACTTTTTCCTTCCAGGGCTCCATGGGAACCGCTTTGGTCTTTTCAATCTTTGCCTGGGCATCCTCCTCGGCCGCTGCGATGGGGTGGTCGGGAAGCAGTTTGTAGGAAACAAGGGACCAGACTAGGAAGGCCACGGCCATGACGAAGTTTACAACTGAGAACTTGATCATGGACATCGGCTCCATAAAGCCGGCCGTCTCCAGCACAGAGCTCACCACGCCATAGTACAGCGCCACGTTGATGGGAATCAGCGGATGGTTGGTAGCGAATCCCAGAGGCATCATCAGCTTGGAGGTGGGCATTTTTTTTGTGTAAGGGATGGTCGAAATCAGGGACAGAATCAGCACGTAGTAGCCGGTGTTACCGCCGCCCACCAGGCTGGCGCCGACCATTACCACAATAACCAGGAGCGCGTAGCTCTTGTAGCCGCCCCTGTTCACCAGGGAAATCAGGGCGTCTTTCACTTTGTCCATAGCTCTGGTCTTCTGAACGCCCGCCAGAACCACCATAAAACTGGCGATCATGATGACGCTGGAGTTGGCGAAACCCGCGAAGGCCTCGGATACGTAGACAGACCGGTGGCCACCAGCAGCATGCACGCCAGAAGGGGCGGCGCGCCGAAGGGAAGTACGTCAAACATGATCAGCGTAATCATAACAATCAGGATTGCAAGAGCAAGAATCATTTGGGTTGTCATTTTATTTTTCTCCTTCTCCTATGTTTTTGGCCTGCTTCTTACCGGACTTTGCGAGGTAGGGTTGTAGAGGCCCACTGTCTCGCGCTTTTTGCCCATAACATCTTCCTCCGTGAAGCTCATGTACTTCACGCTGAGACGGTCCTTGTAGGCAAATGCCAGGTGAAGCCTGCCGTCCGCGCCCTGCATGATGTAGGGGTATTCATACTGTCTGTTGTTCGTCTTGTTCTCAGCACCCATGTACCCCTCGCCCCGTTCCATATAGCGGATCATGGGGAAGGTAAGGCCGCCGTCCTCGGACAGCGCAACGGCTACCGGGCAGCGCAGACCCGGCCAGGAAGCCACGCCGGGTGTCGGGCAGGGTGTGCAGGTAGGGTTGTAGGCAACGGCGATTCTGCCGCTCTTCAGCTTGACCGCACTGATGCTGGAATTGTTGTTGGGCAGAACGGTGGGCACCGGTGCAGTCCAGGTATCTCCGTTGTCCATGGATTCGCTTCGGTAGATATGGTCGGCCGCGCGGCTTCTCATGAACGCAGCCAGATGTCCCGGCTCCAGCTCCACCACATTGGCGTGAACCGCGCCGTTGCTCTCCGGCATATCCACGGTTTTCCAGGTCTTTCCCTGGTCATCGGAAATGCGGAATGCGGTGGGATCACCTGTCAGGCCCAGCTCGGAGTCGGTACAGATCCAGTTACCGAAAATCCAGCGTCCACTCTCCAGCACCTGGATGGGTTGTCTGCAGAAGCTGCCCTCCTCCGGAAATACGGTCTCGTAATCGCTCCAGGTCTCTCCCCCATCCGCGCTCTTCTGACAGCGGATCACAGAGGTAAACTGCATGTTGTCCTTGCCTTCCACCCGGGACAGCTGGGAAGTGTACATAGCCCACACTTTCCCGTCGGGGCCGGCAAACAGGGACGGATTCTGCTCGCTTCTGTCCGGATCGTGGGAGACTAAAACCGGCTCCTCCCACCGGCTTGAGCCTTTTTGAGCCTCGCACAGATGACATTTACATCTGCATTTCCCTCAAAGGAGCCTGCAAACCAGACGCACAGCAGATCCCCGTTCTCCAGCTCCAAAAGCCCCGGGCCGTGGGCGGTCTTGTAACCTCCCGGAGGAAGCACCGCCTCCATAGTCCCCATCTCCTCATTCCAATACATCGTTCCGTCCGGTGTCAATCCCGGCAATTTTGCGTATTCCATTGTTCTTCCCCTTCCTTTTGTGCTGTATCTATTCCATTTCCTCTGTTTCAGCCATGCGGATTGCGTAATCCATGGCATTGGTCAGGCTGAGCTCGCTGGCAAGGCCTGTGCCAGCCTGGTCAAAGGCGGTTCCGTGATCCACGGAAGCGCGGATGATGGGCAGACCAAGCGTAATGTTCACTCCGGCCACTGCATCCCATTTCTGTTCCTCCTGGTTGTAGACAAAGCCCACCACCTTTAAGGGGATATGCCCCTGGTCATGGTACATGGCCACAACGATGTCATACCAGCCGCCCCTTGCCTTGGAGAATACGGTGTCCGGCGGAACCGGTCCGTCTGCCTGGATACCCTCGTCTCTCGCCGCCTGAATTGCCGGCGTAATCTCCTCAATCTCTTCCCTTCCGAACATGCCGTTCTCCCGCTGTGAGGATTTAAGCCGGCCACGCCGATCTTCGGCTGGAAAATACCCACCGGCGGCAGGCTTGGTGGGCGATGCGGATCACCTCCAGGATACGGTCCTTTTTTACGCGGCCGCAAGCCTCTCTCAGGGAAACATGGGTGGACACGTGGACCACTCTCAGATTCTCGTGGGCCAACATCATGGTGTACTTCCTGGTTCCTGTGTAATCGGCGTAGATTTCGGTATGGCCGGAGTATGATGGCCGGCCAGATTCATGGCTTCCTTGTTCAGCGCATTGGTCACCGTAGCGTCAATCTTGTGATCCATGGCCAGCCCGATGACTTTTTTCACATACTGGAAGGCCGCGTTTCCGGCCATCGCGGAGACCTTCCCCCGCTGGAGCTTGTCCATATCAACCATACCCATGTGGCAGACGTCGATGGTACCGTACTCAAACAGCGCCTCACTCACATCCCCGATGGTATGTATTTTGAGCTTGCCGGAGAGGCCGGTTATCTTCAGCGCCTCCTCCATCACCGGGACATCGCCCACAACCAGCGGTTTGCAGCGCTCATAGACCGACGGATCCGATAATGCCTTTGCAGTAATCTCCGGGCCGATGCTGGCCGGATCTCCCATGGTAATTCCGATTATTTTCATAGATGCCATTCCCCTTTCCTGCACGGTTATTTGTTTTTATACTCCCCATAGTAGTTGTCAATAGTTTCCCTGATCCCCTCCACCGCGTCCTGGGGCAGGATGCCGAAGGGCTTGCGGCACGGTCCCACCGGCTGGCCGATCAGATTGGTCGCACACTTGACAACGGAGTTGGGATTGCCGTATTTGAAGCACTCACGGATCCTGGAAATGGCGTTCTGCGCTTCCCTGGCCTTCTCCATATCGCCTTTTAAATAGTTTTGGTAGATGTCCACCATGACGGTGGGAAGGATGTTGGCGATGGCTGTAATGCCGCCCTTGCCGCCTGCTAAAAGAGTCCACAGGATCAGAGCGTCGTTGCCGGAGAGAACCGAAAAGTCCATGCCCTCCGTTTCCTGGATATACTGCAGTATATTGTTAAAATTGCCGCTGGAATCCTTCACTCCGGCAATGTTGGCGAACTCACCCGCCAGGCGCTTTACAGTGGCCGGTGCCAGGGAGGCGCCTGTTCTCGCCGGAATGTTGTACATCACCACCGGAAGGTCCACCGAACCTGCCACCTGGGCGTAGTGCTGATACAGCTCCTCCTGCTGATCGCCGCGAAGTAGGGCGTGATTACCGAGAGTACATCCACGCCGATTTCCCGGGCCTTTCTGGACAAAGCCACCGTCTCCTCCGTGCTGATACAGCCGGTGCCGGCGTACACCGGAACGCGGCCCTTTACCTCGTCCACAAAAATCTCCATCACACGGATCTTCTCCTCCATGGACATGATGTAAAACTCGCCGTTGGTCCCCAGACAGAACACTGCGTCCACGCCTGCGGCGATCTGCCGGTTGATCTGTCTGCGCTGCTCCGCCTCATTGATACTGCCGTCCTCATGCATGGCGGTCTGCATTGCCGCGATAATTCCCTTGATCTCAGTCACTTTCTACTCCTCCTTCAACACTTTTAAATAAATGGCGCGAATGTCCTCCAGACTCAGCTTCTTCCTGTTGTTCACCAGCAGTCTCTGCTGTTTACTGCCTGCATCCACCAGTAAATCCAGGTCCGCCATTTTCACACCAAAGGCATTTAAATGGATGGGAATCTCCGTGTTCTCAACGATTGCGGCGATCCGCCCGATCATGTAATCCGCCTTCTCCTCTGTTCCAAGAGCCGCGCGCTCCGGATATACCGCGTCGCAGAGTACCCCCAGCCGGCCGCGCAGGCGTCCTTATTGAACGCCATCACATGGGCGAACAGGATTGCGTTGGACACGCCGTGGGGATATGGTATTTTCCGCCCAGGGGATAGCTTAAGGCGTGGACCGCGGTTGTGCCGCTGCCGGTAATGGCCACTCCGCCGTAAAAGGCGCCCAGCATCATGTTGCTTCTGGCCTCCATGTCACCGGGATTTCTGTACGCCTCCTCAATATTCCTGAAGATCAGCTTTGCGCCTGCCGCCGCGTACGTGTCGCTTAAGGGAGTCGCTTTCTTTGAGGTGAAGCACTCCACACATGGCCAGGGCATCCACGCCTGTAGCTGCCACGATGGAGCCGGAAGGCCCGCGATCATCTGTGCGTCCAGATTACGTAATCCGGTATCATCTCCGCATTCACAATGCCCTTTTTGGACTGTTCCTCCGGGATCGCTACGATGGCATTACAGGTTGCCTCGGAGCCGGTCCCGCAGGTGGTAGGTATCATGATGGTTTTCATCTGCTTTGACGCCAACAGCGGATCCGTCAGAAGGTCCGTCACAGTGCAGGAGGAGCCTTTTAACAGGGAGCAGAGCTTGGCCGCGTCCATGACGCTGCCGCCGCCGATAGCGATGATGATGTCTCCATCCTCCGGTTCATCTGCTCCACAACCTTCTCCACATCGGTGTAAGCGGGTTCCGGATTCAGCCGTCGAACACCTTGTATTCCACGCCTGTACGCTCCAGCACGGCCGTCAGCTTATCCAAAAGCCCGGCTCCGGCCACTCCCTTATCAGTAAATACCAGAGCCTTCTTTGACGACTCCTGCTTTAAAATCGTCCCAATTTCCTCGATACTTCCCACACCCGCATACACGCAGGATGGAATTTTAATCTGATATCCCATTTTCTTCGCCTTTCACTCTATTTTCCTTTTAATTCTTCCGTTAACTCCGACAGCAGGTTCTCTTCCCCGAAACCGCCGGATTTGGTGATGATGTGATGTTCCCGGCCGCAGTAGTACAGCTTTGTCAGCACGCAGCCCGGCCGGACCTGCCGGATCGGCTGCAGCTCCCACTGCCGGATCTCCTTCATAAATCCCAGAAGCGTATCTCCCCCTGTCACCAGTATAACGGCATGGAGCCCGCAATCCAGCATATTCTTCAAAATAATGCCCAACGTTTCCGGGATTCTGCTGCGCACCTGTCCGGTGTCCATGCCCAATTCCCTGGCGTACTCCAGAGTGTTCCGCTCGCTCTCACGGTCATTGGTGTCCAGAATCACGCAGTCATTTTCACTGCTCTCCTGTGTCATCCGGCGTGTCAGGCCGGCTCCCTGCTCCGACCTCCAGAACTCCGGATTCAGCTTTTCCTCAGCCGCCATGTAGATTCGCGGATATCCCACCCGCTCTCCCCAGTCAAGCTGCCTCCTGGTAATCGGATTCACGCTGCCGCAGATCACAAACAATCTGCGCTCCAGCGCCGCCGTCTCCGGCTCCTGGCGCTTCAGGCCCAGAAGATCAGGCAGAATCGCCGCAAACCCCGCACATCCCGCCATCAGGCGGTTCTGCCTGTTACGGTTAAATCCGCTCCAATTCTCCTGATATCCGCCTCGGTTGTTGCGTCGTACACCACGATTCCCGCTTGCCCCGGGCCCGGCCGCGCCTCGCCGTGAGTCTCAATGACAGGAATTTCGCTTTGCAGGCGGATAATATCCTTCACCGAATCCTTGGTGACCGGCTCAAAGGGATCCCGGCCAAACACGCTCTTGCTGACCGGCACTCCGTCGATATACTGTCTGCCGCCTCTGGTAATCCGATTCATCTGCGGCAAGGCGGGGACAAAACTTAGGAATGGTTCACCGGCCGCGCGGTAGGCGGCCTCCAGCTCACTGCCAATGTTTCCCCGAAGCGCTGAATCCGTTTTCTTGTAAATATAGGGAATTCCCGCCTCCCTGGCGTCCTTTGCAACTGCGAACACCTTGCGGTACGCCTGGTCCGGGGACACATGTCTGGTCTCTGCGTCAATGACCAGCACCGTGGTCTCCCCGGACCTGATCCCTTCCTCCCAGCTTCTGTCATGGTCCAGGCTGACAATCACTCTGGTTCCGATCCCTCTCTCCGCGAAATGAACCCCCGCGTCCAGAGCGCCTGTGAAATCATCCGCGATGATCATCAATTCAGTCACTGTTTCACCTCCTGCTGTCTTTTATGTTTCAATTTGGGACACTTTATTTAATCGCTTTCTGTAGTTATAGGATATCGCTTTTCGCAAAAGGTTTCAAATAAAAACAGTTTATTTTTTGTTCTTATTTGAAACATTATTGTATATATTTTCTCTTTATGGTACTATATTTTCATAATGAAACAATTTAAATCGTCATTTGGGAAAGGGGAACATGTTTATGGAAAGAAAATATCGGATACTGGGAATTGCGCCCTATGAGAATTTAAAAAACGCCATGGTCACAGAGGCGGCAAAATACGAAGATATAGAAATGGTTGTCTACACGGGAAACCTGGAGGACGGGGCCCAGCTGGCCCTGCAGCATATGAACGAGGGCTTTGATATCCTGATCTCCCGGGGCGGGACCGCTGAGCTGATCCGGAAAATCGCTTCCATACCCGTCATTGAGATCACTCTGTCCATCAATGACATCCTGCGCGCGATCCTGCTGGTGGGAAACCTGACGGAGGCATACGCCGTGGTGGGTTACCCCACTGTCACTCAGCCGGCCCATGTGCTCTGCGAGATGATGAATTATCGCATGAACATCATTACCATCCACAGCCCGGACGAACTGGACCCTGTCTTAAAAGAGCTCAAGGCCGGAGGCTGCAATTTTATCCTGTGCGATGTGATCACCGAGATGATGGCACGGGAAGCGGGGGTGGAGCCATCCTGATCCTGTCCGGGCCGGAAAGCATCGATATCGCCATTGATTATTCCATCAATATGTGCCGGGTGTTGGCAGAGACAAAAGCCCGCGGCCGCCTGTTCACCAGGGCCCTGGATATGCAGGGCATGAAAACAGTCATCATGAAACAGGACGGCTCTATCCTGTTTTCCACCTACAATGAGAAAAATATCTCGTCCGTCACCGGATATTTAAAAAAGCTGGCTGAGTCCCCTCACTCCATGTCGGCCAAAGCCTTTCACATGATTGAAAATAGGCTCTATTCCATCTCGGCAGAGGAAACCACGTTCCTGGAGGAACCCTGCTATATCTTCTGCCTGGAGCAGAATCCGTTTCCGGTGGGCGGAAGCAAGCACGGTATCCGCTTTTCCACCTGTACAGAAGTCTCCGTCATGTATTCCAGCAGCTTTTATTCCCTGACCTCCAGCGCAAGGCTGATGGAAGAGAAAATCCGCATGATCAACCAGACCACGCTTCCGGTGATGATTCTGGGTGAGCGTGGCTCCGGAAAAAACCAGCTGGCCGCCAAACTCTATCTGGAGAGCTCCATGCAGAGATATCCTTATATCACCATCGACTGCCAGGTGCTTAACGAGCGGACGTGGAACTATATCATCAGCAATTACAATTCGCCCCTCAACGACAAGAACAACACCATTTTTATCAGCAACCTCCAGGCACTGTCCAGACATCAGCAGGAGCAGCTGCTGTCCTTTCTGGTGGATACAAATGCCCACAAGCGGAATAGAATTATTCTCTCCTGCTCCCAAACACTGGATCGGGACCTGCCGGATCCGTCCAGAAACTTTATCGACTATCTGCCCTGCACCACCGTCTACATGCCGCCGCTTCGGGAACTGACCGACGATATTCAGGGTTCCTCCAACCTGTATCTGAACGCCATGAATGTGGAGATGTCCAAACAGATCGTAGGGTTTACCCCCGAGGCTCTGGCCCTGCTCATGAGCTACCGGTGGCCGGACAATTTCATGCAGTTAAAGCGGGTATTGGCGGAGCTGGTCATGCTCACTTCCACCGCTTACATTCAGCGTGACACGGTGTTTGAGGTCATCGAGAAGGAGAAGCGGCAGTATGTGCCCACCACCGCCGACCTGTTTGACTACAACCGGCCTCTTGGCGAAATGACCCGGGAAATTGTAAAGGTTGTCCTCTCTCAATGCGGCGGCAACCAGACACTGGCTGCCAAAAGACTTGGCATTGGACGGACAACCCTGTGGAGATATTTAAATGAAACCGATTAATCCGGCAGATATTCAATTTGCCTGCTGCCTGCAGGCCGGCGAAAATGCCGCAGAAACTCCCAGGCAGCCCGGCTCTGCTCACAGATCGCCCCGTGGGCATATTCTTCATCACGGTGTATCCCACCCGCGGCAGCCCGTCCCGTCCACAGTAGACCAGAGTTCTGAACCGCTCCCCCTGGGCATATCCGCGGGCGGAGGTGTAATAGTTCTCACCGGTGCGGATTTCATCGGGCGCAAAGCGGGTGGTAAAACCGGCACCGGCCCGCGCCTGGCAGCCATTGACCTCCAGCATGACCTCCAGCTGTTCGTCCACATCCGTGCCCGCTGCGGGGTCATTGTCCCCCACGCACACCCAGTAGGGCAGCTCATACCCGGAGCGAAGCAGTCCCGGCGAGACAGGGCTGTCCGCCACCAGTCCTGGCGCGTCAACAGGGGCGTTGCTGGGGGCAATGGCTGCAAACAGTTCGGGAAAAGCGGTCCCCACCTCCCTTGTGATGGCGCCACCGTTGGAGAATCCGGTCAGATATACCCTGGTACGGTCCAGGCCGTAATCCGCGCAAAGCCGGTCAATCATGGCTCCAAAGACCTGTCCGTCCCGCTCCAGCTGCCAGATGTTTCCCGGGGAATCCGGGCACACCAGGACAAAGGCCTGAGTCTCGTCCGCCAGCACGTCCCATCCGTTCTTTTCAGCGAAGAGCCACACCGGCTCCCCTCTGCCATGGACACTGAACAGAATCGGCAGCCCTTTCACCCTGTCCGCCGGACAGCCGTCAGGGAAATGGAGGGAACAGGCATATTCCAGACAGCCCACTGTGACCGAATGGTGGACAAACCGTGGGGTCTGGTAAAATCCGCTGCGCCCCAGATGCAAGCCCAAAGTCCCGTCCGGCCCGTCCTTCCACCGTATGGTGTGCTCAAAATATTCTTCGAGAATGGTGTGGGCCAGGGATAGGCCGGTGATCCCGGTCTCCTTTGACAGCAGCAGACGCTGAGCCGGGTTGGCCTCATTCTCATAGCAGCTGGCCTTCAGCGCTCCCATGGATACCTGTCCGGGCAGCCGGCCAAGGCCGCCCGATCTTCCGAAATATTCCAGAGCCTGCCGGGCAGCCGTCTCGGGTGCGCCGATCAGCCAGAGGCTGCTGGGAATCTGATCGTTGCGTTTCGCGTAGTCACTGCTCACATGGCGCACCAGCCAGTGGCTGGAGGGAAACGCCCCGGCCGAATAGTCATCCGGTGCTCCCCCGATCAGAGCAGCCGCGGCAAAGCGGTTCGGTTCCGCCACCGCACAATTTCCGGCAAAAACCGCCCCGTCCTCATACCCAACCAGGTAGAGCATGGTCTCCCAGCACCAGAGCTTTCCTTCCCGGCCAAACAGACTCCTGCCGTTGCGGCTCCCCACCTGACCGCGAACCCGGTCATAAATTGAGCCAGGCAGGGAATGGGACTGTGCGTTCCATCCCTCCGGAGCCAGAGGGAGAATCAGCACCGCCCCATCGTATTCGGACAACGCCTGCCAGCCTGACTTCCGGGCAAACTGCTCCGCCAGGGACAAGTCCGCCGCCATCTCCCCGGGTGCGAAGACGAAAATTGTTTTGGCCGGGTCATAGCAGGCCCTGGTGGACACATACATGTAAAATCCGTTGGCCTCTTTCATGGTTTCCCCCTCCTGTCACAGCCTTTTTTTTCAAAAAATTGTAGCAAACTGGTCGATCTCCTCCCCCAGGGAGGGACCGTGCCCGCCGCCGGAGCAGGCCACAAAGGTGGCGTCCGCTCCCGCCTTCACCAAGCGTGGTACAGAATCTCGCTCTGATCCGGGTCCACAATGGTATCGCAGCCGCCCTGGAAGATCGCCACCGGCGGACAGTCCGCGCCGGCGTAGGTAACCGGGCTGCACTTCCTAGTCAGCTCGATAAAATGCCAGTCCGGGTCCCCGGGATCATTGCGCTCCAGAACCTGGTTTAAGGTAAAAAGGCTCCGCCCCGGGCCGGTGTAGCCCACGATCAGAGCCGGGATGATGCCGGCGTTGTCGTTGCCCACGTTCTCGATCTCCGTCCCGATCAGATCTTTTGGAGGGCCGGACAGGGCGGCTGCGCTGGTGCGGATACTCTGACACAGATCCGCGGGCGCATAGAAGATGGCCGCAGCCTTGATGGAGCTGTCGTACTCCAGGTTGCCGCCCACCTCCCCTCCAGCTCCCTGCAGTTTGCGCTGAGGGCCAGCATGGAAGCCAGGCAGCCCCCGGCGGAATTGCCCAGGGCGCCGATGCGGTCTGGATCGATGTTGTACTTCTCCCCGTTGGCCTTCAGAAAGCGGACCACGCCCTTGACATCATGAATGCAGGCAGGAAAAATGGACTGGCTCACCAGCCGGTAGTCTGGGCAGACCACCGTGTAGCCTCCTTTGTCAAGCGCACCAGATCCCGGCAATAGACAGCTTCTGGGTAACCTGTTTGTACTCACCCCATAGAAAACCGCCGCCGAAAATATAGATGATGCAGGGCCCCGGGGTGTTCTGTTCAGGTGACTGATAAATATCCAGTTTGAGGGTATAAGCCTGCCCGTTATCCAGCGTAACCCTGGCGTATGGCACATCTTCAAAGCGCGGCCGCTCCTCAGGCGGACACAGGGGTTTTACTTTTGGCGGAACATACATATTAAGACCTCCCATTTAAAATATCTACTATTTTATAAAGAATGGGCGTCAAAGACAACTGAGTCTTATCCATATTTCGTTCCAAAACAAAACGTTTTTCACCAATGATTCAGTTTTTATGCTTATACCCGCATGTTTGTTTTTAAACGAAACAATCCATAGCGATATGACGCAGCATCCTGCACGCATAATGCATCCGCATACTGGTGTACAGGCGCACGGGGTGGTCTGTATGTGTCTCTGAAGCAGGCTGCACAGATATATATATCCGTAACCCCTACCGCGCTGGCCGTCCGGTGGACCGTTATCTTTTTTTTGCGCTGTTTATGCTTTTCCCGTCATATGAAGGTAACGGATTGCATTCTGGTGGGTTGGCTCCAGTCCGATTGCATTAACAAAGGCCTTTGCAGCAGCATCCATGTTCCCCAGCCAAGATTGGCAAGTCCTATCAGGTAATAACAGTGCGCCTGATTCCGTTTATTCAGGTCATCATCAAAATCAGGAAGTCCGGAAGCGATACCGCAAAATAACTTACCCGCATTACATCAAAGATATGCTGCTCTCCATAGTCCAGAAGCTTGTTAAACCTTGCCTTTGCCTCTACCGGCCGGTTCAGTTTTTCCCTGGCCAGTCCCTGATAGTAGATCATATCAGCCGGCTGGTCATTGTAATACATCATTCCAGCCGGTTCATCCGTACCGACGCTGGCTTTTTCAAAATACGCTTCTGCCGCTGTCTGATCGCCCCGGCGTTCTTTTATGACACCCAGATAATAGTTTACATGATTATCCTTACATCCTTCCAGCTTGCCTTCCCCAAGGTTCTCCGGATAGCACAAAGCCTTCTTCAGAAATTCTTCCGCCTCATCAAGGTCACCTCGTTCCATGGCTGACCGCGCCAGTTCTACCAGCGACACGGTATACTGGCTGTTACCTTTCCTTCTCCTCCCTCCCATGGATGGAAACGGTTAGCCATAATAACTCATAGGCATCCCCATAACGTTCTGAAAGATTCAGGAGGGTGGCATACTCAATCATCAGGTCATCCCGCTGCATGAACACATCCCTGGCCATATCATAGTGTTTCAGCCGCTCTGCCACCGGCATCCCCAGCTTCTTATACAGCTGGTCCAGTTCCAGGAAAACCCGCGCATCGCCGGGATTCAGCTCATATGCCCGCTCCATGGCCTGCTTTGCCTGATCCGGGTCATGTCTCTTGTTATAATACGCCAGGGACAGATTCCTCCAGGTAATTGCAAAGTCCGGGTTTAACTCAGCAGAACGCTCCCAATACCCTATGCTGTGTCGTACTGCATTTTATCGTAGTACAGGTTGCCCAGATAGTAGTATGCATTGGCATCCTCACATTTTTCCCTGACCACGTATTCCAGGACCAGAATATCCTCCAGCTTATTGGGGAAACAGTAATCCGTGCTGCACTGTGAGGCCTGCAACAAAGTATAGGATGTATCTTTTCCCATCTTCCCAGATAGTATGCCTTGTAGTAAAACAGCATGGGCCATGCCTCGTCGCATTGGGACAGAACCGCAACAGCCTCCTCATAAGCTCCGAACTCTGCATAATCGCGGGCCGTCATCAGATAGTTTTCATGGAAATTCCTGGCCAGGGTGTTGAACTCCTTAAGAAGCTTTCCTTCTGCCTCCCGTCCACATAGGAACGCTCCATCCTGGATACATAATCAAAGGGATCCACGGCAAGATTCTCTTCGATCTCCCTGGCCGCCTGCTCTGTCCTTTCCCATTTTCCTGAACAGATAGGCCCTAAGCCACGCGCCTTCACATTGTGGGAGTTTTTCACCAGCCTTTATCCACCATTTGCATCGCTTCCTCATAGTTACCGCGCCCTGCTTCAATGCAGCCAGATAATAGAAGCTCATCTCCTGCTGCTCATTGGACCAGGTGGCCTTGTATAATGCATCAAACGCATCCTCTGTCCGGCTCTGATAGAGCAGAGTCAGGCCCAGATTATAATATGGCTCTGATTGATAAGGGTTCGGGTTTTTCCAGGTAGCCCGCCTGATTGCCTTACGGAAATATTTCTCCGCCTCTTTAAAACAGCCCCGGCGCAGCAACAGGCTGCCATAAGCATTGTTGGTTCTTAAATCCCCCGGGTCGCGCTTTAACGCTCAAGATAGTATGGGTCCGGACGGTAGGTGGCATGGCGGTACTGTTCAATATGCTGCCCGGTCAGGTACAGTTCCTCCACCGTCATGATTTCCTCCGGGGCTTTGGAAGCCTCGGCAGGCTCCGGCAGCTTTGGAATCTCTTTTTCAGCGGACGGTACGCCACCAGTTCCTTCTCTCCATCCAGTACCCGCAGCGTCAGCCCGGTCTCATCCTCCACCTGTGTGTGGATGACGGTCTCAAAGGTTTTTACCGGAGATAGTTTTGTTGTCTCATCCAGCAGGATCTCATTGCCATAAGTAAGAAGGACGCGTGCCTGCGGATACTCCTGTGTCCCATACGCAACTACCCTGATTCCCTCCTTTTCTACGTCCAGATTAATGACCGCATGGATAGACGCATTCTTCACCGCGCCCACTGCCTTGTACGGCATAAAATACTGGGTAAAGGTCTTCTCCTCCATGGGCTTAAGCCATGTAAAGTCCGGCTGGTTGTCCGTATATACGCCTGTCATCAGCTCTATGTAAGGTCCGTCCTCGTCTGTCAGGTTCCGGTCCCATGCCTTTCCGAAATCCCCGCATCCCCAGGTCCACTGCTTCTTTCCCGGTGAGATATGATGGTCCGCAACATGGAGGATACCGGCCTGTTTCTGATAATCATAACCGCCTACAAAGTTAAACTCACTTTTTTCCGCCATATACGAAGTCGGTACCGGGATGTTTTTATATCGGGAAATGTCCACGCCTTCACTGTAATCGTGCTTATAATATTCCCCTGTGGCGATTGGGAACCTGGATACATCCCGCTTGCGTGTCCATCACCGCATGGACATCCGGCGGGAAGACGGACTGGGTATGGTCATTGACCGGCACTGCCGGGTTGGCCCACCAGAGGAATGTCTGCGGAGTCGCGGTCCTGTTATATAACTGGCCCCGGATTTCGATATATGCCTTCCCGGGATACAGGGTAAAGCTGGCCTCTCCCTTTGTCCCATACATCTGGTCCACATCACAGATCCGGCATGTTTTGGAACCATCTCCATTCTCTATGAGCATATAGTCCACAGGTGAAAATGTGGTCGGCCTGTGATGCTGCGGCCAGTTAAACTCAATGCCTCCGCTGATCCATGGTCCGCAAAGCCCCACCAGGCAGGTTTGATGACATGGTTATAATACACAAAATCATACTGGTTGGTCTTATCATACGCCCTTTGTATCCTGCCCCCCAGTTCCGGCAGTACCATCACCTTCAGGTATTCATTTTCCAGCCATACCGCCTGATACACCTTATCCTTTTTCTCATCACTGATTTTCTCAATGGTGGGATAGGGATAGATTTTACCCGAGCTTCCCTGATACACACGGCTTTCCAGGAACATGGGATTCTTATCCGCCTCTCCCGCCTCATATGTAGGAATCACAATGGACTCTTCCCAGATTTTTACTGCATCCATGCCAAATACCTCCTGTCATTATTATCAATGTTTTTTCTTTTTACTTCTTGCCTATACTATATCCGATAATCCTCGCATTTTCATTATATATGTTTGCCATAGAGTTTTGAAAAATTGCTCTTATGGCTTGACTTCCTGTTTTTACCTGCCATATAATAAAGGCAACATTGGCGTCATATGGAAAGGAGGGATTTTATGTTATCTACCGAACAGGGTGTGATTCCCGGCTCTGATTTTTATATCCATACTCCAAGCGCGCAGGCCTCTGCCATGTTCCTGTATCCCGTCAGCACAGGTTATTTCCGCTATCTCCCCGGATACTGTCTCCGGCGGTCTTCCTATGACAGCTTTCTGATTATGTACATGCAGAAGGGAAGCTGTGAAATCGAGACTGGAGGCGGATCTGTCATGCCGGGCCGGACCAGATTGTCCTGCTGGACTGCTATGAACCTCACTGCTACTATACCACCACTGGATGGGATGCAGAATGGCTGCATTTTGACGGTTCCAATGCCCGCAGCTATTTTAAAGCAATCATGGACAGCAGGAATCCTGTGATCAATCTCCATGATACGTACCGTTTTGAGAAATATCTTCACAAGATCTATATCAGCTTCAAAGACCACATTTCCATCAAGGAAGCTTTGCTGAATAATTATATTGTAAACATCCTTACGGAACTGCTGATTGGTCGCGATATGGAACATTCTGTCAATGTTTCCGCCAACATTATCGAAGATACGGTGGCCTATATCAATGAGCATCTGGCCGGCCCGCTGACGCTGGAGGAGCTGGCCTCCCAGGCCTCCTTAAGCCCCTTTTATTTCAGCAGGCTGTTTAAGAAGGAAACCGGTTTTACCCCGCACGGATATGTCATCACCGCCCGTGTGAACAACGCAAAATTCCTGCTGAAATCCTCCAACGCCACCATTAAGGAGATCTGCTTCGGAACAGGATTTACCAGCGAAAGCAGCTTCTGCACCACCTTCAAGAAGATAACCGGAAGCACCCCATCCGAATACCGGGAACGTATCTGCCAATAGCACAGGAAGCAGTCCGCTTTGGACTGCTTCCTGTGCTCTATCATAGAATCCGCATTACCATTATTCTGCTGCTTTTCCCATCACTTCCCTGTAACTCTCCGGAGTTACGACAATCGCGTCCACGGCTGTTTCAAGTGGGACTTCCTTTCCTCCAATTACCTCATACAGGACTTCAACGGAGCCTTTACCCACGGAATCGGAAGAGAAGTAGGTGGCTGCTTTCATGCAGGTGCCCTCAGCCCCTTTACCGTTCCACTCATCCTTTGCCATGTACGCTCCCAGACCAACGACGCAGGCGTCTCCATCCAGGCCAGCGCTTTCCAGTGCCCGGACCGCTCCAATGGTTCCCTCTTCATTGGCCCCGGTTACCAGCCACTTTTTAATCTCCGGATGCGCTGTAATAACCGATGTTGCCGCTACGTTTCCTTTGTCCGTGGTTCCGTCATAGTCAGCCCTAAAGATACGCTCTGCCGGGAAGTCCGGGCAGTTTGCGGTAAAATTGTCATACTCTCCTTCCGCACGGGGTACGCAGGAAGATACCGTATCCATGGTCAGAAGCAGAAGGCCGCACTGTTCATCCTCCACCAGGTTATTATCTTTTGCATAAGCTGCCAGCCAGTCTCCGTTGGCCTGGCCGATGACATAGGCATTAATGCCCACCCATGGCGCCAGCTTGTCACCCGCGTCATTTTGAAGCGCGTCATCACATGCAACCACAGGAATCCCCGCCTCTTTGCATTTATCCACTACCACCTGGGACATGGTCTGGTCCGGAATGCAAGTGACTATCCCTTTGGCCTGGTTGGCTACCGCATTGTCAATTGCTTTCAGATATTCCTCCGGGTTCATTTTCGCATCCACATAAATGAACTCGTCCCCACGTTGTTCCACAACCTTCTTTGCGGCCTCGCCTTCATCAATAAACCAGGTCTGGTCGCCTGCTTTATAGATACCATAAATCACGCCTTTAGCAGAAGCGTCCCCGCTCCCTGCGTTATCCGCCTGTGACGCCGTGGCTGCTGCCTGGGTTGCCGGTTCGTCATCAAATCCGCTGCATCCGGTCAACGCGACCGCCACTGCTGCTGCCATTACTACCCCTAATACTTTCTTCATGTTCATAACCTCCTGATTTTATTGTTATATTTCTTCTATTTCAAAGGGACCTTACAGGTTCTTCATGGAAGCTGCCAGCAGTTCCTTTTCCCTTCTCTGTTTACGAATATAGTCGGTTGTCAGTGCGAAGAGCAGCAGACCGCCCTTTGCCACATACTGCCAGAACGTGTACATTGACCATCGTAAGGCCGGTGTTGAAAGCCTGAATCAGGATAATACCCAGAATCGTACCGCCCATATCACCCACGCCGCCTACAAAGGAAACGCCGCCCAGAATAACCGCCGTAATGGCGTCAAATTCCAGATTGACATTAGCGGCCGGCTGCCCGGAATTCATACGGGCCGCAAAAATGATACCGCCGATGGAACAGAGGATGCCCATCATGATATAGCAGGTGGTGATAATGCGTTTGGGATTCAGACCCGCAAGCCTCGCCGCGTCCATGCTGCCGCCGATGGCGTAAACACTTCTGCCGAATTTAGTTCTGGCCAGGATGATACCGAATATCACGATGCAGAGTACCATGATCCACACAGACAAAGGTATATTGGCAATCCGTGCTTTGCCCAGTATGAGAAAACTCCGGCTGCTGATGGAAATCGGTTTCCGCCGCAGATGATATAAGCAAATCCTCTGACAATGGACTGGGTAACAAGGGTCGCAATGAACGCCTCAAGATGGATCCGGTTAACCATAAACGCATTGAAGCATCCAATCATAATTCCGCAGGCAATAGTCAGGAGAACGGCAAGGCCAAAGGAAAATCCCTTACCTACCAGAAGCGCGGCCATGACGCCTGAAAATGCCGCAAGTGAGCCGGGAGACAAATCGTTCTGGCCCGCGATAATCAGATATGTATGCCCGATGGCCACCAGGCCCACCAGAGATGCCGCAATCAGAATGTTTATCATGTTGGTAACACTAAAAAAGTTCTTATTCAATATCGTAAACAGTGTAAACACCACTGCAATTGCCGCCAGAAGCACCAGCTTGTCTCCGCTGATACGCAGTGCGCCCTTCTTATTTGTACTCATGATTCCTGTACCTCCCCAATCATTCCAAGACTTAATAACCTGCTTTCCGTTGCCTCTTCCCTGGAAACCTCCCCTACTATCTTCCGTCCTTTCATGACAATAATCCGGTCCGAAAGGCCGATCACCTCAGGAAGCTCCGAGGATATCAGTATCACGCCCAGACCCTGCTTTGCAAATTCACAGATCATCTGGTAAAATTCAGATTTCGCCCCCACGTCAATCCCCTTTGTAGGCTCATCCAGAATCAGGACCTTCGGATTGGTGCTGATCCAGCGCGCCACAATGCATTTCTGCTGGTTGCCTCCGGACAGTTCCACGATTTTCTTGTCCGGGGACGGGGTTTTAATCTTAAAATTGCGGATGCCATCCCCGGCCACCTTTTCTTCCTTTTTGCGGCTGACAAATCCAAACCGGTTGGAGTTTTTATCCAGCAGGGAAATATTGATATTGTCACTGATACTTAAGTTGGCAAGTATACCCTGAAGCTTTCTGTCCTCCGGCACCAGCACGATGCCGTGTTCCATGGCTCATGGGGCGATCGGTTGTGTATCTTTTTTCCTTCCAGGCAGACTTCCCCGGTCTTCATGGCATCCGCCCGATGATTGCACGCATCAGCTCCGTCCGCCCGGCGCCCACCAGTCCTGAAAATCCCAGTACCTCTCCTTTTCTTAAGACAAAGGAATTCTCCAGTACATAATCAGAAGAAACTCCTTTTACCTCCAAAAGCACATCGCCGATGGTCTTGTCCCGGTCCAAGTCCTTGTATATGTCTCCAAGGCTGCGCCCCACCATCATGTGAATCATATCCGCCTCCGGAACCACGCCGGTCTTCACCGTATCCACATAACGGCCATCCTTAAAAATCGCCACCTTGTCCGTAATCCTCTGGATTTCATCCATACGGTGCGACACATAGATGATGATTTTTCCTTCCGCCTTCAGTTTTTCAATAATCTTAAACAGTGATTCAATCTCGGAATCAGATAATGAGGCGGTTGGCTCGTCAAAGCAGATCACCTTCAGGTTCTCCCTGGAATACGCTTTCATAATCTCCACCATCTGCTGATAAGCGATACTCAAGTCCTTAACCTTGGTATCCGGGGCAATGGGAAGCCCAAAGTCATGGATAATCTTAGCGGCATCTTCATTGGCTTTCCGTGTATCGATGAAACCGAAGCGGTTAACCGGCATCCTTCCCAGGTAGATATTCTCCGCCACTGACAACTCCAGCAAAATCTGACGTTCCTGATAAATAATGGAAATTCCTTCCTCAATTGCCTCATGGGGCGACTGAAAATGCTTTTCCACCCCATCCAGCAGATATTTTCCGCTGGTCGCTGATAATCCCCATTCAGAACCTTGAGCAATGTAGATTTGCCCGCGCCGTTTTCACCCAAAAAAGCCAGAACTTCCCCGGAATGCGCCTGAAACGATACCTGGTCCAGAGCTTTCACACCCGGAAAGTACTTGGATATGTTCTGAAATTCCAATACACTCTCCATACGGCTGCCTCCTTTTTATTTTTCTTCTCCTCAATTGCTTTTATGTTTTTATTATAGCGCAATAATATTTTTCGGCATTACTGTCCCTTGCCCTGTCGTTTTTAAAACTTGCTCTCATATATTTTTTCAATTTTCTTTTTTTCATAAAAGATATATACTTAAATTAAAATGGAGGAATCGTAAAATGAAGATAAATACACAGAAATTACTGATAGATCAGAGAATACTTATGAAGTTCATGAAGCGACGACCAACTTGGGACTGACCGTTACGCTGTCTCCCCTTGGTGCCTCGATTCAAAAAATTGCCATCCGCACCGTTCAGGGAGAATACCTTTCCATGGCGCTTTCCCTTCCGGATCCCACAGTCTGTCCTGCCGATGCAGGATATGCCGGGGCAACGCTGGGGCCCAATGCCGGGCGCATACGCGGCAGTGAACTTCCCATAGGAAAACAGATATACCATCTGACACCGAATGAGGGCCGTCATCAGCTCCATGGCGGCCCCCACAACCTTTCCACAATCATATGGGCCACAGACTCCGTCACATGCACCCATGATTATGTAAAAATACAGTTTTCCTCATTCCAGCCGGACCGTATGGATGGGTTTCCGGGGAACCGGACCTACCGGGCCGTCTATACCTGGATGATACCAACTGGCTCACGGTTGAATACAGCGCCCGGACGGACTCTCCTACCTATATCAATCTGTCCAACCACACCTACTGGAACCTTTCCGGGGATTTTTCACGTTCCGGGCTGGAACAGGAGCTGACCGTGTTCTCAAACAATATCAGCCTTCTGGATACGGAGTTCCTGCCCGTAGATGTCATACCGGTTGCCGGGACTGCTTTTGATTTCCGCAGGCCTCGGCGCCTGGATAACGCCATGCGCTCCTTAAAGGACGAATGCAGCCGTTCGCAGCTTCATATCGGCAAAGGTTATAACCACGCGTTTCTCCTGAATAAACCGGAACCATTCCGCTCCATACGCTCCATACGCCGCACCCTTCCTCTGAAAAAGGCATGTGTTCTGCGTGATCCCGGTTCGGGCCGGACCTTGAAAGTCATGACGGACGCCCCGGTCCTGGTCCTGTATACCGGCGGTTTCCTGCAAGATGGCCTGTTCATGTCCAATAACCAGTATTCCCGTCCCTCCTGCGCCATTGCCCTGGAAGCTCAGGACCTGCCCGATGTCATGCATATCCTGCCGCATGCTTACCGCCTTACTACACCAACGGAACCCTTCCACCGGATAATACGATTTCATCTTATTTAATACGGTAATATCAAGTTTTCTATTGATCCAGATCCGGATTACGCACCCTCCCGCTACTGATGCTGTATCATAAAAGTTGACACCCTATTCTCAAGGATTTTGATATAATAATAAATACGAGAATAGGAGAAAACAACGTATGGCACAGAATCAAAAATCTTATGACAACGAATTTAAAGCACAGGCTGTAAAGCTCGCTCAGGAAATCGGTGGGCATAAAGCAGCGAAAGAATTAGGTATTCCAGATGGTACTATTTACTGTTGGATCAAAGCCTTCAAAGAAGGTCGTCTCAGTGCAAATGAGGCTGTCCATTCACCTATGACAGCATTGTCCCTTAATGATGAACTTATCGAACTTAGAAAGCGTGTTAAAGAACAGGATAAAGAAATTCGTCGTCTAAAAGAAGAAAACGAATTCCTCGAAGAAGCCAGTGCTTTTTTCGCAGCCAGCCGTCGCAAGTCAGCAAAAAACAGAGATTGATGTTTATTGCAATCAAAACTGATGACGGCAAGATTAAGGGCAAAATTTCTTTTTATTGCAGAGTCCTTCATGTTTCCAGACAGGCATTCAATAAATATCTAAAAACAAAAGATGCTCCTTGGAAATATCAGGCATTGGCCGATGCCATGCTTGATATCTGTAGTGAAGATGAATGCAATGACACTTTCCCGGCGAAAGAACTGTTTATCGTGTCATGCAAGAAATTGGTCTTAATCACAAACCAAAGCGTAAGCCTAATGGCATTACCAAAGCTGATAAAAAAGCCCGGAAATCAGATGATTTGATAAAGCGTGGCTTCACAGCGGAAAAGCCCCCCGAAAAATGCATTACCGATATGACTGAAATAAAGGATTCTGATGGAAAACTCTATGTTTCGGCTATCTTCGACTGCTATGATTTAGCAGTATTGGGGCTTGCCATGGATACAAATATGAAAGCTACCCTTTGTGAACAAACCTTAGATAATGCCTGCAAAGCGTATCCAATGCTCCGGGGAGCTATTTTTCACAGCGACAGGGGTACACAGTACACAAGTAAGTTATATCGTAAAGCAATCAGTAAATATGGCATTCTCCAAAGCATGAATAATGCTGGTGGCAGATGCCATGACAATGCCAGATGCGAAAGCATGTGGGCAAGATTCAAAGAAGAATTACTTTATGGACGTTACGATACCACTTCAATGACAGTAGAACAGTTAAAAACACTCATCTGGAGATACTTCATCAGCAATTGGAATAACCGAAGAATCTGTTCTGCTAATGGTGGTTTACCTCCGATGATTCAGCGTAAGCAATACTATGATTCATTACAGGAGGTAGCATAGATCGAACATCCTTGAGAAAAAGTGTAAACCAATATTGGCAATATCATATTGTCCCTTTTCCATGACATGGGCCATCTTATTATAAGAGCAGTACCCGCGGTCGCCGATGAAGACATCCCTGGTACCCGGTGGCGTGTGGAGCCGGTGGACCATATCGCAGAAGGCCCGGAATTCATCCTTGTAGTGGACGGGCTGGATAAGCGCGGCAGGATAGGTGTGCTTCTGGAGGTCATAGAGGCATTCAGGTGCATGCTGTAGAAGCCTTTCGCGGAATGTCCTTCTGATACAAAGTATTCCGGGGAAGCAAAGGAAGGCCTGCTGAAAAAGGTGAAGGTCGAGCCATCCGCGGCAACGAAACGGAAGCCTGGTCCTGCACCGGCCTGGAGGGCTGAGTTGAAACGGTGGAAGACGGCTTCCAATGCTTCAGGTCGGAGTTTGGCCCGCTGCTGGTTAAAGGCAGAGGCGGATGATGAGCCTGCCTGCAGGCCAAAGAAATCAAGCAGTTCTATCCTGGTGCCGGAAGAGCCGCAGGAAACCAGGAAGGAGATGAGCCTGTCGGCCCTCATTTTTCTGGAACGGGTGAAATCCTGCCGGGACTGGCCGTATACTGGGAGATGTTGGATACGACATGGCTGACGGCGTCAGCAAAAGCAGCTTTGATGTCTTCATGTGACAGAGAGTATGAAGTTTTTCTGTAAATAGCTATTAAGCATTAGGTCTTCTATGATAAAATCTATTATCATAAGGAGGCCTATTATTATGGCAAGAAGAGAAAAACAGCCCGTACACAAAGTAGTTATGACGGAGGGGAAAAGGAACATCGTCCATCAGCTCCTGGAAGAGTATGACATCCAGACTGCGGAGGATATCCAGGAAGCCCTCAAAGACCTGCTGGGGAGCACCCTGAAGGAGATGATGGAGCGGAGATGGATGAGCATCTCGGCTATGGGAGGTCAGAACGGTCGGATTCGGATGATTACCGCAATGGCTACAAGCCCAAGCGGATCAACAGCAGCTTCGGGAGCATGGACATCCAGGTGCCCCAG
>ENA-OQCK01000266-OQCK01000266.1-human-gut-metagenome-genome-assembly--contig:-NODE-266-length-31050-cov-3.492158_pt1 | contig 31050 bp, 37 predicted proteins | sample MGYA00242498_ERZ504578 | MGnify/ENA primary metagenome ERZ504578 (study PRJEB26092, sample SAMD00036229) | human gut metagenome | host: Homo sapiens | study: EMG produced TPA metagenomics assembly of...
TAAAAGAATTATGAAACCAATTATCGCTCCTTCCATTCTTTCCGCTGATTTCGGATATTTGGCGAAAGATATTGAAATGGTAAACCGCAGTGAGGCGGAATGGGTACATATTGATATTATGGACGGGGTATTTGTCCCTAACATCTCATTCGGCTTTCCGGTACTGAAATATGTGGCAAAGCTGAGTAAGAAACCGTTGGATGTGCATCTGATGATTGTTAATCCGGAGAAGTTTATCCCGGAAGTAAAAGCATTGGGAGCGCATACGATGAATGTGCATTATGAGGCTTGCCTCATTTGCATCGGGTGGTACAACAGATTAGAGAGGCAGGGATGCAACCTGCCGTGACGATTAATCCGGCAACTCCCGTAGCTTTGTTGCAGGACATTATCCGAGATGTATATATGGTGCTTGTCATGAGCGTGAATCCCGGATTTGGTGGGCAGAAGTTCATTGAACATTCCGTAGAAAAAGTCCGTGAACTACGTGCTTTGATTGAACAGACTGGCTCAAAGGCTTTGATTGAAGTGGACGGTGGTGTGAATCTGGAAACGGGTGCACGTCTCGTTGAGGCGGGTGCAGATGCTTTGGTAGCTGGTAATGCAGTCTTTGGAGCACCGGATCCGGAAGCAATGATTCACCGGTTACACGAGTTGTAGAGAATTGTGGTATCATATCTCCATAGATATCCTTATATACGCCTGGTTATCCCTTGGATAGCAGCGTTTTTTGTGGTGATCGTTTCTTCAACGGTTCGCTGGAGCTCTTTTGGGGAATCCTTGCCTTTTGTTTTTTAGCCGGTCTCTCTATAGGTTGTTATTTCCTTGGAGCTATTCTCTGCGTTGGTGCTTCGGAATTGCGATTCTTGCTCTTTGTTTTACAGGTGGCTGGGTGGGAATAACCTGGCAGCTACAACATGCAACGGGATATACTTTCCCGAAAGAGGAAACGGTTTATCGGGGGTGGGTGACGGATACTCCCGAAACTAAGGAACATACTTTTCTTTGCCGGGTATTGTTGAAAGAACAGCGTGATTCGACAGCTATTCATTCGATAGATGATTGTAAGGCTATTCTATATCTGCAACGGGATTCGGCGGCTGCCGGATTAAAGCGGGGAGATGAATTATGGGTGTCTGCTCGTATTTCTCCGCCTGTAAATGGACGGAATTTCGATGAGTTCGACTATGCCCGTTATCTGATGCGGAAGGGAATCAGTGGAACAGGATATGTCGTGTCCGGAAAATGGATGCTGGCATCTTCAGAAATGTTATCTTCCGGTAACGGAAATATTGCTCGGAAGAGCACTCTTCTGGAGGTAGCCGGTTCTTGTCGCGACAGAATACTTTCTCTTTATCGCCAACTTGGTTTTGAAGGTGACGGGACTGGCTGTACTTTCTGCTTTGACTGTAGGTGATAAAACCGAACTAAGTGACTCTGTTCGTGAAAGTTATTCGGTAGCTGGTGCCAGTCATGTGCTTGCATTGTCCGGGTTGCATATCGGGCTGTTGTATGCCTTGCTCTTTTTTATATTGAGTCCTGTTGCGAAGAGAGGGAACGCAGGCAGATGTTTGCGGGCTGTATTTCTTCTTATCCTTCTTTGGGCTTTCGCTTTTTTTACCGGACTTTCACCATCGGTAGTCCGTTCGGCTTGTATGTTTTCGATCTGGGCAGTGGCGGATATTTTTAATCGTCAGGCTTTATCTTTGAATACGTTGGCGGCGACTGCATGGGTTATGTTACTTTGTAATCCGGTATGGCTGTTTGATGTCGGTTTTCAACTATCCTTCTTGGCTGTTGCTTCTATTCTACTGACATATAAACCCATTTATCGGTTACTTCCGGTAAAGAGTAGGATCGGGAGATATTTCTGGGGACTAATGAGCGTATCTATTGCGGCACAGCTAGGCACTGCTCCTCTTGTTATGTTTTATTTCTCCCGTTTTTCAACTCATTTTCTGTTTACTAATTTAGTAGTCATTCCTCTGGTTACCATCATTTGTATTCTGCCGTTGTTATGCTTCTCCTGACTCCGCTACACTGGATACAAAATTTTATAGCAGAGGGCGTCAAGTTTCTTCTGGATGCACTTAATACTTTCATTCATTGGGTAGAACAGCTTCCTTATGCTTCTATTGACGGAATATGGCTATATCAGTTGGAAGTGCTCGGCCTTTACCTCTCCGGCGGTCTGGTGTTTTACTATTTCGCAAACCGGGGATTAAAGAATCTTCTGATCTGTCTCTTTTCAATATTATTGTTAGGTGTCTATCATGTGTCTATGTCCTGGGTGGACCGTCCTCTGGATAGTATTGTTTTCTATAATGTTCGCGGTTGTCCGGCAGTTCATTGTATAGACAATAATGGGAATTCACGGATAGTTTATGGAGATAGTCTTTCTGATAAAAGGCAGTTGTATCGTGTTGCAACAAATTATTGGAATCATCACCAATTATTGTCGCCGTTAGAGGTGACAGCCGATTATCAAGATACCGCGCTCTGCTGCCGGGAACAAATACTGTCTTACCATGGACGACGCATTTGTATGGTGACCGATCATCGCTGGCGGAACAAATCTGCCGCTACTCCGTTATATATTGATTATCTTTACTTATGCAAAGGCTATAATGGTCATTTGAAAGAACTCAGGTTGCTCTTTGCTCCGGAGTGCATTATATTAGATGCATCCCTTTCGGAACATCGCAAGCAACTCTTTGAAGAGGAATGTAAACAGTCTGGTTTGCGTTTTATCTCTTTATCCGAAAAAGGTTCTGTGCGGTTTTTGCTCTAAGTACAAAGATTTATCGTACATTTGCATCTTGATAAAGTATTATAGTATGTTGACGAAAGTAATTGAACAAGCCAAAATAGATCATTTTACCAAATGGTTTGAACGGGCTGACAAAATAGTAATTGTATCTCATGTATCTCCTGATGGTGATGCTATCGGTTCTTCACTAGGATTATACCATTTTTTTGATTCACAGGAAAAGACAGTAAACGTAATCGTTCCCAATGCTTTCCCCGATTTCCTTCGGTGGATGCCGGGCAGTAAAGACATTCTCTTGTACGACCGTTACAAAGAATTTGCGGATAAGTTGATAGCCGAAGCAGACGTAATCTGCTGTCTGGATTTCAATGCATTGAAACGTATTGATGATATGGCGGATGCGATAGCAGCTTCTCCCGCACGTAAAATAATGATCGATCATCATCTTTACCCGGAAGAATTCTGTAAGATTACGATGTCTTACCCGAAGATTTCTTCTACTTCCGAATTGATCTTTCGGTTGATCTGCCGTATGGGCTATTTTAGCGACATCTCTAAAGAAGGAGCCGAATGTATCTACACAGGTATGATGACGGATACAGGCGGATTCACCTACAACTCCAACAATCGGGAAATCTATTTTATCATCAGCGAACTTCTTTCCAAAGGGATTGATAAGGATGATATCTATCGTAAAGTATATAATACGTACTCGGAAAGCCGTTTGCGTCTAATGGGGTATGTGTTGTCTAATATGACTGTTTATTCGGACTACAATGCAGCCTTAATCACATTGACAAAAGCCGAACAGAGTAAGTTTAATTATATAAAAGGTGATAGCGAAGGGTTTGTGAATATCCCTCTTACTATTAAAAACGTTTGTTTCTCCTGCTTCCTGCGTGAGGATACGGAGAAGCCGATGATTAAAATTTCCCTTCGTTCGGTAGGGAGCTTCCCATGCAATCAGTTGGCTGCCGAATTTTTCCACGGAGGCGGACATCTCAATGCCTCGGGCGGTGAGTTTTTCGGAACAATGGAGGAGGCCAAAGCTGTCTTTGAGAAAGCACTGGAGAAATATAAACCTTTACTCACAGCAAAAAGCTGAGTGCGGAAGGTTAAAAGTGAATATTGAAAGGTTAAAAGATACGAACTTTCAACATTCCTCTTTCAACTTTTAATGATTTTGAGATACATTTGTGCGGAATATAGCTAATTAACAGATAATGAAGAAACTTATATTTTTATTTCTCTCTGTGATAGCAGCCGGAAGTCTGTTCCAGGCATGCGACAATTCTAAGACTTATGCAGAAATGCTGGAGGATGAAAAGAATGCGGTGAATAAGTTCATCAAAGATAGTGCAATTAATGTGATCTCCTTAGAGGAGTTCGAACGGGATACAATTACCGATCTGTCAAGAAATGAATATGTTGCTTTCTCAAATGGCGTCTATATGCAGATTGTAGATCGTGGAAATGAGGATGATCCGGAAGATACTTTTGCTAATAATAATGTGATTTGTGCCCGCTATCTGGAAAAGAATATAGCGAGTAATGAGTTGACTTGTTTCAATGTTGTCCTTCCTGAATATATTAATGCTTCTGATTATTATAGATCTCCCCTTACATTCCGTTATGTCAACGAAAATTCATCAGCTTATGGAATTGTTTTAAGCACTCCTCTTGATTATGATTATTTGTGGACAGCAAATTCGTACGGAACAGCTATTCCCGGTGGATGGCTGTTGGCATTGCCATACTTGCGGGATAATGCTCATGTACGTTTGATTATTCCTTCAAAAATGGGGCATAGTATTTCGCAACAGAATGTGATTCCATATTATTATGATATCTGGAAGTTTGAAAAAGCAAAAAGTTAAAGCACTAACATTAAATAAATCTATTAGTTAAAACCTATGACTCTAATCAAATCTATCTCTGGAATCCGCGGAACAATCGGCGGAGGAGCGGGCGAAGGATTGAATCCGCTCGACATCGTAAAATTCACTTCGGCTTATGCTACTTTAATACGTAAGACTTGCAAAGTAAAAAGCAATAAGATTGTTGTGGGACGTGATGCCCGCATCTCCGGTGAATGGTAAGAACGTAGTAGTCGGTACCCTAATGGGAATGGGCTGGGATGTTGTAGACATCGATCTGGCTTCTACTCCGACTACCGAATTGGCTGTAACAATGGAAGGCGCGTGTGGAGGTATTATCCTGACAGCCTCTCACAATCCGAAACAGTGGAACGCACTGAAATTACTGAATGAACATGGTGAATTTCTGAATGCAGCCGAAGGTAACGAAGTTCTTCGTATTGCTGAAGCTGAGGAATTTGACTATGCAGATGTAGATCATCTGGGTTCTTATCGTAAAGATCTGACCTATAATCAGAAGCATATTGATAGCGTGCTGGCTCTTGACTTAGTGGATGTAGAAGCCATTAAGAAAGCCGGTTTCCGTGTAGCTATCGACTGTGTGAATTCGGTAGGCGGTATTATTCTTCCTGAATTGCTTGAGCGTCTGGGCGTGAAACATGTAGAAAAACTCTACTGCGAGCTACCGGAAACTTCCAGCACAACCCGGAACCACTTGAAAAGAACTTGGGTGACATCATGAACCTGATGAAAGGTGGAAAAGCTGATGTAGCTTTTGTAGTAGACCCGGACGTTGACCGTTTGGCTATGATTTGCGAGGACGGTGTAATGTATGGTGAAGAATATACATTGGTTACTGTTGCCGATTATGTACTGAAACATACTCCGGGTAACACTGTTTCTAACTTGAGTTCTACCCGTGCTTTGCGTGATGTGACTCGTAAGTATGGTATGGAATATAATGCTTCTGCCGTAGGCGAAGTAAACGTAGTAACAAAGATGAAGGCAACCAATGCTGTTATCGGTGGTGAAGGAAACGGTGGAGTAATCTATCCGGCCAGCCACTACGGTCGTGATGCATTGGTTGGTATCGCATTGTTCCTTAGCCATTTGGCTCATGAAGGAAAGAAAGTCAGCGAACTCCGTGCTACTTATCCTCCTTACTTCATTGCCAAGAACCGTGTCGACCTGACTCCGGAAATTGATGTAGACGCTATCCTTGCTAAGGTAAAGGAAATCTATAAGAATGAGGAAATCAACGATATCGACGGTGTGAAGATTGACTTTGCAGACAAATGGGTACATTTGCGTAAAAGTAATACGGAACCGATTATTCGCGTATATAGCGAAGCTTCTACAATGGAAGCTGCAGAAGAAATCGGTCAGAAGATTATGGACGTAATTAATGAGTTAGCGAAGAAATAACGCTTCATTGATATTGGATAAATAAAAAAGGAGGAACTTAATCAGTTCTTCCTTTTTTTATTCGAAGTAAATTATTGTAAGAGCGGGGATCTCCGCCCTCCTTATAGTTCCTTAGAATCGGCAGCGAAGATCTATCCCAAATTGCATCGGACGTCCTTGTTGCATGAACCCTTTGTTCATTGTTTCAAAGTAGAAGCTGCATAATCTTTATTCAAGAAGTTACGTGCCCAAAAACTAATCATTGCATCACCTATTTCTAAGTTTGTGCGCCAGTTGAGAGTACCGTAGAAGGATTGGCTGACGTTATTTTGCTCAGTCCAATAGATTCGTCCGGCAGCGTTATAGTTTGCTTGGAACACTACGCGGTCAAAGATAGAACGGGGATTGCAAGTAATAGCGTATTCTCCGCCGATATTTAATGTATGCTTGGGGACGAAGGTACATACTTGCCGTTATATGACTTATCCGTAAGATTACCCTCACTGTCTTTTTGCTTTGTTACATAATCTGTAAAGGTGGCATACGTATATCCGTAGCTTGCATTTAGACTCAACTCATTTGTCAGGCTGGTACGTAGGGCAGCTTCGACACCATAACTTCTGCTTTTTCCTGCATTGATTGTGACACGTCCCAAACCACTTTCTGCCATTTGAGAAATTTGTTGGTCGCGTGTATCCATGTAGAAGGCGGCAAGGTCAGCCCAAAGTTTACCTTCCCACAAAGTCAGGTGAGAACCTATTTCATAGTTCCAGGAATATTCGGGCTTGTATTGAGTCGTTGCTTTCACCTCCGGCAGTTCATCTTTCATTCCTAATATTCTCTCCGCCATTAAAGAAAAGTTCGGGTCGGCAGCTAATGCATCCAACATTGAATTTTTTAAAGCTCCTTGTGCTAAATCAGAAAACATCTGAATATTGTAGCCTCCCGAACGATATCCCTTGGATACAGTTGCATAAATACTGTTTCCTTTTTCCCATTCATACTGGAGAGCGAATTTAGGAAGTAATTGTACGTAGTCGGTGGATTCCTTGCCAATGAATGAGCTTATAGCTTCCAAACCTTTACTGGTAATATTCATAGGTCCCATTGCTAAAGAGAAGTCAAAGTTTAGAGGGTTGCTGATAGAATTATACTCCATCTTAATTTTCTCGTAGTCTAAACGTAGACCGATTGTGGCAGATAGTCCTTTGATAAACAGATTATTGAATGTTGACTGATGAAAAACAGCTCCATTTAATATCGGAGTGTCAAAACTACCGCCAACTCCCAATATGGAATTATTGGCTGTCATGCGCATCTTGGGACCAGCAAGCCCTTCAAATATTTTGTTTACATTACTTTCAATTACAGTTTTTACGCCTTCTTGCCTGAAATCTACCGGGCCGCTTGTATGTAACCACTGATAGAATCCGGAAACTCCGGTTGCCCATTGCCAACGCTTCTCCGGCTTTGATTTGAATACGATCTCTTCAGAAATTGTATTTGCTCTTTGTTTCTGTTCCAGAGTATAAATGTCTTTTTCTGTAAAGTCCTGATCGAGAAACATACGGTCATTCAGGTTTTGGTAGCCTGTGACCGCATTTAAAATAAATGTCCTGGTTTGATATTCTATATTAACTCCGGAGTTTAATAATCCGCGACGATAGCTACTGCGTTCGTTGTTGGCGATTTTTCCGATATATTCGGGGCGAGTTTCTTCTCCTTCTGTAACACCTGTATATTTATAAGGATATCCCCCCTGGTCACTATATTCGTAGCTCAATGTCATATCGACTTTCAGATTCGGTGTCGGCAGATAAATACCGCGGAAGCGTCCGCCTCCGGCGTTGCTTTTATCTATTTTCTCATTGTTGCGTGCTGCATTCTCAAAGAAACCTCCTGTATGTTCATAGAAACCTCCGGTGGAGAAAGCAAAACGGTCGGAGATACGATGATAATGTGTCAGTGAAACATTATAGTCGTTGTAGGTGGCGGCTCCCATTCGGATATCAGTCCCTTGATAAGTGAAAGGAGATTTGGTATGTATCTTGATTAGTCCGCCCATTGTATTACGGCCGTAAAGAGTACCTTGCGGACCACGAAGAATGTCGATACGTTCGATATCAGCGTAGTTGAAGTCGAAAGCGGACTTATCTATATAAGGGATATTGTCTACATAAAGCCCTACGGAGGGGGTGTTGATACGTGAACCGATTCCGCGGATATAAATAGAAGTAGTAAGTTTGGAACCATAGTCCGGGATGAACAGGTTAGGAACGATGCCTGTCAGGTTTTTCACGGAGTGTACCTGATTTGCTTGCATATCTTTTTGAGATAATAATGTGGTAGCTACCGGCAACTCACGTAGTTTACGGTTCTCTTTCGGAGTAGCGATTACTACCACTTCTTCGATATCTACCACTTTCAGTGAGTCTTTCGGGAAATCTTCCGCCCATGCTGTCCCTGTCGTTAGGAGCGTGAGGGCAATCATAATATTCTTTGTCTTCATCTGTAGTTAATTTGTCCGGTGCAAAGTAACGGCAAATATCGTTGACAGGCAATCCTCATTTATTAGGATTATGCAGTATAGAAAAACAAAATATGCTATGAATATCCGGAAGATTTTGTCGGAAATATTCTTTATTTGCCTGATAATATTATATCTTTGCCCGACAACAGAACTAAATAGAAACGGATTATGACAAAGAATAAACTATTCGCTTGGGCTATAACACTTCTCTGCTTTTCATTGACCTCTTGCAGCGATGAAAAGGACGGCCCGTCAGAAAAGATATTGGTGACTAATGCAGGGGTGACGGAAGCTAACCAAACGGTTAAACCGGGAGATATCGTTCATATTTATGGTGATGGTTTTCAGGAAGGCGACCAGGTGGACTTTGACTTTCGTTGGGATCTTGGAGAACCCTTGTTCCCGGAAGGATATCTTGGACCTGTCAGTGCGGAGATTGTAGAGAGGCATTCGAATGGAATGAGTATCCGAATGCCTTATCGCAAGCCGGAATCACGTGTTGAGATATTCCTGAACAGGCAAGTGAGAGAATGTCGTTGGGAAAAGTACTACTTGCAGATGGACAAACGCCTAAAGATTTCAGACTGTATGGAATAAATGAGACCGACAAGACAATAGAGCGGGCGTATGCTGAAGAAACCGTCACTGGTAAAAAAACGTGGGATATGAGTGCACATCCGGACTTCCGTTCGGTTGTCAATCTTCAAAAGACTTATGGGTTGTGCGGGCTGGCAAAAGAAAATGGTGTGCAGCAACCCTTCTTCCTTGATTTCTGTACAGGCGAGTGGAAGGCTTTAAGTTTCTACGATTATAATACACTGGCATTGGTTATTGGCAGCGGAAATGATATTGCGGCCATTCAACAGAGAGGTAAAGGATATTCATTATATAATGTTTCCGCAGGTTTGGAACAAAGTAATTATGCAACTAAGACGCGGAGTAATTTTCCTATGCCGGAACCTCAATTTGAACTTCCGGAAGGATTTACTCCTGAACAATTCGGGGATTATCCGGGTGTGTTTATGCAAGGTAATGAGATTATTTTATTGTCAGCAAGGAAAGGAAACGGGAAATGGGTTCCCATGTTGTATAATTATAGAAATGGCTTTTATGTACTTGAAGGGATTGAAGCAGATGCTATTATTCCGTTTTATTTCGGAATGGCACTTCCCGATAGCGGTAGTCCTTCCTTATTATACCAAAAGAAGGTCGGTTACATGATTTATTACTCATCAGGTGACAATCGTGGCAGCAGTTTCCGTCTTCTTGAACCGGATAAGGAGAGCAGCAAGTTACAGTTACAAGAACCGTTTGTTCAATTGTCCGATAAGAAAGTTGTTTCAATAACTAACAGACCTGACCGTATCGGTACAATCACCGTGCTCTTTTCCGATAAAGAAGAAGGGCGCACCACTTCTGATTTTGATTGGAACAGCAAAGAGTGGACAGATTACACCGATCTTTCTGATATGCCATATAACTCAGTAGTATGGGCTAATTGATAGTCAATAGTAAAAACACTTATATCCGGTCTGCTTCTATATATCCGTTCATTACGGCATAAATAGTCAGACCGGATACCGATTTAATACCTAATTTCTCTGTTATGTTTTTCCTGTGAGTGATAACGGTAGTCAGGCTGATATTCAGTTTATCTGCTATTTCTTTGTTGATTAACCCTTTGGTAATCAGCACGAGAACTTCAATTTCGCGAGCAGATAAAAGTACCTGAGGATGTTCTGCAGGAATCATCGGAGGCATATCCTTCACGGGATATCCGTTGTGATGAGCATGTTGATGAAGTTTCAGGATATTCTTTACCAGTTTTTCTTCCGACTCATAAATATTGAGTACCGGAACACCGGAAAGTTGGAATTGCGGGCTGTCACTGGCAAGGACAATCGTTTTTCGCTTCCGGGGAAGGAAGAAAGCGTTATGCTCCACATAGATTTGTGCGGAGATAAAATAATGGCGTACATATCCGGCGTATCATCATTAACTCATTGAAGTTATGGAAGGTACGGATCGTTGCCATAGGGATGATCTCTTCCAATATGGATTTGAGTCCCAGGCTACAGAGAGTATTCGGCTCAATAATTGCTATTTCAGGTTTGTAGTTCATTCTTTTCTATTGTTCGGATGATTGATTCAGATAGTTGGCTACTGCTTCCGCACACCGTTCTCCGTCTACTCCGGCAGAAACGATTCCTCCGGCATAGCCCGCACCCTCTCCGCAAGGGAATAGTCCGCGAACGGTTACGTGTTGAAGCGTCTCTTTATCTCGTATGATGCGGACAGGGGAAGAGTACGTGTTTCTACCCCGATCATAACGGCTTCGTTGGTCAAGAAGCCATGACTGCTGCGTCCGAATTGTTGAAAGCCGAGTGATAATCTCTTGCTGATAAACTCCGGCATCCAGAAGTGAAGCGGAGAAGAAATCAACCCCGGACTATATGAGGATTCCGGTAAGTCATAACTTAGCTTCTTGCGGGTGAAATCCAGCATACGCTGTGCCGGAGCTGTCTGGCGTCTGCCGCCTTGCAACCAACATTGACGTTCCAATTCTTCCTGAAAGTGCAGGGGGAGAAGTTGGGTATTGAACATCGAAAGTTGAGAGCTACTGAGAGAAGGGTTAAGAGCGAGTAGTTGTTCATTTTGTTGCGCAGCTAACTCTCCACTTTCCATTCTCAACTCTTCATTTATGAAATCTTCCGGCTGTATCTCTACCACCATTCCCGAATTACTCCAGCGCGAGCCACGATTGGAAGGCGACATACCGTTCACTACCACTTGCTCCGGTCCGCTGGCTGCAGGGACGATAAAGCCGCCGGGACACATACAGAAACTATACACGCCTCTGCCTTCAACTTGGGTGACGAAACTATATTCTGCAGCAGGGAGATATTTTCCCCTTCCGTTTTTATTATGATATTGTATCTGGTCGATCAGTGTTGCCGGGTGTTCCAGACGGACACCGACAGCGATACCTTTTGCCTCAATCGTTACATTATTAGCTGCGAGCCAACGATAAACATCCCTTGCCGAATGCCCGGTTGCAAGTATCACAGGACCTAGAAAAGTCTTTCCTGTATTTGTCTCAATGCCTTTGATCTCGTTATTCTCAATAATCAACGCATCCATTCTTGTCCGGAAATGTACTTCTCCGCCACATTCGAGAATCGTATTCCGCATATTTTCAATGACACGCGGCAACTTGTCCGTTCCGATATGCGGATGTGCATCAGCCAGTATAGCCGTAGAAGCTCCATGCTGGCAGAATACATTGAATATCTTGTCTACATTTCCTCTTTTCTTACTGCGGGTATAAAGTTTCCCGTCCGAATAAGCTCCTGCCCCCCCTTCTCCGAAACTATAATTGGATTCCGGATTTACCGTATGTTCCCTACTGATTTGCGCCAGGTCCTTTTTCCGTTCACGCACATCTTTTCCGCGTTCTACAATCACCGGGCGTAATCCGAGTTCGATAAGGCGCAGAGCGGCGAACAATCCGCCGGGACCTGCACCAACCACAATTACTTGTGGTTTTCCTTCCACACTATTATATACCGTATGCTCGTATTCATCTTCTTCAGGCATTTCGTTGATGTAGGCCCGTATTTTCAGATTGACGAAAATCGTTCGCTGACGAGCGTCAATGCTTCGCTTTAAGATGCGGGTAGCATTGATATTGCGTAAATTTAGTCCTTTCTCTTCAGAGAGATATTCTTTCAGCCGTTGTTCGTTCGCTGCGATTTCGGGAAGTACGCGGAGTTGGTATTCTTGTATCATTTGGTTGTTGTTACTTTAGATTATAAAAAGATAAGGCAGATAACATAAATCAGTGTCTTATCCGAATAACGCCCTGAACGCCTCTTCTACCTTTCTTACGGGCACTAACTCTATCTTTAGCTTCTTCGTATCAATGCCTTGCAAATTATATTTGGGCAACAGGAAACGCTTGAAGCCAAGCTTCTCGGCCTCTCCGATACGTTGTTCAATCCGGTTCACCGGACGTATCTCTCCCGACAAACCGATTTCTCCTGCCATACAGACTTCCGGTTCGATAGCTGTATCCATATTTGAAGAAAGAATGGCACTGATAACTGCGAGGTCGATGGCCGGGTCATTCACTTTCAGTCCTCCGGCGATATTCAGAAATACATCTTTCTGTGCAAGCTTGAACCCGACACGTTTTTCGAGGACGGCCAGAAGCATATTCATTCTTCGTATATCAAATCCGGTTGCCGAACGTTGGGGATTACCATAAACAGCGGAGCTACCAGAGCCTGAGTCTCAATCAGGAAGGGACGTACTCCTTCGATAGCAGAAGCGATTGCTACTCCGCTCATTCCTTCATGGTCTTGGCTAAGCAGTAGTTCCGAAGGATTGCTCACCTGGCGTAGACCGTCCTGCCGCATCTCATAAATACCCAGTTCGGCCGTACTACCGAAGCGATTCTTGATACTGCGTAAAATACGGTACATATAATGTTGGTCACCTTCAAATTGGAGAACTGTATCAACGATATGTTCCAACACCTTGGGGCCTGCAATGCTCCCTTCTTTATTTATATGTCCGATAAGCAAGACCGGCGTATGAGTCTCCTTTGCGAAACGTAGGATAGATGCCGAACACTCTCTGACCTGAGCGATACTTCCGGGAGACGATTCGATGGTTTCCGTAGAGATAGTCTGTATGGAGTCGATAATAACCAAATCCGGATTCGTATTTTTGATATGGACATAAATCTGTTCAAGGGAAGTCTCACAAACAATGAAGCAGTCGCTGGAAACCTCAGAAAGACGGTCGGCACGTAATTTTAATTGCCGTGCACTTTCCTCGCCGGATACATAAAGGATTTTCTTTTCCGGCATACGGAGTACGGTTTGCATGACGAGAGTTGATTTTCCGATTCCCGGTTCGCCGCCGATCAGTACTAAAGAACCCGGAACAAGTCCGCCGCCCAGTACGCGGTTCAGTTCATTATCATGCATATTGATTCGCGGTTCATCGTCCGCTATGATCTCACTAAGAATAACCGGCTTGGGCTTTTGCGTTTCTATGCCCGATACCGGCCGGCGGTTAACCGGCTCTTTCCGTACGATTTCCTCAACATACGTATTCCATTCTCCGCACGACGGACATTTGCCTACCCATTTCGGTGAATCCTGTCCGCAGTTACTACACACATATACGGTCTTTTCTTTAGCCATTGTATTCTTATTAGTTTTCTAGAGAATACAAAAGTATGTATAATCTGTTCAACGCGCAAAACAAATCCCGGCAAAATCAGTTTATTGTTCAATCATCCGTTTCCAACTCATCGTTATTGCTGAAATGTTATTAACTGTTGGACGGTAAGGAAAGAAGTCCTCATCGGTACCGGATACCTTCCTCAATGCCGGACGGAACGTTATATAGAGCCGGTAAGTTTACAGAGTTATTTCTCCCGCTATTGAACGGTTCATCCGGTCACGCACCTCGTCCGGCGTATAGCCGTGTCCCAACAGAAACATTAATTTGGTAACGGCGGACTCCGTCGTACTGTCATATCCGGAGACAACCCCTGCCTGCAACAACTGATATCCGGTTTCGTAACGTTCCATTTCTACGGTACCTGCACTACATTGTGTCACGTTGACAATGATGATTCCCCGTGCACTGGCCTGGCAGAGCAAGCGATGAACCATTCCTTCCGGGGAGCGTTGCCGGAACCGTACGTTTCGAGTACTACCGCTTTCAATCCTTCTATTTTCAGAATGGCAGCCACTACATTCTCCTGAATGCCGGGGAAAAGTTTCAGAACGACCACATTGGTATCCAGTAAATAGTGCGGTTTCAATTCCCGTTCTTCTCCGTTCACATGAATCTGTACATTATTATATTTAATATGAATCCCTGCTTCGGCCAGTACCGGATAATTGAATGACCGGAAAGCGTTGAAGTTTTCGGCATTTATTTTGGTAGTGCGATTTCCCCGCATCAAATGGTTCTCGAAGAAGATACAGACCTCCGGGACAAGCGCTTTTCCTTCCTTATTCTGTGCAATGGCAATTTCAATACTCGTCATCAGATTTTCCTTTCCGTCCGTGCGGAGTACCCCTATCGGCAGTTGCGAACCTGTCAGAATAACAGGTTTGCCCAGTCCTTCCAACATGAAGCTGAGTGCTGACGCAGTGTACGCCATTGTGTCCGTGCCATGCAGAATGACGAATCCCTGATAGCGGTCGTAATTTTCGTGAATGATACAGACCAGCTTCCGCCACATATCCGGTTCCATGTCCGAAGAATCCATGGGAGGGTCAAACTGGTAAGTATCAATTGGAAAGTTGAATTTCTGCAATTCGGGAACGTGTTTCTGAAGTTGTTCGAAGTTGAAACTCTCCAAAGCACCGGTTGTGGTGTTTTCAATCATACCAATTGTTCCACCTGTGTATATTAACAATACGGAAGTATTTAAAGGGTACATAAGCTAATTTTCTGCGATTGTTTTCGCAAATATAACAATATAATTGATAAATAAGTAGCAAAATGTCATAAAAATGCTGCCTGTTGATTGAGGAGAAAAGAAACGTAGGATTCTTTTTATCAGAAAAAAACGGGAAAAAGTGATAGATTGAATGTTTTTATTATTACTTTTGCGACACTTATCAAAAACAAGAGTAGAAACAAGGACTATGATGAAGTACTATCCGCATACAGTCACATCCATGTGCACCATGACCCTTTGGGGTTGAGGGATAGTATTTGTGTATCTACGTGATTCACGCCTGTGTAAGTAGGCAAAATTCAAATTAAACTTTTTCGTAAACAACCAATCGTTCTGTAAAACTATACACAGGACATTGCATTAAAATAAGTATCTTCATGAAAGTAATGAAATTCGGCGGAACGTCCGTAGGTTCCGTGAACAGCATTTTAAGTGTAAAGAGAATTGTAGAGTCGGCATCGGCCGGCGAACCGGTTATTGTAGTAGTTTCCGCATTGGGAGGCATCACTGATAAATTGATAAACACATCGAAAATGGCGGCTACCGGAGATTCGGCCTATGAGGGTGAGTTCCGCGAAATTGTTTATCGTCATGTGGAAATGATTAAAGAGGTGGTTCCTGCCGGAGAAGGGCAAGTGGTGTTGCAACGTCAGATTGGCGAATTGCTGAATGAATTGAAGGATATTTTCCAGGGTATTTACCTGATTAAAGACCTTTCCCCGAAGACTTCGGACACAATCGTAAGCTATGGCGAGCGCCTTTCATCTATCATTGTTGCCGAGCTGATTAAGGATGCCAAGTGGTTCGATTCGCGTACTTTTATCAAAACTGAAAAGAAGCATAACAAACATACGATTGACGCTGATCTGACCAACAAACTGGTAAAAGAGACTTTCAGCTCTATCCCGAAAGTAGCATTGGTGCCGGGCTTTATTTCTTCCGACAAGACAACCGGAGAAGTAACCAATCTCGGTCGCGGCGGTTCGGATTATACGGCTGCCATCATGCTGCGGCGCTCAATGCCGACAGTCTGGAGATATGGACAGATGTGGATGGCTTTATGACTGCTGATCCGCGTGTGATTTCAACGGCTTATACTATCTCCGAACTTAGCTATGTAGAAGCAACCGAACTTTGTAACTTCGGTGCGAAAGTAGTTTATCCGCCGACGATTTATCCCGTATATCATAAGAATATTCCTATTATAATAAAGAATACGTTCAATCCGGATGGAGTGGGGACCGTCATCAAACAAGAAGTCTCCAATCCGCATAGCAAGGCGATTAAAGGAATTTCCTCTATCAATGATACCAGTCTGATTACGGTTCAGGGATTGGGTATGGTAGGTGTGATTGGTGTGAACTACCGTATCTTTAAGGCGTTAGCGAAGAATGGAATCAGTGTATTCCTTGTTTCGCAGGCTTCATCGGAGAACAGTACTTCTATCGGTGTACGCAATGCGGATGCAGACCTGGCTTGTGAAGTGCTGAACGAAGAATTTGCGAAAGAGATAGAAATGGGAGAAATTTCCCGATTCTCGCCGAAAGAAACTTGGCGACAGTCGCATTGTAGGTGAGAACATGAAGCATACGCCGGGCATTGCAGGTAAATTGTTCGGTACGCTGGGACGCAACGGTATCAATGTGATCGCTTGTGCACAAGGCGCATCGGAAACCAACATCTCTTTCGTTGTCGATGCAAAATCATTACGTAAATCGCTGAACGTTATCCACGACTCTTTCTTCCTGTCCGAATATCAGGTCTTGAATTTGTTTATTTGCGGTATCGGTACGGTAGGCGGAAGCCTGGTAGAGCAGATTCGTTGTCAGCAAGAGAAGCTAATGCTGGAAAACGGACTGAAACTGCACGTTGTAGGTATCATTGACGCAACGAAAGCGATGTTTAGCCGTGAAGGGTTCGACCTCGCCAATTTCCGTGAAGAGTTGCAGCAGAAAGGAAAAGACAGTAATCTGCAGACAATTCGTGACGAGATTGTAGGAATGAATATCTTCAACTCCGTATTTGTAGATTGTACGGCCAGTCCCGATATTGCTTCACTCTACAAAGATCTTTTGCAACACAATATTTCCGTTGTAGCTGCCAACAAGATTGCCGCTTCTTCGGCATACGAAAACTATCGTGAACTGAAGACGATCGCCCGCCAGCGCGGTGTGAAATATCTGTTTGAAACGAACGTAGGTGCCGGACTTCCGATTATCAACACTATCAACGACCTGATTCATAGTGGTGACAAAATCTTGAAAATCGAAGCAGTACTTTCGGGTACATTAAATTATATCTTCAATAAGATTAGCGCCGACATTCCTTTCAGCCGTACTATCAAAATGGCGCAGGAGGAACGTTACTCGAACCCGACCCGCGCATCGACCTGAGCGGAAAAGACGTTATCCGCAAGTTGGTGATTCTGGCGCGTGAAGCCGGATACCGCATCGAACAGGAAGATGTGGAAAAGAATCTCTTTGTGCCGAACGACTTCTTCGAAGGTTCCTTGGACGACTTCTGGAAACGGGTGCCCAGTCTCGACGCAGACTTTGAAGCTCGCCGCCAAGTATTGGAAAAAGAGCATAAACATTGGCGTTTCGTTGCCAAACTGGAAGACGGAAAAGCTTCTGTCGGTTTGCAGGAAGTAGGAGCAACCACCCGTTCTACGGTCTGGAAGGCAGTAACAATATCATCTTGCTGACTACGGAACGTTATAAAGAATATCCGATGATGATTCAGGGTACGTGCCGGTGCCGGAGTGACGGCTGCCGGAGTATTTGCCGATATTATGAGCATCGCAAACGTTTAATGCCTTATGAAACATATTATCATATTGGGTGACGGAATGGCCGATTGGCCTGTGAAGTCATTAGGAGACAAGACGCTCCTGCAATATGCCAAAACGCCTTACATGGATAAGTTGGCCCGCATGGGACGTAACGGGCGGTTGATAACCGTAGCCGAAGGCTTTCATCCGGGCAGTGAGGTTGCCAATATGTCCGTACTGGGATATAATCTCCCGAAGTGTACGAAGGTCGCGGGCCACTGGAAGCGGCAAGCATCGGTGTAGACCTGCAACCGGGAGAAATGGCAATGCGTTGTAATCTGATTTGTGTGGAAGGGGAGATTCTGAAGAATCACTCTTCCGGACATATATCTACCGAAGAAGCGGACGTGCTGATTCAATATCTGCAAGAAAAACTGGGCAACGACCGCGTGCGTTTCCATACAGGAGTACAGTACCGTCATTTGTTGGTTATCAAAGGGGGAAATAAAGAACTCGACTGTACCCTCCGCACGATGTGCCTTTGAAACCTTTCCGTCCGCTAATGGTGAAACCTCTGGCACCGGAAGCGCAGGAAACGGCAGACTTGGTTAACGACTTGATTTTGAAATCGCAGGAACTGTTGAAGAACCACCCGTTAAACCTGAAACGCATGGCAGAAGGCAAGGACTGCAAACAGTATTTGGCCCTGGAGTCCGGGGTATCGTCCGCAAATGCCTACCTTCTCCGAAACTTTCCCGCAAGTGAAAAAGGGAGCGGTAATCTCGGCTGTTGACTTGATTAACGGAATCGGTTACTATGCCGGTTTGCGTCGTATTGCTGTGGAAGGGCGACCGGGCTTTATAATACGAATTACGAGAATAAAGTAGCTGCCGCACTGGAAGCCCTGAAAACGGACGATTTTGTTTATCTTCACATTGAAGCCAGCGATGAGGCGGGGCACGAAGGGGATATCGACCTGAAACTTCTCACGATCGAGAATCTCGACAAACGTGCCGTAGGACCTATTTACGAAGCTGTGAAAGACTGGAACGAACCAGTAGCGATTGCCGTTCTGCCCGATCATCCTACTCCCTGTGAACTTCGCACGCATACGTCCGAACCGATCCCGTTCCTTATCTGGTATCCGGGCATCGAACCCGATGAGGTGCAGGTATACGACGAGGTAGCTGCCTGCAACGGTAGTTACGGTGTGTTGAAAGAAGACGAGTTTATAAAAGAATTCATGAAATAAGTCACCACAGATTATGAAATATTATAGTACGAATAAACAAGCACCAATGGCTTCCCTCCAGGAAGCAGTGGTGAAAGGGCTTGCAGCGATAAGGGACTGTTTATGCCTATGACTGTCAAACCTCTTCCGCAAGAGTTCTACGATACGATTGATACATTGTCTTTTCAGGAAATAGCCTATCGTGTTGCTGATGCGTTCTTTGGCGAAGATGTTCCTGCCGATACACTGAAACAGATAGTATATGATACATTAAGTTTTGATGTGCCTTTGGTAAAGGTAGCGGACAATATCTATTCTCTGGAACTTTTCCACGGACCGACACTGGCTTTCAAAGATGTAGGCGGCCGTTTCATGGCACGTCTGCTGGGGTACTTCATTAAAAAAGAAGGACAGAAGAATGTCAATGTGCTGGTAGCTACTTCCGGTGATACGGGAAGCGCTGTTGCTAACGGCTTTCTGGGGGTGGAAGGTATTCATGTGTATGTGCTCTATCCGAAAGGAAAAGTCAGTGAGATACAGGAAAAACAGTTCACTACATTGGGACAGAATATCACTGCACTCGAAGTAGACGGAACATTCGATGACTGTCAGGCATTGGTAAAAGCCGCTTTCATGGATAAGGAACTGAATGAACATCTTTCCCTGACTTCCGCCAACTCTATCAATGTAGCCCGTTTCCTGCCGCAAGCATTCTATTATTTCTATGCTTACGCCCAGTTGAAGCGTGCCGGAAAAGCGGCTAATGCTGTGATTTGTGTTCCTAGCGGAAACTTCGGAAACATCACTGCCGGATTGTTCGGAAAGAAAATGGGATTACCCATCAAGCGTTTTATTGCCGCCAACAACCGTAATGATATCTTCTATCAGTACCTGCAGACAGGCAAGTACAATCCCCGTCCCTCCATTGCTACGATTGCCAATGCTATGGATGTAGGTGACCCGAGTAATTTTGCCCGTGTAATCGACTTGTACGGCAATTCTCATGCCGCTATCTCTGCCGAGATTTCGGGTACGACTTACACTGACGAGCAGATTCGCGAAACGGTAAAAGAAACCTGGAAAGAACATCACTACCTGCTCGACTCACGGGCTTGCGGATACCGTGCTTTGGTCGAAGGACTGAAAGAAGGCGAGACCGGTGTGTTCCTTGAAACGGCTCATCCGGCCAAGTTCCTTGAAACAGTAGAAAGCATTATCGGCGAATCGGTAGAGATACCTGCCAAATTGCAGGAGTTTATGAAAGGCGAGAAGAAAAGTTTGCAGATGACAAAGGAATTTGCAGATTTCAAGAACTATCTGCTTTCTCTTTAAGTATTCTTTCCTGTTGCCGCATTTTTCAACGTACAGGTAGCAGCTGGAAGGGTTCCTGATAAGGGTGTGTGCCACCGCCTTGGCACGATTGTGACAACGCTGTGTCACAGTTGTGCCAAGCCGATGGCACAACTGTGTCAATGGGGTGGAACAAACTTGGCACAGCGATGTCTGTTTTACATAAAAGCAAGGAATACTAAATACTCTCCCATGCAATGAATTGTAAACTCATCGGAAGTAGCTTCATTGAGCGTGCCTTGCCACCAATTGGTGAAATCGCTTAGCGGATAAACCAATCCTTCTCCCTGCAATCCTTTCGCTCCGAAATTGATAATGGAAATCTGCTGTCCGGGATGAGCAGCAAAGGTTTGTGTATCTTTTGCAGGAACAAATACTCCATAATCAGTAATGGTCCGTACTTCCATGCCGCTTTTCATATAATCCAGCAGTAGGCTGATATTTCCCAATGTATGGTCTTCCCGTTTGCCGGTCGCTCCGACAATGGCAATTCTCCGGAATCCTCTCTTTTGCAGATACCGGACGGCTTTAGTCTGGTCGTTCGTTTCCTGATCGGGTATCTGATGTATAATAGGGGAGAAGCGTTTGTGGTATTCTGTTGAAAGAGAGTCGCCGTCGCCGACAATCACATCCGGAGTATGTCCGCGGGAAATGTACTCATTGGCTGCACCGTCACAGCAAGCAACAAAACTTGCTTCTTCCAGCATTGTCAGAGGAACGGGGCAAGTTGGGTATTCACCGTTGGCCAGTATCACTGCCTCGGGAGTATAGTGTTCGTTTATCATTGTATGTTCATTAGTTTTTTCCACTTGAAGTAGCCAAAGATAGCTATAATGGAGTAAAGTCCGTACAAAGCTGAGGTGAAATAGAGGTCTTTATAGATATAAAGTCCGCAGCAGACGATATCGACGATAATCCAGGCAAACCACTGTTCAATGTATTTGCGTGCCAGCATCCACATTCCGACAATACTCAAGGCAGTGGTAAAGCTATCCAGCCACGGAACGTTACTGTCGGTATATTCGATAAGTATCCATGCAATGCCGATAAAGGCGACAATGAATACAACTGCCAGTGGAAGGTAACATTTCCACGGAGTGTGCACGATAGGGAGGTCTTTGGAGCGACCGGCGGTTGGCTGGTCTGCCGGCCGGCACTTCTTTTTCCGGTGTCCCCACATCCAGAAAAACCAACCGTAGACAGCGGCTATCAGATAATAGATATTGATGCCAAAGTCGGCATACAGTCCCGCCTTGTAATATACAAAGATGTAAATGGCAGGCATGACGACACCTGCTATCCAAAGATAGATACTAGCCCGGTATTCCAACCAAAGGTAGACTAAACCGACCAGCGTACCGAATATTTCTAAAAAGTCCAGTTCCATAATCTGCTGATGTCATTAAAAGCGGAAAGACACGTGTCCCAAGACGTTTGTTCCGGCTTGTGCGGCATAGCGGCATAGTTTCCCCTGTTTTCCACTGTATCGGTGTAATCGCTTGAAGCCCAACCATTGTTTCATACTCCTCGTTAAAGAGTTGTAAACGGTGAATCCCAATGTGACTTCTTTCAGAATCTTCTTGGGACGGAAGGTGTACGCCAGATTGAGATTGCTGACAAAGTATTTGTCAAGAGTCAGTTCTTCTACTTCCGCATTGGTCATATACTGTTTGCTTACAAACTGCGATTGCAGGGAAGCCTCGAAGCCTTTATAATTGAAAGAAAAACGGTTGTTGAGCAGGAAGTCCGGCGAAAAAGCGATGTGGGTGTCTTTATGCTTTATCAGGACAGTTGGAAGGGAAGTTACTGTTTCATCTGCGTTATAATGATAGCCCGGCAGACTTTCCACAAAATCCTTGATGCGATTCTTGCTCCATGTGGCATTGATGTCCCACTGAAACCATTTGCACGGTTTGATACCGAGCATTAATTCGATTCCCATGCGGTAGCTGTCCGGAATGTTTTCGGTCAGTGCTTCACCAATATCATTTAAAGCACCGGTCAGGACAAGTTGGTCGGTGTAATCCATGTAGTAGAAGTTGGCACCTGCCGTCAGCCATGGTTGGCAAACGTATATCCCGCTTCGTAATCAAGCAGTTTTTCGGCTTTCGGGTAGGAGTCGGGATCGCCGTCCGTATAATTGTTTCTTGTCGGTTCTTTCTGTGCTACGGAGAAAGAAGCGTACAGGCGGTGATTGGGAGTTATATTCCAGTTTAAGCGACTTTCGGATTGAAAAAATCGAATTTCTTATCTACGGCTAGCGGGCGCAGGGCGTTTTTATTCCAGTCATATTTATCGTTTACTCCATCGATTGTGTAATCAATATGGCGGTATTGCAGGTCGGCATAAGCGCTTAACGTGCTGGTCAGATCATAGTTGGCTTTCAGATAGATATTCCCGTCGGTTTTCTTTGATTTGTTGCGGTAATATTCATGTTCGGGAGACAGGTTGCCGATATAGTTTTTCACCCATGTCACTTTTCCGAAGTTATTTCCCCGGTATTGGTTGAGGCCACCTCCTAAGGAAGCGGTCAGGCGGTTTCCTGTATAATTAAGGGAGAATACACCTCCCCCGAATTTGTTGTCCATTTTCTTTTGTCGGACAAGGTCGCTTTCGTTAGTTTCCGTTCCGTCCGGGTTGAATGGTTTTAACCCGTATTCCACCAGGCTGCTTCCGGGTTTATATTCTTCATAATACCCGTCGCCTTTGGTATAGTGTAAGGCTACGTTCAGATTCCATGTGGTAGAAAACTATGGTTAAGAAGTAGTTGGTAGTTCTTTTGCAGGTAGTTGTCCGTTTGGTCCGTATAATAATGTTTGTTGCCGTCGCGTCGGTATACATTTCCCCGCAAGGATTATATCGTCTTCCGAATTTCTCCATTTCCTCCTTCGTTGCATATCCCCAGGCATGATAAGTCTTTTCTTTTCCGGCAAATGCAATCAGTTTGACGGAAGTGTTCTCTGCGAAATATCCTCCTTGCAGATAGTAAGAGTTGAGGTCTACTGAAGCCCGGTCGATATATCCGTCCGTACCGATGTTGGAAAGACGGGCGTCAAAAGTCCAGTGGTTGTTCAGCAGTCCGGTTCCTACTTTCACCGTTTCCTTGTGCGTATTGAAAGAACCGTAAGAGCCGTTGAACTCGGCATACGGTTTCATTGCCGCACCTTCCGTCTGCATATTGACGCTGGCTCCGAATGCACCTGCCCCATTGGTGGACGTTCCTGCACCGCGTTGCACTTGCATATCCTTTACGGAAGAAGAAAAGTCCGGCATATTTACCCAAAACAAATTATGGCTTTCGGCGTCATTCATCGGTATCCCGTTCACGGTGATGTTGATGCGTGTACCATCGGTTCCGCGTACACGGAGGGTTGTGTAACCGATACCGGCTCCCGCATCCGATGTGGTCAGGGTAGAAGGAGTCATGCTCAACAGGTAAGGAATATCCTGTCCGAAGTTTACTTTTTTAAGTTCTGCTTTTCCTATATTGGTGAATGCCATCGGTGTTTTTGCTGTGGCACGTGTAGATACTACCTGCACTTCTTGCAGGTTAATTACTTTCAAACTGTCGGATTCTGCACTCGTTCGTGCATGGACAGTAATGCCTACGCCCAATAAGGCGACGACACTCCATACTATTTTTTTCATCTTGCTTATTAATTAGTTCTCTACGCCGGCATTACCCGGATCAGATTCTATGGGTATGTTCTCAGCCGTCATGTTAAGGCACCCCTACCAGTGAATCGGTGACAAAATTACGCCTTTTACGGGAAGAATGCAAAAAAACTTTTAGATTTGCTTAAAACAATGTAACTTTGTCGTTTGTTGAAATAACCAAACAACAGTTTATTCATTTTAATTCAGATAAATTATGCTACTATTATTTCAAGCAACAGCAACACAGGTTGCGGATTCTACGCAGGTCGTTGCAGATAAATTAATGAAAGAAGCGATTGCTAATGCCGACGGCTTAGATAAACTATCGCTCATCACCCAACAACTGCTGGATTTTGCATTCGTGCCGGAGAGCGTATCTTGATTGCGGTCATCGTCTTTATTGTAGGACGTTTCCTTATTTCAATGCTCAACCGCTTTGTCGGACGTCTCATGGATAGAAGAAAAGTGGATATCAGTATCAAGACTTTCGTCAAAAGTCTGGTAAATATTCTGCTGACCATTCTGTTGATTATTTCCGTTGTCGGTGCTTTGGGAGTTGAAACGACATCATTTGCAGCTTTGTTGGCTTCGGCCGGTGTCGCTGTCGGTATGGCTTTGTCCGGCAATTTGCAGAACTTTGCAGGAGGACTGATCGTGCTTTTATTCAAACCTTATAAAGTAGGCGACTGGATTGAAAGCCAGGGAGTTTCCGGAACGGTAAAAGAGATCCAGATCTTCCATACCATTTTGACTACGGGAGATAACAAAGTGATTTATATACCGAACGGTGCAATGAGCAGCGGAGTAGTGACGAACTATAATACGCAGACTACCCGTCGTGTGGAATGGATTGTAGGAGTTGACTATGGCGAAGATTACGATAAAGTGCAGCAGATCGTGACTGATATTTTGGCTGCGGACAAACGTATCCTGAAAGATCCGGCTCCATTTATCGCTCTTCATGCATTGGATGCCAGCAGTGTGAATGTAGTAGCCGTGTATGGGTGAACAGCGCTGATTATTGGGGAGTTTATTTTGATATCAACAAGGCAATTTATGCCACCTTTAATGAAAAAGGCATTAACTTCCCGTTCCCGCAACTTACGGTACATCAGGGAAATTGATAATTCTACGCTAAATGCAAAAACGAGAGAGTTTCACTTCAGTGAGGCTCTCTCGTTTTATAGATGAAAAATTGTCTGGTGTGATTGGAAAAGGAATTTCTTTTATTTTATGCCGAAATCTTCGGCCAGTTCGTATCTGTCTTCTTTCATCCCCAGCACATGGTTGATCTTTCTTCTTTTCTCCAGATCCTTAAAATAGTTTTCCACCACCATATAAAGGTCGAAATTAGTGGTTGACCCTGCGGCCATATCGAGTGATTCCACCATTTTTTCTACTGCTTGGTGAATTTTCTCTGCGTCTATCAGATGCAGTTCGTTGCTGTGTATTAAATATTTTCCATGACTGCAATGTTTTAATGTTATATTGGTATAACGTTCGGCAGTCATGGAAAGTTCAGTGTTCCGGACTAGACTCTAGCAAGTGCTTGTTCCAAATCGGCAATCAAATCGTCGATATGCTCCGTGCCGATAGACAAACGGACAGTGCCCGGATAAATTTCCTGTTCTGCAAGTTCCTGCGCGTTGAGTTGCGAATGAGTGGTACTTGCCGGATGAATGACCAGTGATTTTACGTCAGCCACATTGGCCAGTAAAGAGAAAATTTCCAGGCTGTCAATAAAGCGATGTGCTTCTTCCTGTCCTCCTTTTATTTCGAAGGTGAAGATAGAACTTGCACCATTCGGGAAATAACGTTGATATAGTGCATGGTCCGGATGATCGGCCAGTGAAGGGTGATTGACCTTCTTTACTTTCGGATGATTGTTCAGGAAGCTTACTACTTTTAATGCGTTTTCTACATGGCGCTCTACACGCAATGACAGCGTTTCGAGTCCCTGCAACAGAATGAAGGCGTTGAATGGGCTGATAGTAGCTCCGGTATCCCGCAGTAGAGTGGCACGGATACGGGTTGCATAGGCAGCCGGACCGGCAGCGTCCACAAAGCGTACTCCATGATAACTGGGGTCGGGCTCGGTGAGTTGCGGGAATTTGCCCGAAGCCACCCAGTCGAATTTACCAGAATCTACGATTACTCCTCCTAGTGAGGTACCGTGTCCACCAATAAACTTTGTGGCAGAGTGTACTACAATATCTGCACCGTGTTCGATAGGACGAATTAAGTACGGTGTGCCGAATGTATTATCAATAATCAAAGGAATTTTATGGCGGTGAGCGATTTCGGATACTGCCTCTATATCGATAATGTTGGAGTTAGGGTTGCCTAATGTCTCTATAAATACGGCTTTTGTATTATCCTGAATAGCCTTTTCAAAATTGGAAAGGTCGCTCGGATCAACAAAGTTGTTGTAATTCCATAACTGGGCAAGGTATGTGCCAGCAGGTTGTAACTTCCTCCGTAGATCGTCTTGGCTGCTACAATATGATCGCCCGCACGGGTAATGTTTTCGAAAGCATAAGTGATGGCGGCAGCACCGGAAGCAACTGCTAACCCTGCTACTCCTCCCTCAAGGCAGCTACGCGTTCTTCAAAAACGCCTTGTGTAGAGTTTGTCAGGCGTCCGTAGATATTTCCCGGATCTTGCAGGCCGAAACGTGCGGCTGCATGAGCGGAGTTATGGAATACATAGGAAGTTGTCTGATAGATAGGTACTGCACGGGCGTCTGTTGCCGGGTCTGCCTGTTCCTGTCCTACATGAATCTGTAATGTCTCGAAGTGTAAGTTCTTTCTTTCCATAATCGTATGTTTTTAAAGTTTAATATTTTGTCTTTATTTTCTTGCAAAGTTAGACGGCGTAGGAATATCGAACAATATATAGCTGAAATATAGAAAATAATACTATTTTTGTACCGTTATATAGAATAAGGATACTGTCTTGTTCTCGATATTCACCCTTTAGAAGAATATTTTTCTATGGATACTTTTGATAAATTGGATAAAGTGGATTTGCAGATACTCCGTACTCTGCAAGAGAATGCCCGATTGACGACAAAAGAGTTGGCTGCACGGGTGAGTCTTTCATCAACTCCTGTCTTTGAACGGCTCAAACGGCTCGAAAGCGGCGGATATATAAAGAAATATATTGCTGTGCTGGATGCTGAAAAGTTGAATCAGGGATTCGTCGTGTTTTGCAGTGTGAAGCTCAGACGGCTGAACAGGGATATTGCAGCAGAGTTTACGCGAATCATACAAGATATTCCTGAAGTAACCGAATGCTATAATATATCGGGAAGTTATGATTATCTGCTCAAGATTCATGCTCCGAATATGAAGTATTATCAAGAGTTTATTCTAAATGTACTGGGCACTATCGATAGTCTGGGGTCATTGGAAAGTACTTTTGTCATGGCTGAGGTGAAACACCGGTATGGGATACATATTTAGTGCTCTAAATATGTTATGTAGCATACTTAACTTCTTTTTGCACATTCATAGCTCCATTTTATAGCAACATCCCTAATTTTATCCAAAAGCTGGAATGATATTTCAAATATGGAAAACATATTGCCAAATATGGAAAATACAGAGCAAAGTCTGGAAAAAACAGACGATAATTATAAAGTGCCCAATCTGGAAAAAGGCATTGCGGTGATTGAATATCTTTCTTCGAGATCGGAAGGAGAAACATTGCAGGCAATCAAGGTGGCACTTGATATATCACAGACTACCGCCTACCGTATCTTGAATACATTGGTACGTTTGGATTATCTTTCTTTCGATGAAGATACGAAGCGGTATAAATTAACCCGGAAATTGTTAACTCTGGGATTCCGTTCGTTGAATGAACATAATCTGCTGGAAACAGTCTTGCCACATTTACGTGATTTGAGAGACAGGGTGAAGGAAACGGCCTGTTTTGGCGTATTGGGCGATGAAAAAGGTATTTTTATCGAACAAGCTCGAGGAGATCACGCTTTTTGCTTTGTCCTGTCACCCGGTAAACCTTTTGAACTGCATTGTTCTGCGCCGGGAAAAGCAATCATGGCCTATCTGCCGGTCACTGTCCGGAACCGTTATCTTTCTTATATGACTTTCCCTCGTTACAATTCCCGTACTATCACTTCGCGCGAGGTTTATCTGGAAGAATTGGAGAAGGTTTATCAACAGGGATACGCTTTGGACAATGAGGAAGAATTGAGCGGGGTGATTTGTGTAGGCGCACCTGTCTTGAATTATACAGGATATCCTTGTGGCTCTATCTGGATTTCGGGACCGAAAGACCGTTTGACGGAGGAGCAGTTGCGAAGTACGGTGCAGATTGTCAAAGAGATAGCCGGACAAATCTCAGCAGAACTAGGATATAGAAGAGTATAACAAAAGATCATGCTATAAAAATACGAAACATTATGATAAGGAACTTTTTGCTAATTTGCTTGCTCGGTTGCGGCATATCTTTGGCAACAGCCGGAAACCCTCCTTTCTTTACTACAGGTACTGCTGTTAACGAGAAAGGAGAATTATTGATGACCCAGAAAGGAACCAGACAGTTGGATGTATTTGCTGCCGACGGGAAAACTTTGCTCCGTTCGTACCCGTTTAAGGAAACTCCCACAGGAGTTTTACTTGATGGTGATAAAGCGTATGTGACTACTTTCGAGAAAACCGGGCGGTTGGAGGTCTTGTCGTTGAAGTCGGGACAGATAGAAGCAGCTATTCCTACCGGTTCGGGAGCTTGCTATCCGATATTCTCGGCGGACAAGAAGCATATCTATGTATGCAATCAATTTGCAGGTACAGTAAGTGAGATAGATCCGGCAACGTGTAAAGTTGTCAGAAGTGTGAAAGTCTTACGCGAACCAAGGTCCGCTATATTCAGTAAGGACGGACGATATCTATTTGTGGCTAACTTTCTGCCGGCACAAAGGGCGGACTTGAACATAGTGGCGGCTTGTGTATCTGTAATTGAAGTGAAAAGTTTCACTAAAGTAAAGGATATCCAACTGGCAAACGGCAGTAATGCTTTGCGGGATATGTGTATTACTCCCGACGGTAAGTATATTTATGTATCTCATAATTTAGGGCGTTTTATGGTACCTACCTCTCAATTACAGCAGGGGTGGATGAATACAAGTGCTTTCAGTATCATCAACGTAGAAAAGCAGGAATTTGAAGGAGCCGTATTGGTGGACGAACCCGACCGGGGCGCTGCCGGTGTGTGGGGGATTGCCTGTGATGAGAAGCACATCTACGTAGCCATAGCGGGACACATGAAATAAGCGTAATCGACCATTCCCGAATGTTGGATAAGTTTCGGAATTATGCGGATAAAGGTCGTTTGGACTATGACCTGACTTTTCTTTACGGACTCCGCAAAAGGATTCCTTTGCAGGGCAACGGACCACGTCATCTTCTTCTCTCGAATAATAAACTGATTATTCCTACCTATTTCGCCGATGTATTAAATATGGTAGATCTGAATACGTTCTCGGTGGCTGCCGTTAATATGAATGTGGGGCGTACCGAGACGAAAGAACAAAAAGGAGAGAAGTACTTTAATGATGCGGGACATTGTTATCAGGGGTGGCAAAGTTGTAACGGATGTCATCCCGGAGACGGCCGTACGGACGGTATGAACTGGGATTTGATGAACGATGGAGTAGGGAATCCTAAAAACTGCAAGAGCCTGCTTTATAGCCACGTGACGCCTCCCAATATGATTTCGGGTATTCGTGCCAAAGCTGAAGTAGCTGTACGTGCAGGATTCCGGTATATTCAGTTCTATGAGCCGGAAGAAGAAATGGCCGAATGTGTGGACGCGTATATGAAGTCTTTACGCCCGGTTCCGAGCCCGTATTTAGTAGATGGAGAATTGTCGGAAAAAGCGAAGGCGGGAAGAAAAGTCTTTGATAAGTTGAAATGTGGCGATTGTCATAACGGTCCTTTCTATACGGATCTGAAAATGCATCGGATTGGTGAAGATGTCGAGTTTGAGAAAGGATGGGATACACCTACGCTGGTAGAATGTTGGCGTACGGCTCCTTATTTGTTTGACGGACGTGCTGCCACTATGCAAGAAGTGTTCGAAGTTCACAAGCACGGAATTGACAAGAAAGTATCCAAGAAAGAAATAGAGGAATTAACTGAATATGTAAATTCTCTTTAAGAAGAAAGTGTATGAACTATTGTGATAAAATACATTACTCCCTGTTGACTGCTTCCCCGGAAGATTTTCCGTCGATGATAGACAGTTTATTGTCCCGGTTGCCCGAAGAAGAACGTATACTACGTTTGGTCTTGTTCGGTACGCCGGTTTTAAAAGATGAATATGTCACTCAACGTCAGCTATTCAAAGCGAAAGCACGCCATTTCTTTGGAGACAGCGAACCGGCTCTTAGTTATGTTCTGCAACCCGTACCGGATGCTCCTTTAGTCATGGAAGTACATAGCTATCGTCCTGAAAGCGATGAACGGATTTTGTATCGGCATTATGATAATATTCCTTACGTATTGTTGGAAAATGAGTCGGGACGTTTCATGTTTGCCGGAGGATTTCAGGGCGATGACTCTTGTGCAGATATGGAACAGCGGTCGGTAGAGGCCTTCCGCCAGTTGAAGGGAGTTTTGGAGAAAGAATCGTTTCCTGTCAACAGCATTATTCGTCAATGGAATTATATAGAACAAATCACCGGATATGACGGAGCCGGCCAACATTATCAGTCGTTCAATAATGTGCGTACAGCGTTTTATGCGGGAAGTGATTGGTCGAACGGCTATCCTGCCGCTACAGGAATCGGGATGAACATGGGAGGTGTGCTGATTGATGTGGATGCGGCAATGTTTCACACTCCTGATGTTTTTGCCACTCCTATTGATAATAAACTGCAAGTTGCTGCCCACGCCTATTCCGAGCAGGTGCTTGAAGAAGCCCGGCAGAAAAAAACACCCGAAGTT
>ENA-OQCK01000268-OQCK01000268.1-human-gut-metagenome-genome-assembly--contig:-NODE-268-length-30976-cov-3.633051_pt1 | contig 30976 bp, 47 predicted proteins | sample MGYA00242498_ERZ504578 | MGnify/ENA primary metagenome ERZ504578 (study PRJEB26092, sample SAMD00036229) | human gut metagenome | host: Homo sapiens | study: EMG produced TPA metagenomics assembly of...
CATGGGAAAGAATAATAAAGTATTATATTAAAAGAAATAATAACAGCATCATCAGCGGATAGACTTCAACTGTTGCTGCTGTAACTATAATGCAAGGTGAAATAATTAAGGTAATGATTCACCACTCCGAAACAATCCGATGTCTCATCGAAAGAGAGAAAGTAATACATCAGGTTTTCGGGTTCTTTCTTTTGGGTCAGGATTTCGTCCACATAGGCAAGAAAGGCGTTTTTGATGCTGTTATCGTTGTAGTAGTCTGCCAACTTTGCCAGTTTACGTTCTATGGGTTTGTTATGCTGCAATTGCATGGCAGATTTCGAGCGTTCAGGCTTCACATCTCCGGTCAGTCCCCCATCATTATAGTATTGGCGGCGCTCGTCATAGACTTGGCTCAGCAGTTGATAGATTCGGGCGGCAGCCTCGTGATTTATGGCGGAGGCAGGCTTCAGTTGTTCTTCCTTGCTCTTCTTCTGCATAGTGGCGTGGTAGGCAAAGTAGAGGATGAAGTCACGGAAGAGCGTGGTTTGGGGCATGATGATTTCTACCAGACATCCACGTCGGCAAGTACACTGAAGTCCACGGAGTAATAGCGGACACGTCCACGGGTGACGGAATTGACCTTTATGTCGGTTTTCAAGAAGCCCAAGGCCGAGAATTGCTTAATGATGACTTCCTGCCGGGTACGGCGGATACGGGTTTCTTCCTCTACACGCGCCTGGGAGTAATGGAAAGGCTTGTATTTAAAAGAAATCTGTTTTACTGTAAGCCAGTCGAACAGAATCAGCTCGTCGGGAGCCAGACGGTAGTTAAGTAATCGCAACACATTGATGCAGAGAGGTATTTCGGGAGCAGAGAGAGCTTTCTTGGCCATTGTTTCTGTTTTTTAGAATAAAGTTTTGTAAAGATACGGATAAACTATGGAATTACCATCCGAAATGCCATACTTCATCGTCCCGGATGCCACACTTCAGCAGCTGAAATGCCACACTCCGTTGTCCGAAACCTATGGCATTCCGGACGATGAAGTGTGGCATTTCGGAGAATAAGGTGTGGCATTGGAGGCAACCGAGTGTGGCATTCGGGAAAGTCATCTTTTCATCTTCACCTCGTACAAATCGCCTCTCCGGTCTTTCAAGTTGCGTACACTGCCGTAGGTATGCAGTTCATTCAGCAAGTCCAGATCCACATCCGACACAAGAATCATTTCGGTATTCGGAGTGGCTTCCGCACGCTTGCCGTCTGTGGGGAAAGCGAAGTCGCAGGGAGTGAACACGCCGGACTGGGCATACTGGATGTCCATGTTGTGCACGCGGGGAAGATTGCCTACACTGCCGGCTATCACTACAAAGCACTCGTTTTCGATGGCACGAGCATGGGCGCACACCTTTACGCGGCTGTAAGCATTCTGCGTATCGGTAAGGAAAGGAACAAAGAGTATCTGCATGCCTTGGTCTGCCATGATGCGGCTCAGTTCGGGGAACTCTACATCGTAGCATATCAGCACGCCTATCTTAGCACAGTCCGTATCGAAAGTTTGGATGGACTTGCCTCCGCTCAGTCCCCAGGACTTTATCTCGTCGGGAGTGACATGTATCTTTTCGTACATTTCATAACTTCCGTCACGTCGGCAGAGGAATCCTACGTTGTATAGCAGCCCGTCTTCCTTGATAAGCGGCATACTGCCCGTAATAATGTTGATGTTATAGCTGATGGCGAGCTTGACGAAACGCTCCTTGATTTCCTCGGTATAGGCCGCCAGCCCGCGGATAGCCTGCGACTCGCCCTCGTTGTTGAATTTTGCCATCAACGGTGCGTTGAAGTATTCGGGAAAAAGGACAAAGTCACTCTTGTAGTCGCTCACGGCATCCACAAAAAATTCCACTTGCTCAAAAAGGTCATCCAGTGTCTTGTAGGTACGCATCTGCCATTGTACCAAGCCTACGCGGACAGTGGTTTTGGGGTTTACATAGTCTTGTGTGGGAGCCTGATAGTAGATATTGTCCCATTGCAGCAGGCAGGCGTAGTGCTTGGACTCCTCATCATTGGGAAGGTAGTTGCGCATCACCTTTCGCACGTGGAAGTCGTTAGAGAGCTGAAAGGTCAGCACCGGGTCGAAGATCTCCTTTTGCTTCACCTTATCTATGTACTCCTTGGGGCGGATTTGATCGGCATATTTGTAGTAGTTGGGGATACGTCCGCCAAACATGATTGCCTTCAGGTTCAATGTCTCGCAAAGTTCCTTGCGGTATTCATACATACGGCGTGCCAGACGCAGGCCACGGTATTGGGGATGGATAAAGACTTCGATGCCATAAAGTATGTTGCCTTTCGGATTGTGGGTGTTGAAAGTCTCCTTGCCCGTAACCTGGGCGTAAGTGTGGTCGTTCTTCACATCATCGTAGTTCACTATGATGGAAAGCGCACAGCCCACGATTTTCTCGTCAACCACCGTCACAATCTGCCTCGGGGAAGATGCGTATCAGTTTTTCTATTTGTTTGTGCGTCCAGAACACATCGCTTCCGTCTGAATAAACGCGCGTAAACGATTGTGCCAACTGGTCATAATCTTCAATCTGCAGATTGCGTATCTGCACCTTATTGATTTTCATTGAATCCATAACTTCTTGCTATTCCTGATTAAAAACAGTGCAAAGGTACGGTTTATCCTTACATGTTATCTTCCCCTCCGAAGATTTTTCTTTCCCATCTTGAACGGATAAGGGAAAAGATACGGAATTGATAACAAAAAGAGGAGGCATTCATCAGGCCTCCTCTTTCCCGTCTTATATGGACAGTTTCAATGACGGTCTTATCTATTGTTTCTTCTATTCTTCCACAGCTTGGTCATGTCTTCCAGTGTCTTGCCTTTCGTTTCGGGAACAAGCTTCCAGACAAACAGAGCAGCCACCACACAGATGATTCCGTATAAGCCATAAGCAAACATGTGCCCGAACTTGTCTCCCATATCTCCCAAACTCATATTGTACATAGGTACGAAGGTGGAAGATACAATGAAATTGAATATCCATTGGAAGGCTACGGCAATGGCTACTGCAGCGCCACGGATGGTATTCGGGAAGATTTCAGCAATCAGTACCCAGCAGATGGGCCCCAGCTGAACATGAACGAAGCACTGTAGACCATGATGCTGACAACAGCCAACATGGGAGGAAGCCCTGCCACAACGTTGCAAAGAGCTACTCCGAAAGCACCTATCGCCATGCCGATAGACCCCGAGATGAGCAGCGGTTTACGTCCCCATTTCTCGACTGTAAAGACAGCCAGCAACGTGAACAGAATATTGATGATACCCATGATGACGGTTTGAACCATCGGGTTGCCCATTCCCATCGTTTCGAAGATACGCGGTGCGAAATAGAGTACGGCGTTGATACCTACCGCTTGCTGGAATACACTCAGCATGATACCGATAAAGATAACCATCCAGCCATAAGTGAAAAGCTTTTCCGTCTTTTCCTCTGCCGTGGCTTTGATTTGAGACAGAATAACCTTTGCCTGAGCCAAGCCGTTGATACGGCTTAACACCTGGAGTGCCTTATCATCCTTGCCACTCATGGCAAGATAGCGTGGCGTTTCGGGAACAAACAGTACGAGCAACGCAAAGACTCCTGCAGGAACAGCCTCACTGACAAACATCAGACGCCATCCTATCTCTGTGGTCCATGCTGCCGCTTCGGGATTCAGAATCTGGTTGACTCCTTCAATGGCCTTTATCACCGGATTTGAATTCTCGCCCAGAATAAGGAAATTCACGAAGTAAACCACCAACTGGCCGAAGATAATGGCAAACTGATTCCATGATACCAGAGTCCCGCGAATGTTGCTCGGCGCAATTTCCGCAATATACATCGGGCAGATGGCCGATGCCAAACCTACGCCGATTCCTCCCAATACACGGTAGAAATTGAATGCCACGAGCAAGGAATAGGAAGGAACACCATAGTCGAAGAAAAGGAATTCCGGGTAGTAGGAGCCCAATGCCGACAGAAAGAACAAGACGCCGGCTATGAAAAGAGAATTCTTACGTCCCAGATTGGATGCGAAGAATCCCGAAAGAGCACTACCGATGATACATCCGATAAGTGCACTGGAAGAGGTAATGCCGTGAATCGTATCTGTGTAGACAAAATCGGAGGCACCCATAAAAAATGCCTGAAGCCCTTTATCGGCACCGGATATGACTGCTGTATCGTAGCCGAAAAGCAAGCCCCCGATGACGGCTACCAGCACAATAGAGAAGAGGTAGAGTTTACTGCCTTTTTCTGTATAATTCATGATATTAATGATTAATGGTTAATGATTAGCGATTAATGATTAGCGATTAATGATTAATATTGAAACACCTCATGCGCAACTTATTAACCACTAATCACTAAACATTGATCATTATTAGCAGTACATATTCACGATTGCCTCATACAATTCCTGCTTGCCGCTGGTCTGTTTCGGCTCACCGTTGGCTTTTGCGTAAGCTACCAAATCCTCCAGCGTCAGTTTGCCATCTTCAAATTCCTTGCCTTTACCACTGTCGAAGGAAGCATAGCGGTCGGCCAGCATCTTCTTGTAAGGAGACTCTTCAAGCAATTTGGCTGCACTTTCCAGTGCACGTGCCATCACGTCCATACCGGCGATGTGGGCAATGAAAATGTCTTCCAGGTCGGTGGAGTTGCGACGGGTCTTGGCATCGAAGTTTGTACCACCATTGCCAAAGCCTCCGTTACGGATGATTTGCATCATTGCCTGGGTCAGTTCGAAGTTGTCAATGGGGAACTGGTCTGTATCCCAGCCGTTCTGGTAGTCACCACGGTTGCGTCGATGGAGCCGAGCATACCGTTGTCTACGGCTACTGCGAGTTCGTGCTCGAAGGTGTGGCCCGCCAAAGTAGCGTGGTTCACTTCGATGTTCACCTTGAAATCTTTGTCCAGATTGTGAGCCTTCAAGAAGCCGATAACGGTTTCGGTGTCTACATCATACTGGTGTTTTGTAGGTTCCATCGGTTTCGGTTCAATCAAGAAGGTACCTTTGAAGCCGCGGGCACGTGCATAGTCGCGGGCGATGGTCAACATCTGTGCGAGGTGCTCTTTCTCACGCTTCTGGTCTGTATTCAGCAATGACATGTAGCCTTCGCGACCGCCCCAGAATACATAGTTTGAGCCTCCCAGTTCGATAGTAGCGTCGATGGCGTTTTTGATTTGGATGGCGGCACGTGCCACAACATCGAAATCGGGATTGGTGGCTGCACCATTCATGTAGCGGGCATGGCCGAATACGTTGGCAGTACCCCACAACAGTTTGATGCCGGTTTCTGCTTGTTTCTGCTTGGCATACGCTACGATTTCCTTCAAGTTGGCTTCGTATTCTTCAATGGTCTCGGCTTCTTCGCAGAGGTCTACATCGTGGAAGCAGTAGTATTCGATACCCATTTTCTGCATGAATTCAAAGCCGGCGTCCATTTTGTTCTTGGCAGCCTGAACCTTGTCAGCCTCACCGTTCCAGGGGAATTTCTTTGTTCCGCCACCGAATTGGTCACCACCTTCTGCGCAAAGAGTGTGCCACCATGCCATGGCGAACTTCAGCCATTCGCTCATTTTCTTACCCATGATTACTTTATCGGCATCGTAATAACGGAATGCCATCGGGTTCTTGCTCTCTTTACCTTCGAATTTAATCTTTCCTATTCCGGGAAAATACTCTTTTGTTGCCATAAGAATTTAATGTTTTAATGTGAGAATGTGCCAATGACAGACACATTCATCACGGGGTTAATTATTAATTTATTGTTTTAACGTGCTAACGTTTTAATGTGCACATTAGCACATTACCCAGTGTTTCCAGCGCGCATATGCGTCGGCATAAGCCTGGCGGTCTGCCACTTTCGGCTCTATCACCTCGAGCTTCTCAAGCGTGGCAAATGCTTCGTTGTTGTCCTTGTATATGCCCACACCGATTCCGGCGCCTTTGGCGGCACCTACAGACCCGTCGGTATCATACAGTTCGATGACAGCTCCCGTCACACCGGCCAATGTCTCGCGGAACAGCGGGCTGAGGAACATATTAGCCTTGCCTGCATGAATTTTCTGCACGGGAATGCCCATTTGTTCCATGATGTCGATTCCATATTTAAAGGAGAAAACGATGCCTTCCTGTGCTGCACGGACGATATGCTGTTTGCCGTGCTGGTTGAAGTTGATGCCATGAATGGAGCAGCCTATTTCCTTGTTCTCCAGCATACGCTCCGCACCGTTTCCAAAGGGCAGGATACTGATACCGGCACTGCCGATGGGGGCTTGTGCGGCCAGCAGATTCATATCGTTGTAAGAGATGCCTTCGGGAGCAACGGTGCGTTTTACCCATGAATTGAGGATGCCCGTACCATTGATGCACAGCAGAACACCCAGACGGGTTTGCCCGGCAGCATGGTTGACGTGTGCAAAGGTGTTGACACGTGACTTGGGGTCGTAGTTCACCTCACCGTTCACGCCGTATACCACACCGGACGTTCCGGCGGTAGAAGCAATTTCACCCGGATTGAATACATTCAGGGAAAGGGCATTGTTGGGCTGGTCGCCGGCACGGTAAGTGATAGGCGTACCTTCTTTCAGACCCAGCTCTGCGGCTGCAGCAGCATTGACGCGTCCCTGCTCGGAGAAAGTCGGTTTGATGTCGGCAATCAGAGAGGAGTCGAATCCATAATACTCCATCAGAAAATCAGCAACCCGGTTGTTCTTGAAATCCCAGAACATCCCTTCGGACAAACCGGACACCGTGGTACAGATGGTACCGCTCAACTTCATGGCGATATAGTCGCCCGGCAGCATTATCTTATGAATCTTTTCGTAAACGGAAGGCTCATTCTCCTTAATCCAAGCCAGTTTGGAGGCCGTGAAGTTGCCCGGAGAATTCAGCAAATGTGAAAGGCAAGTCTCCTCTCCCAATGTTTCGAAAGCCTTTTGTCCGTAGGGCACGGCTCTGGAGTCGCACCAGATAATGGCAGGACGCAACACCTGCTGGTTTTTATCTACACATACCAAGCCATGCATCTGATAAGAGATACCAATCGCCTTGATGTCTTCTGCGTTTACTCCGGATTCTGCCAATACAGCTTGTGTGGCCAGTTTCAAATTTTCCCACCAATTTCCGGGGTCTTGCTCTGCCCAGCCGGGCTTCACTGCGATAATTTCCGCTTCAGTCTTGGGGAAGAAGCAGACGATACACACTTGCCGCTTTCCGCATTTACCAGACTCGCTTTTACAGACGAGCTGCCGATGTCATAACCTAATAAATACATTTCTATCAATATTAAAATGAAAGTGATATGAAGAATTTACAATCCGGCTACCGTCGGATTTTATTGTATATCTTTTTGTCGAAACGGTAGTAACGTGCCGCCCGGTGGGCCACGCCCTGCTGTTTTTCTTCCAGGGGGACGACATACTCCATCAAGGCAATTTTTTTATGGAAATTGCGTACGTCGTACTGCTTGTCATACACCAGTTCGTACAAAGTGCGAAGCTGGGATGCGGTGAACTTACGCGGCAACAAGTCGAACAGTGAAGACGGGTTGAACTCGACGTACTGGCGGACATAGGTAATGGCTTCCTTGATAATCAGGTTGTGGTCGAATGCCAGAGCCTTTATATCCGGCATGGCTACCCAACTGGCTTGATAATTGTCCAAATCACGGTTCAATGCGCGGTCTATCTTCACCAGGGAAAGATAGGCTATGGTGACAATACGCTCCACCCTGGACTGCATGGCACGTTCCAGCCAATGTACATCTCTGGGTCTTTCGTACGGTTTTTTGAGCCGAATGCCTTGAATTGCATCAGATTGACGTTCTTCAGACCCGTCAATTCATTCAACACCCGTTTGGCAGCTTCATCCAAATCCTCATCCATGTAAATCAAACTTCCGGGAAGCTTCATATCATGAAAGATTTCTCCTTCTTCCTCTCCTGCACGCTTAATCAGCAGAACCTTTAGCTGTTCTCCGTCAAAACCAATCACTACACAGTCCACAGAGATATGATTGTTTGCCAACGGCGTTTTTTGTTCTATGTTTTGCATAATATATCTCGTTAAGCGCTGCAAATATAAATAGGTTTTTCTAATTTGCAATAAAGGAAAAGATTATTTTTATAATGTTATAAAGCATTATTTTTCAACTGAATACATATCTTACTTTATACAATATCATTTTCAGTTGTTATCGTATGGAATACAATATGTAATTTACAAGAATATACAAGAGGTCTAATTGTAGGAAGTACAATAAGGAGAAAGTGTTTCATTTATAAGTATTTCAGCCTCCGGATACCACAGAAGGCCCAAGCATACATATTGTATTTTAGCTTCCCTCCTTAAAGTAAGGGCATTGCACAAAAAACATCCGTTTGTGCGGTGAATATCAGAAAAACCTCTACCTTTGCAGCACTTTTTATTTAAACACTAAAAAACGAGTAAATATGAAAGCATTTGTATTTCCGGGTCAAGGTGCCCAATTCGTTGGCATGGGAAAGGACCTGTACGAAAATTCGGCATTAGCCAAGGAACTTTTTGAGAAAGCAAATGATATCCTCGGGTATCGTATTACTGATATTATGTTCAACGGAACAGATGAAGACCTGCGCCAGACTAAAGTTACCCAACCTGCCGTATTCCTTCATTCCGTTATTTCCGCCCTCTGCATGGGCGATGACTTAAGCCCGGAGATGACCGCCGGTCACTCATTGGCGAGTTCTCTGCCTTGGTTGCTGCCGGTGCACTGAGCTTTGAAGATGGTCTGAAACTGGTGTATGCCCGTGCCATGGCTATGCAAAAGGCTTGTGAGGCACAGCCTCCACTATGGCAGCCATTATTGCCCTGCCGGATGAAAAGGTTGAGGAAATCTGCGCTCAAGTAAGTGCTGAAGGTGAAGTTTGCGTGGCAGCCAACTATAACTGCCCGGGACAGATTGTAATTTCCGGTTCCATAGAAGGTATCAACAAGGCTTGCGAACTGATGAAGGCTGCAGGTGCAAAGCGTGCTCTGCCGTTGAAGGTAGGCGGTGCGTTCCACTCTCCGCTGATGAACCCTGCCAAAGTTGAACTGGAAGCAGCCATCAATGCAACAGAAATCCATGCTCCGAAGTGCCCCGTATATCAGAATGTAGACGCTATGCCTCATACTGACCCGGTAGAAATCAAGAAGAACCTGGTGGCTCAGCTGACAGCATCGGTACGTTGGACGCAAACAGTGAAGAACATGGTTGCCGATGGTGCTACGGACTTCACAGAGTGCGGTCCTGGTGCAGTGCTGCAAGGTCTTATCAAGAAGATTGCACCGGAAGCTACGGCTCACGGGATTGCATAATTCCTTAAATAGAATATTTTCAAGGCTGTCTTTCTTCAAATAGACAGCCTTTCTTGTTTTAATAGGCCATTTCCTTTATATTTGCCACTCACAACAAAATGGGATATATGGAAAAGATTACGGAGTTCAGAAATACCTTGGCAGTACCTATTCATAAGTTATCGATAGACTCTCTGGTACAAGAGGTATGCCTCTGCCCCGAGTATTTTGAAGATATATACCGATTGACATACGATGAAAAACAGACGGTGTCATGGCGGGCAATATGGGTATGCGAGAAATTGAGCGAAATCCATCCCGGCTGGTTCATCCTACTGTACGATGAAATCATTCAACGGCTGATAGACTGCACGCACGACGGTTCCAAACGTCTCTTATTATCTATACTGTATAATATTCCCATCCCTACTCCAATCTCCGTCGATTTGCTGAATTACTGCCTGGACCACATGCTATCTCCGCAAGAAAGCATAGGAGTGCAAGCCCTTTCCATCAGAATAGCCTATCTGCTTTGCAGGAAGGAGCCGGAACTGCTGCAGGAATTGCAACTGATACTGGAAAATACAGAGCTTGATTTTTATTCAACTGGAGTCAGAACCACTGTTCGGAATACGCTGAAAAAGATACGTGCCACAAAGGGGCGCGAGTAAACAAAAAGTAATCACTGAAATAAAAAGTACGTTCTTTTGTTTTTTATTTCCGATTTTCCCTTACCTTTGTTGCCGTAAAGACAAAGGGGTGCCCCGACGGCTGAGATTATACCCTCGAACCTGATGCAGTTAGTACTGCCGTAGGAATTGGATATTTCTTTCTTCACTGAACTTGCCGTAAAGACGCTTCTTTGTATTTACTTCCATTTGTTTTATTTCTTAATGAACAGAAAAATGAAAGTATTGGTCAACAACAAGGAAGTGAAAACCGGCGCCACTACCCTTTCACAACTTATCGAGGAACTTGCCCTACCGATGCAAGGCATTGCCGTGGCCGTAGACAACCGTATTGTACTTCGCACGGAATGGACAAAATGCATCCTGAGGGAATACATGCCCATCATCATTATCAAAGCAGCTTGCGGAGGGTGAGGAAGATGAAGGACGAGAGACTGAAAAACGGAGGAATGCAGTTCATCACGCACTATACGGAACGATATTCGTATCTGGATGCTGCACGCATGGCTCTTGAGGGCGGTTGCCGCTGGGTGCAACTGCGCATGAAAGACACCCCGGTGGAAACGATAGAACCCGTAGCTTTGGAAGTGCAGGCCCTTTGCCGGCAATACGGTGCCACCTTCATCATTGACGACCATGTGGAACTGGCGCGAAAACTGCATGCCGACGGCGTACATCTTGGAAAGAAAGACATGCCCATAGCCGACGCACGCCGGATTCTGGGCGCGGAGTACATTATAGCGGTACCGCCAATACTTTTGAGGATGTACTGCAACACTACAAAGCCGGTGCCGACTACATAGCTGCGGCCCCTTCCGCTACACCACTACCAAGAAGAATCTGAGTCCGATATTGGGACTGGAAGGATATACAGCTATCATCCACCGGATGCAGGAGAAGGATATACACCTTCCGATAGTAGCCATCGGTGGAATAACCATAGCGGATATTCCAGCCGTTATGCAGACGGGGGTAAGCGGGATTGCCCTTTCGGGCACGGTACTGCATGCCGATAGTCCGGCAGATGAAATGAAAAGAATCATTTCTTTAATGGAGAATGAAAAATAAAGAATTAATATATGACGACTGATATGGAAAAATTAGTGATTGCGGAACGTGAGTTCAACTCCCGTCTGTTTTTAGGAACCGGAAAGTTCAATTCCGATGAAGTGATGGAGCAGTCTATCCTGGCATCCGGCACAGAAATGGTGACGGTAGCATGAAACGCATTGAACTGGACAACAAGGAAGACAATATGCTGGTACACATACAGCATCCCGGTATCCAGCTTCTGCCCAACACCTCCGGCGTGCGCAATGCCGAAGAAGCTGTTTTTGCTGCACAGATGGCGCGTGAAGCTTTCGGCACGACTGGCTGAAACTGGAGATACACCCCGACCCCCGCTATCTGTTGCCCGATTCTGTAGAGACGCTGAAAGCCACGGAAGAACTGGTCAAGTTAGGATTTGTGGTACTGCCCTATTGCCAGGCCGACCCCACACTGTGCAAGAGGCTGGAAGAAGCCGGTGCCGCCACCGTCATGCCGCTGGGTGCTCCTATCGGTACAAACAAAGGACTACAGACAAGGGATTTCCTGAGAATAATCATTGAACAAGCCAATATCCCCGTAGTGGTGGATGCCGGTATCGGTGCCCCGAGCCATGCGGCAGAGGCTATGGAAATGGGCGCTTCGGCTTGCCTGGTGAATACAGCCATTGCAGTGGCGGGCGACCCCGTGACCATGGCGGTAGCGTTCAAGCAGGCTGTAGAGGCGGGACGCATGGCATACGAAGCAGGTCTGGGCATACAGGCAGATAATTTTGTTGCGGAAGCCAGCTCACCGCTGACGGCTTTCTTGAATGAAAAATGACAAAACAGGGAGATTTACGATTAGACAATTTACGATTTACGATTGAAGTTACTCATGCAATCATAAACCTACCGGTTGAGAGAGGTTGTTTAACAATACAAACTCCAATCGTAATTGTCTAATCGTAATCTCTACATAACAAAACCTAAAGAAAAATGAACCAGAAGATAAAATTCCCCCGTTCCGAGAAGTATATTTGCCGGGCACCTTGTTTCCCGAATTGCGCGTAGCTATGCGCAAGGTGGAGCAAGTGCCCAGTACGAACTTCATTGATGGAGAAAAGGTACTTACTCCGAATCCGGAAGTGTATGTGTATGATACCAGCGGACCGTTCAGCGACCCTGCCGTCGAAGTGGATTTGAAGAAAGGGCTGCCCCGTCTGCGCGAGCCGTGGATACTGAAACGCGGCGATGTGGAGCAGCTTTCCGAAATAACGTCGGAGTACGGACGCATGCGCCGCGACGACCAGTCGCTCGACTCTCTGCGCTTTGAGCATATCACCCTGCCTACCGCGCCCTTCAAGGAAAATGCTGCACACAGATGTACTATGCCAAACAAGGTATCATCACGCCTGAAATGGAGTATGTGGCGATTCGCGAGAACATGAACTGCGCGGAGCTGGGAATAGAGACGCACATCACACCGGAATTTGTACGCCAGGAGATTGCTGCCGGACGCGCCTGCTTCCTGCCAACATCAACCATCCCGAAGCAGAGCCGATGATTATAGGCCGTAACTTCCTGGTGAAGATAAATACCAATATCGGAAACTCCGCCACCACCTCGGGCATCGAAGAAGAGGTAGAGAAAGCATTGTGGAGCTGCAAATGGGGCGGCGACACGCTGATGGACCTCTCCACGGGCGAGAACATACACGAAACGCGCGAATGGATTATCCGCAACTGTCCCGTTCCCGTGGGCACTGTCCCCATCTACCAGGCATTGGAGAAAGTGAACGGCAAGGTGGAAGACCTCACCTGGGAAATCTACCGCGACACCTTGATTGAACAATGCGAGCAGGGAGTGGACTACTTCACCATCCATGCCGGCATACGCCGCCACAATGTGCATCTGGCCGAGAAAAGGTTGTGCGGCATCGTGAGCCGTGGCGGCAGCATCATGAGCAAATGGTGCCTGGTGCACGACCGCGAAAGTTTCCTTTACGAACACTTTGATGACATTTGCGACATTCTGGCACAGTATGACGTTGCCATCTCTTTGGGAGACGGGCTGCGTCCGGGGTCTACGCACGATGCCAACGATGAAGCGCAGTTTGCAGAACTCGACACGATGGGCGAGCTTGTGCTGCGTGCCTGGGACAAGAATGTGCAGGCTTTCATCGAAGGTCCCGGCCACGTGCCCATGCACAAGATTAAGGAGAATATGGAGCGCCAGATAGAAAAATGCCACGATGCGCCTTTCTATACGCTCGGCCCCATCGTGACGGACATCGCACCGGGATACGACCATATCACGTCCGCCATCGGTGCAGCGCAGATAGGCTGGCTGGGTACGGCGATGCTCTGCTATGTCACTCCCAAAGAGCATCTGGCACTGCCCGATAAGGAGGATGTGCGTGTAGGTGTCATCACCTATAAGATAGCCGCCCATGCCGCCGACCTGGCAAAAGGGCATCCCGGAGCACAAGTGCGTGACAATGCACTGAGCAAAGCACGTTATGAATCCGCTGGAAAGACCAGTTTGACTTGTCGCTCGACCCGGAACGTGCGTTCAGCTATTTTCATGCAGGGAAGCATGTGGATGGGGAGTATTGCACGATGTGCGGACCGAACTTCTGTGCAATGCGGTTGTCGAGAGAATTAAAAAAGAAATAAATGGGAATTGATAGAACACTATGTTTTCAGACGAATTAGAACATATATCCTGGGAGGAAACCACGGCACGCATCCATGCCAAGACAGATGCGGATGTACGCCGTGCCCTCTCCAAAGAACATTGTAATGTAGAGGACTTCATGGCCTCATCTCACCCGCCGCTGCCCCCTATCTGGAGACGATGGCACGATTGAGCAAGAAATACACCGAGGCACGATTCGGGAAGACCATCTCCATGTTCGTGCCTCTTTACATCACGAATTCCTGCACCAACTCTTGCGTGTATTGCGGTTTCCACATCAGCAACCCCATGCCGCGTACCATACTGACGGAAGAAGAAATCGTGAACGAGTACAAGGCCATCAAGAAGCTGGCACCTTTCGAGAATTTGCTGTTGGTGACGGGAGAAAATCCGGCCAAAGCAGGCGTGCCCTACATAGCCCGCGCACTGGACCTGGCAAAACCCTACTTCAGCAATCTGAAAATAGAAGTGATGCCCTTAAAAACGGAAGAGTATGCAGAGCTGAAAGAGCACGGCATGAACGGTGTGATTTGTTTCCAGGAAACCTATCACAAAGCGAATTACAACATCTACCACCCCCGCGGCATGAAGTCCAAGTTTGAATGGCGTGTCAACGGTTTTGACCGTATGGGGCAGGCAGGCGTCCATTCCATCGGCATGGGAGTGCTCATCGGTCTGGAGAAAGAATGGCGGACAGACATCACCATGATGGCTTATCACCTGCGCTATCTCCAGAAACATTATTGGCAGACGAAATACAGCGTCAACTTCCCCCGTATGCGTCCTTCGGAGAATGGCGGCTTCCAGCCCAATGTCATCATGAGCGACTGCGAACTGGCACAAGTCACTTTTGCCATGCGTATCTTTGACCATGATGTGGACATCTCCTACTCCACCCGCGAGCCTGCCGATATACGCGACCATATGGCAACACTTGGTGTGACAACCATGAGCGCCGAAAGCAAGACCGAGCCGGGAGGATATTACAGCTATCCGCAAACGCTGGAACAGTTTCATGTCAGCGACGAGCGCAAGGCTGTGGAAGTGGACAAAGCGTTGAAACGCCTGGGGCGCGAACCGGTGTGGAAAGATTGGGATGCGAGTTTTGATTTGAAGGCTTTCAAGAGATGAGTGACCGAATACAGAACCTTAATAACAATGAACAAATGAACCGATATGCCAGACAAACGTCCCTTCCCGAAATAGGCGAAGCCGGACAAGAGAAACTGCGTAATGCCAAGGTGTTGATAGTCGGTGTGGGAGGATTGGGTTCTCCCATTGCCCTCTATCTGGCGGGAGCAGGAGTCGGAACGCTGGGATTGGTGGACGATGACCAGGTCAGCATCAGTAATCTTCAACGTCAGGTTCTGTATGCTGAAGCTGACCTTGGACAGCCTAAACCTCTATGTGGCGCCCGTAGAGTGCAGGGTTTGAACAGCGATGTAAACGTGGAAGTATACCCCTTCCGTCTGGACAAGAAGAATGCCGGAGAACTGATAAGGAACTACGATATAGTGGTAGACGGATGCGATAACTTCGCTACCCGCTACTTGCTGAATGACGTATGCAACGCTTGGGGCAAGCCCTACGTTTATGGTGCCATTCAAGCTTTGAAGGCCAAGTGTCCGTCTTCTGCTACGGTGAGGGTGCAAAAAACTATCGTGACCTCTATCCGGATGAAGAAGGGACACTGCTCATGCCATCTCCGGACAAATCGGTTATCGGCGTAACCCCTGCCATTGTGGGTAGCGTAGAAGCCAATGAAGTGTTGAAACTGATTTGCGGCTACGGTGAACCCTTGGCAGGAAAGCTATGGACGATTGATTTAAGAACCATGCAGTCGTATATTCTCTCATTATAGACAAACATCCATAAAGATATGAAACTGATAGTCATTACCACGCCGCAATTCTTTGAAGGAGAAGCAGCGGCAGTTACCTCCTTATTCCAAAACGGTTTGGAAATACTCCATCTGCGCAAGCCGGGAGCTTCGGCAGAAGAGATGGAGTATTTCCTGCGGCAGTTGCCGATGGAATATATGCCGCGCATTGTCACGCATGAGCAATTCCAGCTGGCATCCGTTTTCGGTCTGAAAGGAATTCATCTGAACGGGCGCAATCCGCAGATACCGTTCGGATATAAGGGACACATCAGTTGTTCCTGCCACTCTCTTGAAGAAGTGTTGAAACATAAATCAGATTGTAGCTATGTGTTCCTCAGTCCCATTTATGACAGTATATCCAAAGAAGGCTACTCTTCCGCTTACTCCTGCGATACCTTGAAGAAAGCACAGCAAGCAGGTATCATCGATTCCAACGTCATGGCATTGGGTGGCATCAGCTGGAGCATCTTCCGGAAATAGCCGTTTTAGGTTTCGGAGGTGCCGTCCTGCTAGGAGACATCTGGCAGCAAGCGAAGGAAGATTTCATCCCCCACTTCCTCCACCTGAAACAGCTCTCCTCCCCCCTTTAATTTTTAATTTCTAATTTTTAATTATTTCATGCTTCCCCCTATTATCCTTTCCATTGCCGGTTCCGACTGTTCGGGCGGTGCAGGCATACAAGCAGACATAAAGACCATTTCCGCTTTGGGAGGTTATGCCGCTTCCGTCATCACGGCTGTTACTGCACAAAACACACTGGGAGTACAATCGGTTTATCCGATACCTGCGGATATGGTTAAGGCACAAATCACCTCTGTTATGGATGATTTAAGGCCGGATGCCGTCAAGATAGGTATGGTACATGATGCCGGTATTGTGACCACCATTGTCGATTGTCTTCAGACTTATACTCCGGAGTGTATAGTCTATGACCCCGTCATGATATCGACCAGCGGACGGCGACTGATGACCGAAGAAACCATACAAGTCATTAAGACGGAACTGTTTCCGCTATGCACCCTCATTACTCCCAACCTGAATGAAGCAAGCCTGCTTTGGGGGCAAACCATTACCGGTACTGTGGAGATGCGACAAGCGGCACAGGAATTATCCTGCAGATACAACACCGCTATTCTCGTCAAAGGCGGACATCTAGAGGATAATGACATGTGCGACGTGCTTTATTGCCGGCAACCTTCTGCCGGGGCTGACATCCTGCCATCCGGATGCATCCTCTATTCCAACCCCAAAATAGAGAGCCGTAACCTGCACGGCACAGGGTGTACCCTTTCCTCTGCCATAGCTACATTTCTTGCCGGTGGCAACAAACTCGATGAAGCGGTCTGCAAGGCTAAAGAGTATATCGGTACTGCGATAAACCGGGGGAAAGACATGAATATAGGGCACGGGAACGGTCCGTTATGGCACTTTCCTTTATCGGAATAAGAGCTCGTCGAAACGCATTATCTGTTTACCTTAAACGCATTATCTGTCAGCCTCCGATACATCATGTGTTTGGCACCAACGGACAATGCGTTTCGACATGTCTGCTTCTTAATAGCGTATGCCCAGAATTTTCTTGGCATCGTCTTTCTTAAACAGTGAATCAATGACGTCTAAAATCGCTTCGTAGTTTTCCGGATCTACGATATTGGGAGCGAATATGTTGAGGACTTTCATCTTGTCGTCATCAAAAGTATATAGTGCCATCAAACTGGCACATTGCACACAGTTCAGACTGTTGTTTCGGGCAACAGTTCTCATCATTTCGATTTGATCATCCTTGAAAGGGCGGGACTTCACTTTTTCATAAAAATGCCGGAAGTCTTCGGGGTGCATCCCCCTGACATAAACCGGAGCTGGAGAATCTATCACTACTTCACTGGGAACAACCGGCAACGTACGTGGCTCTCCGGAGAATGAGTCCATTGCAACGACTCTCCCACCTTCAAAAGTCACGACAATCTGAGTTCGGCTGATATTACTTTTACCGGACAGCACTCTGGAATATTCCCATTCTTCTATATCCTGGTCGAAGCGGCGATACTCTGGAGTTCCCAATATCTTGGTGACCTCCTGCCTGCTCATCCCCTTCTGGATACTGTTCAACACATCTACCTTAGCATCATAAAACAAACTGGAACAACTGCTGAATCCCATCGTCATTACCAGTCCCGCAATAATTAGTCTGATTGTTTTCATCTTATCGAGTTTTTAGTTGCCACAAAGGTAGGCAGAAACATGGATAGACCTCTTATTATCCCCCTATTTGTCAAAAGGGATTTCCCTACTTTTTTTAGCCATATACCTATTAATATGGAAATAATCCGTTATTTTTGCAGATACTATCACTATAAATAGGTAAAAACACATGGAAAAAGCAAAAGTATACTACTCTGATTTGCGTACCTCCCCTACATCCAATCTTTTGGATAAAATGGAACGCTTGCTGAAAAGGGCAGGCATCGAGCAACTTCCTTTGAAAGATAGCTTTGCTGCCATTAAAATCCATTTCGGCGAACCCGGAAACCTGGCATACTTGCGTCCCAATTATGCAGCTCGAATGGCAACCCTGCTCCGCAGCCTGGGAGCCAAACCTTTCTTGACGGACTGCAACACGCTGTATTCCGGTCGTCGTGCCAATGCTGTAGACCACTTGCAAAGTGCGATGGAGAATGGCTTTAACCCTATCTCGGCCCAGTGCCAGGTCATTATCGGCGACGGACTGAAGGGAACGGACTACCGCGAAATCCCTCTGAACGGGGAATATTGTCCGGCACCCAAAATCGGCACAGCGATAGCCGATGCCGATATTGTAATCAGTATGAACCACTTCAAGGGGCACGAACAAGCCGGTTTTGGCGGCGCCTTGAAGAATCTGGGCATGGGATGTGCCAGTGTAGGCGGAAAGCTGGAACTGCACTGCGCCTCGCAACCCAAGATTGACGTAGAAAGCTGCATAGGCTGCAACATCTGCGTGAAGCACTGCGCACACGACGCTGTGCACCTCAATACCAGCCGCAAGGCAGAAATAGACTACACCAAATGCGTAGGTTGCGGACAGTGCGTAGCCCTCTGCCAGCACGACGGTGCCGTGATGGGAGCCGAAGATACCTCCGAGCGCCTGAACTACAAGATTGCGGAATATGCCCTCGCTGTCGTTATGGGCAAGCCCCATTTCCACATCAGCTTCATCATGAACGTATCTCCCGAATGCGACTGCTGGAACCACAACGATGCCGCCATCGTGCCCGACCTCGGCATTCTGGCTTCGGCAGACCCGGTTGCACTGGACAAGGCATGTGCAGATATGGTCATCCAAGCCCCGATACTGCACGGTAACAATTGCCTTGCCACGCACACGAGCACGACGACTTGTGTGGATGCGACAAGTTCCACTTGATGCACCCCGACACAGACTGCTTGCCGGATTGCGCCATGCCGAGAAAATAGGATTGGGAACCATGGAATATGAATTGGTGAAGATTTGATTAAACCTTTTCAGTTTTAAACAGTCATAATAAAAATAGATTTATCAACTATAATATTATACAAATGGAAACATCTGCAAAACTTTATTCTTTGCCTTTCGGCAACGTAAAGACCTATCTATTCGTCCTGCTGTTCGTGGCAGGAAACATCGCCTTGCCGCAACTCTGCCATCTGGTCCCAGCAGGCGGTCCGACGTTGCTTCCCATCTATTTCTTTACACTGATAGCTGCTTATAAATATGGTTTCAAGGTAGGTCTGCTGACGGCTCTCTTGTCTCCGGTCATCAATCATCTGCTTTTGCCATGCCTGCAGCAGCCGTGTTGCCGGCCATACTTATAAAGTCCGGTCTGCTGGCCGGAACCGCCGCTCTTGCTGCACGCTATGCCAAGAATATCTCTTTATTGGCATTGCTGGGTGTAGTCCTCTCCTATCAAATTATCGGTACGGTCTTTGAATGGGCGTTGTGCGGTAATTTCTTTCTGGCTGTGCAAGATTTCCGTATGGGCATTCCGGGCATGCTGATTCAGTGGTTCGGAGGATATGCACTGCTGAAAGCAATCGCAAAGAAATAAACGTATATTCTCAAACAGTATCCCTTAATCCTAAAACTTTGTTCGCACACTGCGGATACATATCCCCAGTTTGCGGATGTCTATCCCAAGCCTTGGGATAGACATCCGCAAACCATAAACAAAGTTTTTTCTTAACTGATAAAAACTTTTCCCTAACTAAGAAAAACTTTCTCCTTAATAGAGAAGACTTTTCTCTTAATACTTTGAACTTTTTTCCGCTATTTTCCTTTCTCCCTACAATAAAATCATTAATTTCGTGCCGAACAATATATCATATTTTCAACATGGAAGTAGTAACGAACAACTGGTTCACTAAAAAATATCCAATAGGTTTTGCCTTAAGCGGCGGTTTCATCAAAGGCTTTGCCCATTTGGGTGCCATGCAATCCTTATTGGAACATGACATAAAGCCCAATATACTTTCCGGAGTCAGCGCCGGAGCCTTGGCCGGGGTATTCTACGCCGACGGCAATGAACCGCATAAAGTTCTTGACTACTTTGCCGGGCACAAGTTTCAGGACCTGACCAAACTGGTGATTCCCAAAGTCGGATTGTTTGAATTGGGAGAATTCATCGATTTCCTGAAAAGCAATCTGAAATCCAAGAAACTGGAAGAACTGCAAATCCCTCTGATTATTACAGCTACTGACCTGGACCACGGACGTCTGGTACATTTCCATAAAGGGGACATCGCCGAACGCGTAGCAGCTTCGTGTTGCATGCCGGTATTGTTTGCCCCGGTCAATATAGACGGCACCCATTACGTGGACGGAGGCCTGCTGATGAACCTGCCTGTCTCTACCCTCCGCCGTATATGCGAAAAAGTGATTGCCGTGAATGTCAGCCCTCTGATGGCAACCAAGTATAAAATGAACATTGTGAGCATTGCCTTACGTTCCTATAATTTTATGTTCCGCTCCAACTCTTTTCCTGAACGCGAGAAGCTGATTTGCTGATAGAACCTTATAACTTGGAAGGATACAGCAATACAGAGCTGGAAAAGGCGGAGGAGATATTCATGCAGGGATATAATACGACCAATGATATATTGGAACGCCTGCTCATAGACAAAGGCAGCATTTGGAAGAATAAAATAACCATTCTATAACATAGAAAACAAAGAAATGAACGACGAAAACAAATTGATTATTTATCAAGTGTTCACCCGACTATTCGGAAACAACAATAACCACTGCATCAATAATGGCAGCATCACCGAAAATGGATGCGGCAAGATGGCTGACTTTACAGCCAAGCGTTGGGAGAAATCAAGAGCTTGGCGCTACACATATATGGTACACGGGCATCATCGAGCATGCTACGCAAACTGACTACCGCCGTCACAATATCCAACCCGACCATCCGGCCATTGTGAAAGGTAAAGCCGGATCTCCCTATGCCATCAAGGACTACTATGATGTCGATCCGGATCTCGCCAAGGACGTACCGGAGCGTATGAGAGAGTTTGAGAATCTGGTGCAGCGCACTCACCGTAGCGGTCTGAAGGTTATCATAGATTTTGTTCCCAACACGTAGCCCGTCAATATCACTCGGATGCCCAGCCGGATGGCACTTCACAACTGGGTTCAAACGATGATACCAATTATGCGTTCAGCCCATATAATAACTTCTATTATATCCCGAAATCGGAACTGCATGGCCAATTTGACATGAAAGGTGCAGCCGCCGAACCTTATAGGGAGTTTCCGGCAAAAGCTACCGGAAACAACCGTTTTGACGCTTATCCAAACATCACCGATTGGTACGAAACTATAAGTTGAATTATGGAGTGGATTATCAGAACGGCGGGACTTGCCATTTCGACCCCATTCCCGACACATGGACCAAGATGCTGGATATCATGCTGTTCTGGGCGGGAAAGAATATAGACGGTTTCCGTTGCGATATGGCCGAAATGGTTCCCGTAGAGTTCTGGGAATGGGCAATCCCGCAGGTAAAGGAGCAATATCCCTCCTGCTGTTTATAGCCGAAGTCTATAACCCGGGAGAATACAAGAATTACTTGTTCCGTGGCAAGTTTGATTATTTATACGACAAAGTAGGACTTTATGATACCTTGCGGGCTGTTACTTGCGGGTATGAATCGGCAACTGCCATCACCCGCTCTTGGCAAAGTCTGGGAGGTATAGAAAAACGCATGCTGAACTTTCTGGAAAACCATGACGAGCAACGTATCGCTTCCGACTTTTTTGCCAGTAACCCACGCAAGGCGATTCCGGCACTCATTGTGTCAGCCTGCATGAACACCAATCCGATGATGATTTATTTCGGTCAGGAGTTTGGTGAGCTGGGCATGGATAGTGAAGGTTTCAGCGGCCGAGACGGACGTACAACCATCTTTGACTATTGGAGTGTAGATACCATCCGCCGTTGGCGCAATGGCGGCAAGTTCGACGGCAAGATGCTGACGGAGGACCAGAAACACCTATACAGCATTTATAAACGGCTACTGACTCTTTGCAATGAAGAAAAGGCCATCTCTCAGGGGGCTTTCTTCGATTTGATGTATGCCAATGTCAACGGATGGCGCTTTAATGAACATAAGCAATATACATTCCTGCGCAAATTTGAGAGAGACCTGCTGCTGTTCGTCGTGAACTTCGACCATATCTCGGCAGACCTTGCCATAAATATTCCTTCCCATGCTTTTGACTTCCTGCAAATACCGCAGATGGACCAGTACAAAGCTACGGAGCTGCTCAGCGGAAAAGAAGAAAACATAAGTCTGCTTCCCTATAAGGCTACTAATGTGGCCGTCGAAGGATATGGAGGAAAGATACTTAAGATAAAGCTATAACGGAGTCACAACTCTGGTGATTTATTAGATTTGGCACTGATTATGCAGAACAACACGGATTTCTTAATCGCTTCGTGGTTTTCCGCATAATCAGTGCCAAGTCTTTATTTGTTCTCTTCCATATATTCCTTCAGCCGATATAGCCGCGTGATGGCAGGATTATAAAAATCATCAGGATAATGTGCATCTATGTCACTCAGGTTAGCTTGCACAAAACGTTTCACATCCACTATGTTCTCAGCATCAGACAATGTTACACTTTGAGGGAAAGATGTGCTCTTTGCCCAATCTATCAGCGCTTTAACGCTATCTTCATCAAATTTATATTCGGCCATATTCTACATATTTTCTTGCAAAGATAGTGCAAACCGAATGCAGAATAAAATGACCCACCCATTTTTTTATGCTAAAGTTATCCTCATCTGCATGAACAAAATTCCAATTTGTTGTGTTATATAAATGTGTTTTTCATAGTATTAGATATAAGATTAATTAAAAGAGACGTACCCGCTTGTGATAAGTAAGTACATCAAAAACAGAAGCGTCTGTTTGATTGATAAATGTGTAAGGAGCATCGGTTTACCAGAGCCGATGCTTTTTTTTACCCTTCTTTGTAGCATGTTAGAAATATTATCCGTAAATTTGGCAGATAATAAGGAAAGAATATGATATGAATATCCCTGTTATATTTCAATTTTTGAAAGAACTGTCTGCAAACAACAATCGTGAATGGTTCAATTCTCACCGGGAACAGTATGAAGTCGCCCGCAGCGAGTTTGAAAACTTGCTTACAGTAATTATCTCCCGTATCTCTTTATTTGATGAAAGCATCCGTGGTATAGAAGCAAAGGACTGTACATACCGTATTTATCGTGATACACGCTTTTCCGAAGATAAAACTCCCTACAAGACACATCTGGGAGGATATATCAATGCGAAAGGAAAGAAATCCGACCATTGTGGCTATTACGTGCATCTGGAACCGGGAAACTGCTTGTTGGCCGGTGGAAGTTATTGTCCTCCCCCGCCCTTGTTAAGAGCTCTGCGACAAGCGGTACACGACAATATAGATGAATTTCGCAGTATAGTGGAAGATCCTGCTTTCAAGCAATACTTTCCCGTCATCGGAGAGAATTTTCTAAAAACAGCTCCAAAAGGATTTCCAAAGGACTATCCCTATCTGAAATACCTTCAGTGTAAAGAGTATACGGTTGCCTGCTGCCAGCCGGACAGCTTCTTTCTTGCTCCAGACTTTTTGGATCGTACAGACGACATCTTCAAGCAGATGAAGCGTTTTTCTGATTTTGTGAATTACACCATAGACGACTTTGAATAATTTACCTATATAACTAACTTAAAACATTTGAATTATGGTTATAGACAGACTTGAAAACATAGAAAAATATACTTTGCTGCATCCTCTGTTTGAGCAGGCCATTGAATTTTTTAAAATCACATGACTTGCACTCTTTGGAAATCGGCAAGACCGAACTGAAAGGAAAGGACTTGCTGGTCAACGTGGCGCAGACAAACCCAAAGAAAAAGAAAATGCCAAACTGGAAACCCATAAAGACTATATTGACATTCAAATACCCTTGTCCGGTACGGAGATAATGGGTTATACCGCCGCCCAAGACTGCCTTCCGGTTGATGCTCCTTACAATGCGGAAAAAGACATCACTTTTTTTGAAGGACTGGCGGAGGACTATATTGCAGTGAAGCCCGGAATGTTTGCTATCTTTTTCCCTCAGGACGGGCATGCTCCGGGTATTACCCCTGACGGTGTAAAAAAAATAATTGTGAAAGTTAAAGCGTAAATTTATCAAATATCCAAAACTCATCCTCTTTATGGAAACATTGAATTTAATCAAGAATGACCCATGGCTGGAACCTTTTGCCGATGCCATCAACGGACGTCATCAACATGCCATAGACAAAGAATCGGAATTGACCAACAAAGGAAAACTAACCTTGTCTGATTTTGCATCCGGATACCTCTATTTCGGCCTGCATCGTACTGACGATGGTTGGGTTTTCGTGAATGGGCGCCTAACGCAACCCAAATCTTTATGGTCGGAACTTTTAACGATTGGAAAGAAGAAAAAAAATATAGCTTGAAGCGTAAAGCAAACGGTAATTGGGAAATCAAGCTTCCTGCTGATGCCGTGAAACACGGTGACTTGTACAAGCTGATGGTACATTGGGACGGTGGTTGCGGTGAACGCATTCCTGCATGGGCTACACGTGTCGTACAAGACGAACAGACTAAAATATTCAGTGCCCAGGTTTGGGCTCCGGAGAAACCCTATAAAATGAAAAAGCGGGTTTTCAAGCCATCTACAGATCCTTTATTGATATATGAATGCCATATCGGTATGTCTCAGCAGGAGGAAAAGGTCGGTAGCTATAAGGAATTTCAGGAAAAGATTCTTCCACGTATCGCCAAAGAAGGCTACAACTGCATACAGATTATGGCTATCCAGGAACATCCCTATTATGGTAGCTTCGGATACCATGTTTCCAGTTTCTTTGCCGCTTCTTCCCGTTTTGGTACTCCGGAAGAACTGAAGGAGTTGATTGATACAGCCATAGTATGGGGATTGCCGTTATCATGGATATTGTCCATTCACACGCTGTGAAGAATGAAGTGGAAGGCTTGGGTAACTTTGCCGGTGATCCTAATCAATATTTCTATCCCGGTGGACGTCGGGAACATCCAGCTTGGGATTCACTTTGCTTTGATTACGGCAAGAACGAAGTTATTCACTTCCTGCTGTCTAACTGTAAATTCTGGCTGGAAGAATATCATTTCGACGGCTTCCGCTTTGACGGAGTAACCTCCATGTTATATTATAGTCATGGTTTGGGAGAAGCATTCTGTAATTATGGAGATTACTTCAACGGACATCAAGACGACAATGCCATTTGTTATCTGACACTTGCCAACCGGCTTATCCATCAGGTCAATGCCAAAGCCATCACCATTGCCGAAGAAGTATCGGGAATGCCCGGACTGGCGGCAAAATATGAAGATGGCGGCTACGGATTTGATTACCGTATGGCCATGAATATTCCCGATTATTGGATTAAGACAATCAAGGAGAAAATAGATGAAGACTGGAAGCCATCCAGCATGTTCTGGGAAGTGACCAACCGCCGCAAAGATGAAAAGACCATCTCCTATGCGGAAAGCCATGACCAAGCTTTGGTGGGCGATAAAACCATCATTTTCCGCTTGATTGATGCGGATATGTACTGGCACATGCAGAAAGGAGACGAGAACTATACCGTAAATCGAGGCATTTCTCTCCATAAATGATACGTTTACTGACTGCGACTACTATCAATGGCGGTTATCTTAACTTTATGGGCAATGAATTCGGACATCCGGAATGGATTGACTTCCCCCGTGAAGGTAACGGTTGGTCTTGTAAATATGCCCGCCGCCAATGGAATTTGGTGGACAACAAGAATCTGGCATATCATTATATGGGTGACTTTGATGCTGCCATGTTGGGAGTTGTAAAAAGCATAAAGAACTTCCAGCTACTCCGGTCCAAGAAATATGGCATAATGACGGTGACCAGGTATTGGCTATATGCGCAAGGACTTGATTTTTGTATTCAACTTCAACCCTAAGCAGTCTTTTACTGATTACGGTTTCTTGGTTCCTGCCGGAACTTATGAAGTTATTTTGAATACAGATAATCCAGATTATGGCGGTAATGGTTTGACGGATGATACCATCAAACATTTTACCATCCACGACCCGCTTTACAAAAAAGACAAGAAGGAGTGGCTGAAGCTTTACATACCGGCACGTACAGCTGTTGTACTGAGAAGAACTAAATAGTCATTTCATAACGCAAAAAAGAGGCAGATATCAATTCAGATATCTGCCTCTTTTTTATATATGAGTCTTTTATTTCACTTGACTGTCGATGAAGTTCAACATCGTTTTTGCATTATCCATCATTTTCTTTTGAGCTGGTTTGTCCGCAGAGAGCAATGGAATAAGTTTATCCAAATATTCTTTGGCTTCCTTGAATTCAACTTTTGCTTTTTCTACATCTGTTTTCATGGTATTGGCACCCTTACTATAATACAAAGAACCCAGACTGTTAAGTGCATTTACATTATCTGCTTGGATAGCTATGGCTTGTTTAAATGCTTCTTCGGCTGCATCCATCTTTTTGGCTTTCTGCGCCATGATACCTTGATTTACGTAATAAGTGGCATACAATTTAGTCAATGTCTTATTACCGGGATTTGCTTCCAGCCCTTCCTTTAAAGTGGCAACATACTCATCATTTTTCTTCAAATCTTTCAAAGCACCGGCTTTACCTATATAAGCATTTGCCAGGTTATACTTTTTCTGTACAGCAATATCAAAATACTTCAAAGCTTCGGCAGGTTTCTTTATCTTATCGGCACAAACGCCACAGTTATATGCAATTACGGAATCTTGGTTGTTTGTTTGTGTCAGATAAGTACTAAATTTTGTGTAAGCTTCCTGGTAATTTTTAGCTTCAAGAGCAGCCTTACCATCGTTGACCAACTGGGCAGGGTCAGCATTCTGCGCAAAGAAATTCGTAGCTGCACAACATAGTGCAATAGATAAGATTAATTTTTTCATATGCTTTAATTCATTTAAAAGTTGATTCCCAAAGTTAGTTTACAATGGTATAGAAGCAAAACCTTTTTACTTTTTTTGAGGTTTTTAGCATAGTCGTAACAAGTGTTATTTTACGTAAAAGCAAATATCCGGATATGTGTGTTGGGCTTTGTCACATATGTTACACTTATACTTAGAATATCATATTATCTTTGCCACAAAAAAAGATTATGGAACAATTACATGCACATGAAGTCCTTCACATGATGGAAGGTAATAGTTATACTGAGTTATCATTGAGAGAAGCCATTATCCAAAAATTCGGCGAGCAGCAGCGTTTTTTCACCTGCTCTGCCAACAATATGGATGTAGATACCCTGATAGAATTTCTTAAAAGAAAAGGAAAATTTATACCCGCCAATGGTGGTTTTACAGTGGACATGACTAAAGTTTGCAATCACTGATGAGGAATATTAATTCCTTCTTCTGTTAAATTGAATATTATTTACGTTAATGGTTAACAGAAATAATATTCTACTAAACCATGTTATAATGTCTGCTGATTACCCGCTAAAATTTGGATATCTCCTGCAAGTACGTATCTTTGTACTGTGTTTTTCATAGTATTAGATTTAAGGTTAATAAAAAAGATTGGCTGTCTGGGATAGATAGCCTTTTTTATGTCTAAATGTCATCCTTCCCCTTTTTAGTTATAGTTTTATTCTATCTTTGTAGGTCAGATAATCCACGCAGCATTATAGAATAAACTGAATATGGGAAAACGCTTTATTTTTATCTTAATGACATGCTCATTATTGAGTATAGCTACTGTTGTGCATGCACAGTATATTGACAAGCAAACCTATACTTTTGCCATCAAAAAGGCTGATACTCTGAAACTGGACAAGTATGTAATGATTGATCAAATACAAGGGACACAATCAAAGCCGTCATTCTTTTTGCATTTGGGGGAGGTTTCAAAGGCGGGAGAAGAGATAATCCCGATTACATTTCTTATTTTCATTTTTTGGCACGAGCCGGCTATGTGGTAGTATCAACAGATTACCGTACCCAATTAAAGGATATAGATAAATCGGAGTATTCGGACTTGCAAGGATTCTCTTCTGCCCTGCAACAAGCAATCACTTGTGCTGTAGAAGATTTTGGTGATGCTACAAATTATATAATTGAGCATAGTGTAGAATGGCAAATAAATCCTGCACAAATTATAGCTTGCGGTTCAAGTGCAGGTGCGATAACTGCCCTTCAAGCAGAGTATGAGATTTGCAATCAAACGGCTTTTGCGGACAGATTACCTGCCAATTTCAATTATGCAGGGGTCATTTCCTTTTCTGGAGCAATCTGTGCCAATGGTATTCCAAAATGGATAATGTCCCTTGTCCTCTTATGTTGTTCCATGGTGATGCCGACAGCACGGTTCCTTTTACTAAGGCAGTAGTAGAGGAAATGGGGCTATGGGGCTCAAACTTTATCTGTATGCAACTGAAAGAAAAAGAGACAGCATACTATTTCTATATAGCGGAAGGTATAGGACATTCCCTATCCTATTCTCCTATGAAGGATAATCGTCATGACATCCTGAGCTTCCTAAATCGGTTGGTACTTGGTAAAGAAAAACGTTGCATTACGACTGTAGAGAAGAATCCGGAAATATCTAGATATAAGAGTGATTTTACAATAGAAGATTATATCCGTGAAAATATGCGTTAATTCCTATCTTTATATCCTTTCCAGAGTTTTTGTTTCTCCACCAATCAATTATCTTTGCACATTATTATTCTATAAAAACAAATCTTTAATTCTATAAATTATGTTGGTACGTATTATCAGTATGGTCATAGCCGGAGTTATTATAGTATATCTAGTCCGTTGGATTGATAATTTTTTCTCCAGGTATCGCAAATAAATCTTGCCTGCAATGTAAACCAAATACTCCAATTTGTTTCCCATTACAACCTATGCTGACAAAATGCGGACATTTTCTAATTCTAAAACAAGAAAACCGCAAAAGCTTTTTATTAGCCATTTGCGGTTTTTTCCTTGTGATTCCGTTGCGATTCGGAATATAAAATACTATAAAACCAATACATATAACATTATATTAAAAATCAGAGTTATATAAAAATATTATATTGCATACCATTGCATTATGTTGTGCAATATTTGACTGAGTTGTGCAATTTATGTATATTTGCACAACCGATATAACAGAGAATATATGACTACAGTAAAAGCATTTATAAGAACTGGGAAGAAAGATAAAGAGGTAAATGTCAGATTTCGATTATCTGATGGACGCAATGTACAGTTATTCCACAAATCAGATATTATGGTCTCTCCTACTCTTTGGGATGCCAAGACTGAAAAATATAAGGCTAAAAGTATTATAAAGTTAGACATAAGAACATCATTTAACACATCTATTGAAGAACGGAAGAATCTAATTTTATCCATTTATGGGAGCAACAAAGAATTAACCAGTGAAAAACTGGAAATCTTAATAGACCAGCACTTACATCCTGAAAAATATAACATCAGCAGTGAAGAGGAATCCATGTGTAGTATGTTCCAACGCTATGTTGACGGATGGCTAAATGCAGGTGTAATAGGTCCCGGCAGAAAGAAACATTACGATGTAGTGATAAGGGAACTGATTCGATTCCTCATTATCAATGGCATTGACGGGTTGCCGGTCAATGAATTCAATAAGGAACATATTCTAAATTTTCGTGATTTTCTACGCAAAGAATACACTCTGGTTGAAAAATTTCCAGAACTGTACGCAGAAATGAATAAGCGGAATATACCATCAAAGGAAAGAAGCCAGAATACAATTGCTGAGAAACTATTATTATTACAAGCATTTATGGTGGAGCTTGAAAGTAATGATGTTATTCCCGTATCTCCTTTCCGCAAGATAGGAAAAGAAAAAGAGTCCATTATGAAGCAACAATATGACGAGCCTTTCTTTCTCACCAAAACAGAATTCAATGAAGTTGTCCACAAAGAATGTCCCGAAACATTGCAGCGAGTAAAGATGTATTCGTTGTTCAATGTTGTTTCGGTTGCCGTATAGGTGATTTCAGACGATTCACTTTTGATAATATCAGCATTGAAGAAGGAATACCTTACATTCATTATTTACCTCAGAAAACACACAAGGATGGATTTATACGCACTGAGATAAAAACTCCCATCATTCGTATTGCTTATGATATTATTATGAAGTATAAAGGTAGGCTACCAAGCAATGCTTTGTTACCCTATTATCCTGATGGCAATGGTGAAACCGGGTACAATTATCAAATAAAAAAACTACTTGAATACTGTGAGATTAGCCGGAAAGTGGCAATGTTTAGTGCGGCATTGGAAACAAATGAGTACAAATCCATATATGAGATTGCAAGCAGTAAACTTGCCCGTAAAACTCATGTAGATTTAATGAATAAAGTTCAGATAGATAAATACGCAGCAGGACTTCATGCAAAAGGCAGTGGAGCCGTAGACAGATATACTGGATTAGGTATAAAAGAACGTTTTATTTTAATGTGTGCGGCTTTTGGCTGTAACCAGTATGAAGTTGACAATGATTTATCTGTAATGGAATAGGCTCACTTAGTATCTCATATTGATACTCTGTTATTTGACACCATCCCCGTAGTTGAGCAGCTACGGGGATTTTTTACTGAAAAAGAAGCGATTCATTCAACTGTCCTTTCCACAATCTCCATCACTACATGGCTTGACTCCAACCAGAACCAATACCACAACCAAAGCATAATCCACCACAACAAAGCACATCAATATATACAA
>ENA-OQCK01000269-OQCK01000269.1-human-gut-metagenome-genome-assembly--contig:-NODE-269-length-30864-cov-2.965969_pt1 | contig 30864 bp, 37 predicted proteins | sample MGYA00242498_ERZ504578 | MGnify/ENA primary metagenome ERZ504578 (study PRJEB26092, sample SAMD00036229) | human gut metagenome | host: Homo sapiens | study: EMG produced TPA metagenomics assembly of...
CGGTCTCCCGGTTCAGCACCGCATTCATTTCCTTCACCTGATAATCCCCGTCCGCACCCCGCTTCTTCAACGAGTCAACCAGCCGCTGTTCCCTGCTGTTCGCACGGATGGACACATAGTCAAAGGACGACAACCAGCCCCTCCCGATAAATTCCGCAATACTCCATGAGGTAATCAGGGTATCAAACAAATCCGTGAATCCCTTGCGGTTCAGCCGGCAGGGAGTAGCAGTCATGCCCAGTTTCCTCGCCTCCGGATATCTCTTCCAAAGCTCCCGGTAGGTTTCCGCCAGGGCATGATGCGCCTCGTCAATGACGATCAAATCCGGCTGTCCGTCCATAATCTTCCGGTTTCGTGACAACCACTGGATGGAAAATACCCTCACCCTCCCGGATTCTTCCGGCATACTGTCTTTCCCCGTCCTTCCGTTCTTTGCCGACTTGTCCGGTTCTTTTCCCATTCCATACCGGGCTACGGTTTCCTCTATCTGCTCCACCAGCTCCCTGCGGTGTGCCACTATCCACACCCGCATACCGACACCGCCACCACAGAGAAACTCTTTCACCACCGCAGCCAGCAGATGTGTCTTTCCCGTGCCTGTAGGCATTTGTACCATCACACTCCGGTGAAGCTCCCACTCTTCAAAGAGGCGGAGCTTCATCTCCTGCTGGTAGTCACGGAGACCGTCGTTTCTTGCCATACATCATCCCTTATTTCAGATGTATCCTGAATACCATCTGCACTGGGATACTTACATTGGGTCAGTTCCACCACACCACTAATATAATCCTTCCAAAAGTTATACCCGATACCGCAATTCACCGAATAACTATCGTATTCCGCTATCACATTCAGCCCATTCACAGCCTTCATCCAAAAAGAGGTAGCCGGCAGGGCAAACTGAAAATTCACCCCCGCCACAGGTCCGTTCCGGTGATAATCCAGCCGCTTGTTATAGACATAACCGAAGTGCATCCCCAACTCCCCCACATTCTTCACCCCGAAATGCTTGGTGGCAACTATGTAATAGCGGTTCCAGTGTCCGTTACCCACCGAAGACGTACCCGTAAAACCATAATCGTCCTTATTGGGGTCGCCCAGCACATCGTTGGTGGACGGATCGTTCGCCCCCACCACTATCTGCGGTGTCCACTCCTTCCACCATCCTCCTTCCATACACGCAGCCGGGCGGAAAACTGGCGGTCCTGATTGCGGAACTTATATGAATAACCATACTGGGGCAATCCTATTTTGTGCAGCGTACAGGTATAGCCACTTCCAGCCACGGAAAAAGGGTGATGTTTATGTAGTAATTCCACGTGTCATAATTCCAATGCTTCGGGGTAGCCGCCACTTGCAGATAGGAAAACCCGCACAGAAAAGTCTTGTCGCGCTGCATATCCGCGCTGGGGGCGTGAAGAAGCCCCGTGGTGCCATATACATATTGTGCCCGCGTATGCTGCAAACCTGCTACCATCAATAATGCCGCCGCACAAATCAACTTCTTTATCATCATCAGTTTTATTCTTATTTCAACAAACCCTCATAAACTCCCATCACCTGCTTTGCAATCTTGTCCCAATCATACGGAGCCATGTCATACTGCACACTATGATAATCCTCGTCTATCACCTTCTGCAATCGAGCGGCAAGAGCATCCACATCTCCACAATGAAAATAGCAGTCAGAAGAAAGACCTACCTCCAGATTGGCAGGAATATTACTCACCACCACCGGCAAGTGATAACTCATGGCCTCCAATAATGCAATAGGCAACCCTTCGTGCGATGAAGGCAGGCAATAACAGCGAGCATTTGTCAGCAACGAGTGCAACTTATGTCCCTTCACGAATCCTGTCAGCACCACGCCTGCCTCTTGCGCCATCTTTTTCAATCCCAGTGAATATTCATCTTCAAAATCCGTATCGCCCGCCAGCACTAACTTACAATCTCCAGCTTCCAACTTCTTGAAAGCTTCTATCAGGTGATGCAGGTTTTTCTCCGGCACAAAACGACACATGCCAAGGATGTACTTTCCTTTCTCAATACCCAGTTCTTCAAAGTATTCGGGATAGTCGCAAATTTCAGGCTTCGGCACACCATTGTAAATCAGATGTACCCTCTCACGCCGATGGTACTTCCGGGCAATCAGATCCTGAATTACTTCAGATATGACGATTACATCATCTGCAAACCTGCATCCCAACCGTTCGCCCAGTTTCCAGCACACTTTTGGCGGCAAAGCCCCACTTGTCACGGTCATAGTCGGGCCCGTGATGCGTGAACACCACCTTCATGCCGAGCATCTTGGCGTATGGCACTAACAGCGCAGGCCCGATGGCATGGATATGCACCACATCCGCTCCCAGCTTTTTCGCCTTGTTTACAGCCCGAAACGTATGGACAACCGCTTCGTATGATTTCCTTTTCGGTGCGCTGATATCCACCAGCTTCACCCCCTTCCACTCGGTGAGAGAATCTCTCACATAATCTTTGCGGCGGATGAGAGTGGTGTCCACACCTTTGGCCGCAATGCGGGGAAACAGTTCCTCGCAATGCGTCTCTACGCCACCCATGATATCGGGGATACCACGGGTGCCGGTAACTACTAGTTTCATCAAAATTTTAGATATTATTAATGAAGGCTACAATCCGAATAGGACAGCCACAATGCATTCAGCCTCATTTCCTGATACAGGAAATGAGGAGATAAGTTTTATCGGTAAATATTAGTTATTAAGAATCCACGCCAAATCCCTCAACAACCAGACAAAGGCAACTTCGCCCCAATTATTTGGCTTTCTATAAAAAATTATTCAATTCTTCTACAAGCCTATAAACAGTAGTAGAAGACTCTTGTTGTGCCGGATTATTCCCATCAAATTGTTTCATGATAGTTTTAGCGTGATTAATGGCTTGTTCTTGTTTAAGAAATAAAGCATTAAACATTTTAGAGCTACGCCCGACTTCTTTGTATAAGCAAATCCGAGCAAAGTACTCAACATTTTTTCATATCTGGAACGATGCAAAGCCCCCTGATACAGATTGAAGTGAAGCAAGAACCAAAATTCAAAAGCCTGGTTGCTATAAGCCACTTCAAAACCATTCTGGCGAGCTGACAGGATTGCGGAGTTAAAGTCATTTTCTGGAAAATCATCTTTGTCAAAGACCACCCAATTCTGATTATATGTCCTTCCTCTTTGCCTTTCCTGCTCTTTTATATTGATAGCTTTCTGTACTAATGCTAATGTCCCCATGCCTTGGCCGATAGCTTTCACAGTGGCAGAAGTCAAGCGGAAGGCATTAAAGTAGTCTGGTTCAGTATTAACCCCCTCGCAAATAATCAGAAATGTTTGTTTCATTTCACGCACACCACTGATACGGGTTATCTTTCTTTCGATACGCGGATTCATATTTTTCCTTTTTGTAGCCGCCATAGTTTATTTTTCTCGCGTATTAAACAAACGGGTTAAATCTCCGACAATTGGAATAGCTCCATACTTTCCGGACAGGTAATCTTTTTCAAACGAAGCATCATTACGAACTTTATACTCTGCCAATGAATAAAGTTCGGTTTCTCCATAACGGTCTTTTTGTGTAAACCAAATCTGATCTCGTCGGAATATACTAGCACTCAACAAGTTTGTATCGTGGGTAGTGAAAATCAATTGGGCATTTTTCGGATTTGTTTCTTTTGAATTAAACAAGGTAATAATTCTACACGTAAGAAGTGGATGCATTTTGGAATCAAATTCATCTATAATCAGACGCTTCCCATTATCCAAAGCATCAATAATGGGATATGCTAAAGAAAAATACTTTATTGTACCTTCCGATTCATTTTTCCTGAATGGGAAGGTAACAGCTTTGACTTCATTACCTTCATCATCGTATTGTGTATGCGTACTGACAATAGTATTATCTATTTTTTCAATATTTTCAATACCTAAATCAGCATAACGGGAAAACTCCACAATTCGCTGTTTCATTCTGATGTCATCCAGTTGGATGGTGATGGTATTCCATATTTTCTCATCATTAGAATCTGAAATAATAGTGGTATCGTTCAACCATTTCATGATCTCCACTGCCGTCGGATCATTGAATTGTGCCGCAACAGAAAGTAATAGTGCATTTGCTCTCACCATTCGTTTACCTGCAAGTTCTTTACCAACGGCAAACTTGGTATGAATATCAAAACTGTCTTTTTCCCGGTAGAATAATTCCACCTCCTTAGCCCTTTTCTTATTAGCTTTTTGATAGAGCCATTCCGAATGTACCGATGAATTGTCAGCTTCAAAACCATAACGATATTGATTATCCTCATCACAGAATATGGCTTCAAAATAACTTGGTTCACCTGCTGTAAGCGAATTTAACCGGAAACTTTCTATATTGACACGTTCCCCTGCCTGAATATCCTTCGATGAATTTATCACATACCACTTGAAGAACTCAAATGCTTTAATGAAATTGGATTTACCGGATGCATTGGCACCGTAAACAACCGCACTCTTCATTAACAATAATCCGGCAGTCCCTACACTAAAGATTATATCTTCAGCCGGAACCTGTATTTCTTTCAAAGCCGATGCCGCTAATGACAATGTAGACTGTTCTTTGAAAGATAGAAAATTTCCTATTGTAAATTGAATAATCATACTTTAATTGCTTCATTCGAGATTTTATCACAAATATAGCTTTTATTTTTCATATAAGGATAACTATCAAGTGAATTATATTATTTTATGTCTAATAACATGCAACAGTTCCTCGCAATGCGTCTCTACGCCAGCCATGATATCTGGGATACCACGGGTGCCGGTAACTACTAGTTTCATCAGAATTTCTCCCTTAAATCACCTTGACAAGAGTCTTGCCCTACATCGCACCATTTCGGTTCCAGACAAATATCTTTCCCTTGCAGTGATTTCAGTTTATTGATTAACGCCCATTTCAGCGGATACTTAATATATTTGTGCATTACCGGCGAAGCGTACCCACCATCCAGCAGTTTTTGGGACAACGGCGCACCATGGCGCGAACCTCCTGTGCCTGCTCACTCTCCCATATGGTCATAAAGTCGGGAGTTTCGTGAATATTCCCCATCGACTTTTTCCAGTATTTCTCTTCCAGCCCGTTGCAGGGAAACACATCGCCAAACGGATCAATGAAGAAGTTAGCCGAACCGGCCTCACAAGGCAACATACGGCGACCGCCTTCAATATAATTTATCAACCCCATATTGAACCAGGCACGGAACCAGCTCTTCGGATGACGCTCCTTCAGCTGCCATTCAATGAGTTGCTTGAAGTCACCACACACCTCATTTTTATTAGTGATTACATTGTCTTCTTTGTGGAAGTAGTACGAATTATGAAAAGCCGCTGTGGCGAACTCCATCCCCAAGCTCTTGCTCAGTTGATAGAGCGAAAGCATGTCTTTAGAGTTATTGTTAGACACCGTGCAGCCGAAACCGATATCCTTCAGCCCCATTTCCTTCAATGTCAGCAGTGTGCGAAGTCCCTTGTCGAAACCTCCCGCATGACCGCGCAGTTCGTCGTTCTTGCCACTCAGCCCCTCGATGGAAATGCGGATGCCGATATTTGGAAACTTTTTGGCCAGCGCCACCACACGATCCTCAAACCATCCACTCGTCGAAATGACAATACGGTCGGTATGCCGGTAGCATTCCTCCACAATCTCCGCCAAATCCTCGCGGACGAAAGGTTCGCCACCCGTCAGGTTGATAAACTTCAACTTAGGCAGTGTTCTCAAATCACTCGCTTTTATCTCTTCGCTTTTGTTGGTGGGATTAAACCAGATGTTGCACATCTTGCACTTCATGGGACAACGATAAGTCAGGATAATACTTGCATCCGTAGGAGTAGGAACAGTTTTTTTGATAAGCCATAAATATTATAATATTTTTACATTTTATACACTGTGATTATTTCATTATAATACCTTTCCGCATTATAACGCTTATGTGAAGCGACAGCAATCTTAGTATTGTTGAAAGTCCGACCGTACATCGCTTCAATTTTTTTCTTTAAGTCGGCCGTATTGCGACTTTCGAAGTCATGCCCGTTTCCTCTGATATCAATTCAGGGATACCTCCAATCCGGGCACCCAGCACCGGAGTACCCAAGCACTGAGCTCTATCACCGAAAGCGGATTGTTCTCGTACCATTCCGATGGGATGACCGAGAAACGGGCTTTGCCCACCAAGCGCTTGATTTCGCTCCACTGTTTAAAGCCTGCCAGCTCAATGTGCTTGCCTGCCATAGACTTCAACTCGTCTTCCAAAGGACCTCCCCCAATAATCACCAGTTATGTTGCGGCAACGCATTGGCCGCTTCAATCAGAGTCTTGGCACCTTTCTCGTGCGAAAGGCGGCCGATAAAGCAATAATAATCATCACGTTGACTGTAATCATCGGCCACACATGGGGCTACATCGATAAAATTGCACAATGTGTGCAACTTTGCAGCAGCAAATCCACCCTGCTTCATCTTGTCGCGCATAAATTGTGAAGGACAGACAAAAGCGTCCGTGCAGTTCTCCAAGCGCTCCCGGTGCCATTTCATTGCCTCGCCATAAGAGAGGAAACTTGCTACTTTCGAGTTTTTCATGCATTTATATTCCAACACCTTGTGCTTGTCTGCAAAGCAGGATTCACATACCGTTTCCCCATTCCGCAAACAATCGTATCGAGGGCACAGCAATTTATAGTCGTGTAGGGTCCACACCACCTTTATACCCCTTTCGTGCGCCATCTCTGCAATGACCGGCGAAAGTTGCGAATGGATGTTGTTGAGATGTACCACATCCGGATGGAAATCATTGAGCAGCGCATTGAACTTCCGCTGTACCTCCCGCGTGCCAAACGGTCTCATCAATGCCTCAATCATGCCCGTTCCGAGTTTGAATTTCACCTCAGAAGGAAAATACTTGCTCCATTGAGTTTTCAGATTTTCAGGGTAGTCCATAGCAAACACTGCCACTTCGTGACCGTGCGCTTTGAGCAGTTGCTCCAAGTTGAGTGTATGAACACAGTCACCACCCCGGCGGTAATAGAATTTATTAGCCAGTAAGATTTTCATATATAAACATTAATTATATGACCTGCAAGATTTTCAAGGCTGCAAAGCCTGATTAAGTTATTTTGTTATACACTTCAAGAGTAAAGAATATCAACTAATTCTCACATCTGACATTCGCACAACTCCGCCAGTTTTTCCATCGATCTCTCCCGCTCTCTATGCATTATCTCATTCACTTTAGCATAGTCAATCTGCCGGTCTGCTAAAGAGAAATCATTAAAATCTGTGACAATTCGGTCTTCCAGTCCTGTCAGTTGAAGTATACTTTGATTTCGTGCTCCGGTCTTGTTGTTAGGCAGCACTTCCAGAAATGGAGTATGGAAGTTAATGGCAAAAGCTGTTCCATGGAAACTATCGGTAAGCATGTAACGTGCATTCTTGATATACGAAAGGAATGTACCTATTTCCGGACAAAACACAAATCTGCCCCCTCGGGCTAACTGGTGAAACGTAGGAGACACACGTACTAACGGCAGACCGACATGAGCGGCAAAACGCTTGGCATAATCGTCCAACCGGGGATTGTTATGTATTTCATAAATCAATACATACTCTTTTTTCACATCTTCTTCAATATACTCACTCCACTGACTGGAGTCAAGCAATAAAGTAGGATCCAGTACTTGTCCTCCACAGTCAATCCCCCACTCCTCTAAAAGTTTCACGGCACTGCTTTCACGTACGGTAAGCGCATCATATTTTGACAGTAACCGCTTATAAGATGCAATAATAATGTCCGAAAACTCAGTGCGGCCAAAGCTGCTGCATACGATACCTTACGTATACCTTCCTTTACAAAAGAAAGAAAATAGGCTTCATCATATCCTCCATCCAGCAACGGTCCCCATACCTGGTCACTACCCGTCATAAACACATCCGCTTGAAGCGACTCCAACTCCTCCATTGAATAGCAACGGGGAGTCAGCTTTAGATACCGCCTACGCATTTTATCGAAACGTAACGCCGCTATTTTCTCACCCGGATACCGCAAAGCCACGTATGCCATACGTTTAAACAAACTGTTTTTCCATAATGATTTTCCTTGCAGCGATGTGAGAATTCCTTGCAGTCCCACCTCATCGCGTTTCCAATAATCAATAATCTCACACTGATGTCCCAAAGATTCAATCACCCGGAGGTTGCAATGGACTGCAACAACGAACCGTAATTATTGGGCGTATGTCTGGTAATCACTTTAATTTGCATCGTTAAAAAGAATGAAGGGTTATTTTAGTATTCTGTTTCTTAAATCGGGCAGTTTAGCAAGAGTCCGATAGCAGATAATGGGTAAGCGAGGCAGCATTTCCACCACCATGCGCAACAATCTTTGCTGCCTCCGTTCCGCACGGACTGCACGGACATAACGTTTCTTACAAGGTCTTCCCCTGTAGGCCGGCTCGGTCACTTGTTTGCGCCACACATCCTTGAGCGAAAGTGCAGGCTCCACTTCGGAAAATGACCGGGGTTCCAGATTCAGGGAAACACATTGTTGAAGCAATTCATCCCCCTTCTGAGTATGAACCGTTACCAAAGTCTCTCCCAACTCATTGTGCGAGCAGATAGTCCAAGGATCCATCAGCGTGATGTCCGCTCCTGCTTCCATACCAAAAGAATCCCCACAGATGCCGCATCCAGCACCGTCCACAATCGTTTACCGAACGGGATTTGAGCTGCCCTATTCCAGGGCAGCTCAAATCCGTCCACTCTCACGATTCCCGGCCAACCATCTCCGCGATAGCGGGGTCGGAATTTTAAATTTGGAGGAACGGACGTACCCATCATCTTAGCCAGGAAACGTGTGGAGTCCAGTGTTTTCTGTTGCTTACAAAAGATACACACCCGGACAACCTCATCGCATTTATCCTTTATGATGGAGTTCAAGGCTCTCAACTGGCAGGCCGTCCCCACTAACATCAATCGCTTGCAAGGTTGAATCCGGTCAATTTCCGTGCAAGCCATCACGGAGTGATACACGGAATTTGGCATATCTCCGAATGAAGGAATATGCTCACGGGTATAAAACTCACCTTGGGCAAAAGGGAAAGAATCTGTACACTTCAACGAATAAGCCCGTCTACCATGCCATTCTTTAAGGAATCGATGATCAATGTTTTACATACACCACCCGAAGAAGATTCCCTACGGATACGGTTGTCCGCATGATATCCCAAGTAGTATTTCTTTTGTGCAAAGCCATCAAAATAGCCTTCGTAACCATACTCTTTGTTAGCCGGACAACTTCTCACACATTTGCCGCAAGCGATACAAAGCGCAGCATTTATCTTTATATCGTGCAACCCGTCATGCCGCAAAGATAATGAAATGGCATTTTCAGGACACACCGCATAACAAATGCCGCACTGCTGGCACCGGTCAAATGTATAAGACAGTTTTTTTTGATTTAGTTTTAACATGGCAAAGAAGAATATATAGACCTATTTTCTTGAAAGCAAATAGCCGGCAGGCATAAACGCCAGCACAAGGCATTTGCCGATAAACGAATACACGTCAGTGATGAGTGTACGATAGAAACACTCCATGGTAGCTTCACGTTGATAAGCAGAAGTGAAAATCGTCATCCAATGCACATCGGCAGAAAATGCTTTTTCACTCATGCACGTCCATACAGATTGTTTGTTTTGACTCTTCATTGTAACTTTTATTTTATCAATTTTAAATTATCTTTCTGGTCATTCTCTCCTCACATTATTTATCTGCGTACGAATATTACCCGTGGACGTCCCCGACTTGAACGTCAGGAACTGCTGGAGCGCCTCTATGAAATCCTTGCTTACCATACGTTCGGCAGTAAGGATGGTATGCTTATGCATATCATTCACCACAAGGTTCGCCAAGTCCGATGCACTGCGGCAATCAGCTATGCGGCGGATGATATCATTCAGTTCCCAGTCATCAGAGTAGTAAATGCACAACGTGCCACGGGCAATACGCACTGCCTCATCCTCCTCTTTCTCTTCCATACCATTGTTCTGTGTTCTCACATGGGCGAACTCAGCACCATAAAAATTTTGCACTACCTCTGTAGCGTTGGGCAGTATTTGATTGTTACCGCCATGAATGTTGATAACAACACTTGCCCTCGCAGTATTTTGAGATTCTTTAGTCTCGTTTTTCATTATCGTTTTATCTTGATTTCTAATTATTCCCGATTATTTTAAATCATAGAGTGATTATTTTAAATCGCTATTGTCCTCCTGAAAATTTACTCTGTACTTTGCAGACACAAAATTCTACGCTACACATTATGAATAAAGATTTTTTTAAATCAAGCAACCCATCGCGCTTCCACTCCCTGCGCGACACCCGGCCTGAACCCACCACCTGGCAGGTTCTTTTCAAGGAGATAACCAACAGCACCCACACCGCTGCCACCCGTCATTACCGCGCCCATCTGCCACGCTGTCCGACATCGAGGCGACAGGCGACGCGCAGCAGCTGGAGCAGTGGAAGCTCACCAAAAGCAACATGAAGAACGCACAGCCGGCATTCATCCCCTCCGTCCTGCTGGAGGGAGGGAGAACCTACGCCCATGTCAAGGGATTCACGGGATTTATCATGGTGGACATAGACGGCATCCCCCCGAGCGATTCGCCGCCATCCTGACTTTGGTAAAGGAGGATATTCATTCCTTTTTGGTGTACATCACCATCTCGGGATGCGGCATCCGGGTCATCAGCACGTGGAGGGCGGAGTGACCAAGGCCAACTACCGCATGGTATGGGAGTGGGTGAACGACCATTACGCTCGCCTGTGCGAAGTGGAGATTGACGGACAATGCAAGAACGCCACGCGCATGTCGGTCCTCTGCCACGACCCCGAAGCCCTGCTCCGCCCCGAAGCCTCCTCCTTCCACACCAGCGGAATGAAGCCCCGCGAGAAGCCGAAGCGCGGCACTGCCGTGACCGTGACGGCAGAACGTGCCTACAAGATTATCCGTGCACAGTTGGAAGAGGAAGGAATAGCATACGCACCGGGCAGCTACAACGACTACGTAAGCCGTTGTTTCTATCATACCAACCGCTACGGTGTTCCGCAGGCGGACGCCGAGGCATGGGCCCTCCGGACTTTTCCCGATTATCCGCGCGAGCAGCTGCTGCCCATCGTAAAAAGTTGTTACTCGCTCACGATGGAGTTCAACACCGTTCCCCTGCCCCGTTCCGTCCGAAAAAAGGAGAAAGAGAATGATTCCTCTCATAAGAAGGCCACCGTGGAGGAGATGGAGGAGTTTATCAACGGCTATATGAAGTTCCGGATGAACATGCTTACCCACCAGATTGAGACACAACTGATTGCTGATGCGTACACCGACCGTCCCGAAGCTTCCGCCTGCCACTGGCAACGGCTCACCGACCACATCGAGAACTCCCTGTGGTGCGCTATGCAACACCATGGCATGGCGGTCAACCTGAACGAGCTGCATACGCTGCTCGGCAGTGATTTCGTCAAGGAATATCATCCGTTGAAAGAGTATCTGGACGGTCTGCCGCCCTGGGACGGAGAGACCGACTACATCGGCCGGCTGGCCGCCATGGTGCATGTCAAGGAAAGTCCGCACAGTCCGTTGCAGCAGGACAAAAGCCGGGAACGGAACGACCTCTCCGAAACTCCCGTCCGCTTTGCCGACATCCTGAAACGGTGGATGGTGTCCATGATTGCCGCCGCCCTGAACGAGACCGTGGTGAACCAGGTGATCCTCACCCTGATAGGGCGGCAGGGCAGTTACAAGACCTCGTTCATGCAGCATATCCTGCCGCCCGTATTGTCCGAATATTACACCACAAAGAGCAACTCTAGCCGCATGACCAAAGACGACCTGTTCACCATGACCGAGAACCTGGTGATCAATCTGGAGGAGATCGATACCATGCCCCCCTCGGAGCTGAACCAGCTGAAGGCGATGGTGACGCAACGCTACGTGGACGAGCGCCGAGCTACGGACGCAACAAGGTGCACCTGCCCCATGTAGCCTCGTTCGTAGCCACCGGAACAACCTCCAGTTCCTCACCGATGACACGGGGAACCGGCGATGGCTGCCCTTCGAGGTGGAGGACATAGACAGCCCGTGGGAGGCGGACATCCCCTACGAGGCATCTACAGCCAGACGTACGCGCTCTACCAGGATGTAAATTTCCGTTACTGGTTTACCGATAAAGAGATCCAGCAGCTGCGCGGCCATGTGCAGCAGTTTGAGGTGCCCCGTCCGGAGTACGAACTGATCCTGACCTACTACCGCAAGCCCGTGGGGCTGGAACGGGGAGTCTATACCACCAGCAGCCAGATCATCGGTCGTTTCGGCAACACCTCGCTGCGGCTGAGTCTCCAGAAGGTGGGCCGTGCCATGCGCGAGCTGGGCTTCCGGCAAGTAAAGGCCTCCAACGCAAACTATTGGGTGGTGGTGGAGCGCACTACCGAGGAGGTACAGCACTTGCTGCCGGCCGAAGCGGAACAGGCGGATCCCCCCGCGAAAAGCCTTCCGAGGAGAATACCGAACTCCCCTTCTGACACCCTTAGTGGAGGATATGGAGGATATTTTTCAAACTTTCCATTATATGAAAGTAAGAAGTATCTTCCTTTAAAGGAAAGAATAATAAGTATATCATTTATATAAGTTATATAATATCCCTCCATATCCTCCACTAAAATTGATATTCAAGCATTTACAAAAAAACAATTCAAGAGCCATGAACAAACAAGAACTCGCCCTGCAATATTTTCCCGATGCCACTTCCGCCACCGCCGTGCGCCACCTTACACGCTGGATAGCCCGTTGCCACCCCTTGGTCGAAGCCCTCACCGGAACCGGCTACCAAAGCCGGAACCGCACCTTCACCTGGAAGCAGGTGACCCTGATCCGCCAGTACCTGGGCGAGCCATCCGCCACACCCTGACCCCATTCCGAAAGAAATTTTTCCGTAGACGGACATAAACAGACATAGACGGACACTGCGATTTTGAGGGGTGATACCTTTGCACATGTCAAAGAGATGCGACGGACAGACTAAGTCTGTTCAGCGGACAAGCTAAGTCTGTTCAACGAACAGGTTAGGTCTGTTCAACGGACAAGCCAAGTCTGTTCAGCACATTCTCCAAGACCTGCCGGCCCGGTGGATATTCCGGACAGTCCGCTACAGCCGCGCAGTGACTGAGTGTTTAACCATTAAAAACAAACCGATTATGTCGATCAATTACAGTATTGCCATGCTTGGCAACCCCATCGATGAGGATGCGCCAAAAGGCCTACGCCAAGTCACAGTACACCAACATCCTGACACTGGACAAGTTTGCCGGGCACATCGCCAGCCACGGATCCAAGTACAACCGCGCCGACATCTATGCCGTGCTGATGCAAACCGTGGACTGCATGCGTGAAATGCTGCTGGAGGGAAAGCGCATCGAGATGGGCGACCTGGGCGTGTTCAGCATCAGCATCCAGAGCCGGGGGGGCGGAAAACCTGGAAACCTTCAACCCCGCCATACACATCGAACAGCTCAACGTGAACTGGACTCCCGGCGACCGGTTCCGAAACTTACTAGAGGACGCCGTGTTCAACCTCGTGCCCTCGCGCCGTGCCGCCAGAATCCTGCTGAAGAGCATCAAGGCGGGCGAGACCACCGTGGACCTGACGGGAGGAGAAGGAGGAGGCAACGAAGCCAACCAGCCCACCGAAGGACAGGTGTGACCCGGCCGGGACGGACTGCATGTCCGTCCCGGTAATTTCCCGAACTCTTATGGAGAACTAAAATTTAAAGAATAATGAGCGAAAATAATAAAATCACATGGCAGAAGGTTCTTCAGGCCATCATCCAGGCGGCAATCGCGCCCTCACCGCACTGGGCATCACCAGCTGCACAACCTTTCCTTTCAGCCTATGATAGAGGAATCCTTCCCCCTGTTCACCGCCGATGAGGAAGTGGCGAGCGAACGAGAACTGCTGAAAAGCGTCGAGGACGGACCGTACATGCAGGAGGTGAAATATATCATCATCACTGCTCCGCCACCCGCGAGAACCGGGACTTCACCGTAGAGGACCTATTGCGCTGCCACCGCCAGCGCAAGTTCCGCACCATCGGGTATCATTTCTACATCCGCCGCTCGGGCATCATCACCCAGCACCGCAAGCTGAAGGAAGTGGGCGCGTACTGCCGCCCCTGGAACCGTTGCTCCATCGGCATTTGCTATGAGGGTGGTCTGGATGCGGAAGGCACCCGGCCGACACGCGCACGCAGGAACAATGTGAGCAGCTGCTGTTGTTGCTGATGAAGCTCAGGAAACTCTTTCCGGACGCGAAGATCCGCGGACACCGGGACATGCGAGGAAGCATTCCGAAGGCGTGCCCTTGTTTTGATGTGGAAAGTGAATATGGATTTCTGGAAAAGTAAATTTATTTTTATTGAAAGGCTAAGGCGGACAAGTGGCGTTCTGTCTTAGCCTTTTGTTCTAATTTTTACAATGCTTCCGGAGTCTTTATATAAGATATCATCTGCAGAATGTTCCGCCGAGCCTGATTGAATTTTGTTGTTTCCATCCTATTGATAAATTTCTACCTCAATTCCTAACTCATGCAAAGAAACAAATCCCATTCGGGCATTCCTAATCGGCATTGTCTTTTTACGATTTGGGGCACCCACAGACTATTTTCTCATACTCCTGCAAGTAGGCCCGTGCCGTGACACTCACATCATACGTATTCCTCACATAGTCCTTCGCTTCATCGGCTTTCGTCATCGCTTCACCATAATTTTCCTTGATAAAGACTATCTGACGCTGCAAGTCGTCGGCATCTCCATTGGCAAAAAGCAGCCATAGCGGCTGCCTTGTGTCACCTCGCAGGTCCCTGCCCTTCACTTACCAATACAGGTACGCCTGCCGCCATAGCCTCCGCGACTGTCAGGCCGAAACCTTCCCAACGGATGGCTGCACAAAGAGGTCATAATCAGTCAGATGAGCCGCCACGTAGTCTTGCGTTTGCTTACCAAGAAAATGTACATACGTTTCAGCATGCAATTCGGCAGTGAGCTGCTTTAGATATTCCATGCTGGAGCCGATACCGATAAAGTCCACCGTAACAGTTCCTTGCAACGCTGCCGCTGCACGGATGAGCAAATCCTGCCCCTTCTTATCGTGTTCCAGACGACTCACCATGACGACGCGCAACTGACCTTTAGGCATGGTCTTAGGGCGTGAGACAAAACATGAGGTCACGATACCATTGCATACCACCGTGCTCTCCACACCATAATTATCATACAAAGTTTTCTGAACCACCTCGCTAATAGTAAACACATGGGGAATGCGATCCATATCAACCACATTACTATACAAAACAGAACGTTTCTTGATTTTCCGCCATACGATGTGCATTACCCCTTCACGCCTTACCAAACCTTTGGACAGGGCATGAAGCGTGATACACACTTTGCTTTTCAATTTTTTGCCCCAAACAAAATGATACAAATCCGAACGATGTAAATGAATTACATCAGGTTTGCTCCTTTCCAAAATCCGATTCAGTCTTACAATAAACCAAGGAGTTATCGCCCCCTTTTTTCGGTTCAGAAAAACAAGATTTACTCTTTTATCCAACGAATTGACCAATGATTGCTCATAAAGCTCATTGATGATAAGAACACTTACCTCAGATCCTGCTTCCGCCTGTGCATTGGCAATATTGACAAGCATGGTCTCGATGCCACCGAAGCCGAGGCTCCAGAAGATATGGGTTACTTTCATAACAATATAAAAAGTGTTAGAATGAATGACGGATATTATCAAGAGCCGGACCGATGTGCGGATTCCGATAACCCTGACAATCTACAACAATATGATTTTCATACATATTGAAGGTATGAAATCCCAGTTCCATCCCTTTTAGAGGGGAAGTATCGCGGCGCACTTCCCTGAAACTGAAACAGCCATCTGCCTCACGACGCACCCGCTGGATGACCAGCTTATGCCCATAGCGCACCGCAGAATCCTGTGCGGGACGATAAATCTCTCCTCTGTACGTAAACCAGGCACCTGCATTACGGGCTATCGGCTCACCAAACTTACACTCCTGTACCAATTGATACATTCCTGTTGACTTATTTTGTTGATATACGCCTAATACCGCTCCATTGGCATCGGGTTCGCAAGTAGAGAATATTAAAGGTTCGCCAAACAGTTCGGTATAGACCGCATCAGTGACTAGCTCATCAGAAAGATGCTTTATCTTTTTACATTCATTACTTTCCGGCAGATATTCATAAAGATTGAGTCCGCCTCCGGCATAGTTTTCCGGATAGATATAGATATGCCCTTCGCGACGCAGGATAGCCGGAAAGCTCAAATGAGTGTTCAATTCGAGCACCGGTGTAGTGTTGATAAGCTGCATCGTATCAAGGTCGATAAGCAGTTTGGCTATTCTACCCCGTTCAATGAGGTCATAGAATTCCTCTACAAGCACTTGAGCTTCGTTTCCACAGACATCTAAGATGAAAGGTCGGCAAACCACCGGTCGGCATACCCATGCTTCATCCATTTTATCCGGTACGGCTCACCTTGAAGGATTCCCTCCAATGTATTCTCCACGAATCCGATGTTGTATTTCCGGCTTGTGAGTTTTCGGTAAGTTTTCTTTAATATGTTCATATCAGTTGAAAATCTTTTTGAGTGCCCGTTTGAACATCCGTCGCATGATTGCCCAAAATGGTCCGTTATCACGCTTATCCCAATAAGTGAAATAATCACAATGCTTCACATCCTTCAAAAATTGCCACAATGACACACGACCTCTGCACACATTGGAACGGAACTCACTATCTTCTACCATGCAAGAATAAGGGAGCTTAGGAATATCAATGTCCGTAGTATCCAATCTTTTTGCCAACATAGCCTTACACCAAGCATAAACCACATTATATCCGGCACGTGTCATGGCATGACTCCAACCTGAATTTCTATAATTGATTTCCAAAAAATAAAGATTATCATTTTTATCAACCAGAAATTCCACACAGAAAATTCCGATATACCGGCTCTTTTTGAGCATCTTGTCTATCTTCTCAACCAAATCAGGATTATCCAATTGTGTATAATAATAGTAAAGCCCGTAACTATCATCAAAAAGTCTATGATAATAAGCTCCGATAGGAAGATAAACAGGTTCATGGCTATTTACCGTAATGCCATCAATACACAATTCATTTTTTTTATGAATGTATTCCTGTAGCATGATTTCACTTTCATCCATATACTTATAGGCATCTCTAAGTTCTGCTTCATTATGACAGATAAAAACATTTTTCTTCCACCCATCCACTAATGAATTGACAGCTTTGGTAATCAAAGGATATTTTACCTTGGTGGGGAGTTGACCTACTTTTACAATTTCAGATTCAGCGATTCTAACCCCACACTCTTGCGCAATCTTAATTTGCTCTGCCTTCTGCATCATTTGTTTCATGCGGCCTTGCTCGCCACAATTATAAAAGAAGAAATGCTCTTTCAACCTATCATAATGTTCATTAAGCAGTGCTGTAGTATCATCACTTCCTGTCAATATAAAAACTTTTTCAGGCTCAGACCAATAGTTCTTTACAATGATGTCCAACCCTTCTTCATTAGTTGCAACATAGTATATTTTATTAGGATATTTAGAGGCCGGAATAAGCGACGGATGCTCACCAACCAATACAACATCAACAGCTATTCCCATTTCTCCAAGCGAACGGACCATACCTAACGGGTTTGCATGATCTCCACCGTAAACAACAAACTTGTGTTTTAATAAAGGCTTATAAAAATTATTTTTCATCTCTGATCAATATATATAAAAAGACGATTGTACCTAAATGATGATTGCCAAAACGAGCAAACCCAAAACAACAGACGCAGACTGTATGAGAGCAAGCCCTCCACAATAAAACAGAATCATAGCTGCCACACACTGTATTAAACTCCACGCTATTTTATTAAAAGAACGCACTTCTTTGTCATCCGAAAGAATAGTCGCTACAACATATGAACTTGAATCGGAGGATGTGATGAAGAAAAAACAAATCACTACCATGACCAATACCGATAAAGCCACATATCCTCCTCCACTTGCCAGTTGGTGTAAAAAGAAAAAAACAGATTGGGGAAGATTATCTTGCATTGCAGCATAGAGCTGTTCTTTTACAGGCAACCCCGCACTACCGAATATACCGAACCATACCGCTTCAAACACAGCCGGAAACAGAACTACTCCCCATGCACATTCGCGTATAGTGCGGCCTTTTGAAATTTTTGCCACAAATACGGCAACAAAAGCTGTCCAAGCAGCATACCATAACTGATAAAACACTGCCCATCCTGCTGCCCAATCATCAGAGGCAGTATTCGCATAATCATTGTAATGTATATAGTTTCTAATAAAATTACCAATTCCGTTTAAAGTGTAACCGATAGTATTGGAAACATTCAAATTCATATAAGCCAATACAGAAATAACAACCAGCAATATAAAGACCAATATTGAAGAAAGATTCGACAACCACTTTACCCCCCGTTTAAGGCCCGAATTGACCGACCAAGTAGCCACCAGACCAACAATAAGCATTAATAAATAAGGATTGACATTTGTCATGAAGACATAATCGATACCACTTTTAAGCTGTGATACACCTAAACCCAACGATGTAGTAAGGCCCGCTACAATACCCAGTGCCATCAAAACATCAATCAAGTTCTTAAACCACTCTTGGGTGCGTCCGGGGAAAATGGAACTAAGTTTAAGCGCACGCCCTTTATTATAGTATAAATAGCCGATAATGATACTGAGCAAACCATATAAAGCCCAAACATTAAACGTCCAATCATATAATGTTAACGAATAGGCTATTTCCTCAGGCGTTCCAGATACGTTTCCAACATAAGGATTATTAAACAAATGGTACAACGGCTCCTGACTATAGAAAATCAGACCAATGCCCATCCCTGCCATGACCAAACACGAGAACCAAGAAAAATTACTATATTCTGGTTTGGCCTTCTCCCCACCCAACCGAATGTTTCCATATCGAGAAAAAATCAGGAAAAGTAATACCAGGATACAAAAGACCGTAGAATACCCTACAAACTCACGGGTATATACGCAGATATCATGAAATATCTCAGAAAATAAGTTCTTATCAAAGTCAAGGAGTAATAGAGTGACAAGGATTGCCGACAAAATCGCAAAAGCAATGATCGACCTGCTTTCCTTCTTGAGCAACAAAGTGAATTTATGCATTTTAAAATAAAGTTTAATTATTGTACTCTGATTACTTAAAATTTAAAATCCACTCCCACGACAAATCTCGGATTGTCTTTTAGGAAGTCATTACCCCACAGATAAAAATTGTATCCCCCATGCGTATAGTAGAATCCGGCAGCCCCATCGGCATCCTGATTGAACTTCCACGAATAAAGTGTACCAAGCATCGGGGTCAAGCTATCACCATTACGCAACTTGCAAGTATGACCTACATAAAGCCATTGGTCTATCGTATTCTTCACATTGCTTCCACTATTCACGCCCCACCATGTATTAGCGCACCAGAACCACGAGCCGTCACGGCTGATGTTACCGTTAAGATAGAGCGCAGAAGTGAGATAACCAAACTCAAAGTTATGGCTTAAATTAAACGATGGAGTAAACTGTGCACCAACATTGAACCATTTACTCAGTGACACACCATAACGGGCCAGGAATCCCATATAATTTGAACCTACTCCTGTATAGATATCCGTACCCAAAGCTACGGAATTTCCAATGCCGTATTGGAATGTGGTATAAGTCTCTTGTGTATTGATACCAGGACGTAGTTTCAGTGAAGTGTATCCATAGAGTTTCCCATCACCGGCCGTACTGGCAAAGTAGGGAATTTGCGCTTGCAGTTCCCACATGGCAAACGCCAAGAGAAGAAGTAATAAAAATCTTTTCATTTACTTGAATGTATAATTAATAATTTAAGTTTATCTATTTTATGAGGTGATGTGGAATGAGGAATACCATCAGGAGGCGGACCGCACGCGTCAGTCTGAAATTTCCTTTTAGCGACTTCCACCCTGCTGTCAGACACTTCCTCCGTATTTCAACATAATGGTCGCGCATAAATTCTTTCTGTTCGTCCCGAAAGGTAACAGCCTTAAACGACAACAACCAGTAAGTATGATTAAAGATGCACCCATTGATATAAGCATTTATCAAGGCTGATTTTCCTTTTATCTCTTCCTGCAGCCATGTCTCATAGCTACGCACAATGGTGAGCGTATCACGTAATGAGCGCAACGAGAACTGCGACATGATAGAGCCTGATGAGCGCAAAAGATAGCGATAGGAAATGAATGAAGAAATGTAAAAGCTATTGGCTAAGCTGAATACGCGAGGAAGAAATTCTTGGTCCTCGTAGAGGATGCCGGGATAAAAACGAAGATGATTCATTTGAAGGAAAGCCCGTCTGTAAACATAGCGAACGGCAGCACCCGTATGAAGTGAGAATAAAATGCTTTTGTCACAGACAATTTGGTTAGATGAGAAACGACAATGTTCGTTCCAAATGGCTGATTCCACTTCAGACACTCTATTCGCTTCACTGACTTTGAGTATGCTAAAACCTATCACATCCGCCTTACTTCTCTCTATGCATTCAATGACCTTCCCTATACTTTCCTCAGTCACAGTATCGTCGCTGTCCACAAACCATACATATTCACCTTGGGCTATCTTCAACCCCGCATTGCGGGCACAGCTCAATCCTTGATTTTTTTTGATTGATAATATGCAGATTGGCATGCTTGTTTGTAAATTCAGCCACTATACGCATAGAATCATCGGGTGTACCGTCGTTTATCACAATCACCTCAAAAAGGTTCTCGTCGTACTGCTGACGATATATACTTTGCAATGTATCCCGTATGTATTTCTCTACTTTATAGACGGGAATGATGATGGAGAGTCGCATATAGATTCTTGATATTTTTTCAATTAATCGTCAATAAGATAATATTTATAAAAAATCCAACATATTTAATCATATAGTTGATGGTGGTATATTGCAGATTGGTGTCTCTTTGCTTTTCAACATCAGACAGACATAAACAACATAAATAAAGAGAGAGGCCTGGAGGCCTGTCAGTAACAAAGACAGCAAATAAGCACCATGAACCATTATTCCATCTAAAGAGTAAAAATAAGCCTTTTTTGTATATACATAGCATCTATAAAAGAATAGGAACCAGATTACCAAACCTATAAAACCTGACTGAACAAGTACACTAAAATAGATGCTTTCAAATCCCAACATTACAGGATGCTGTCCCTTACGAGATGAATAATAAGATGGATAGCCTAAACCTAAACCGCAAAACGGACTGCCTTGTACCATAGCATGTACGTACATAAATTGCTCCATCCGCATATCTTTGCTACTTCCTTTTACATCATTTTTCTCAGCCAGTCTGTCGTCCCAAAAAAACAGCGATGTTTTAATGTTCTTCATATATCCATTATCAGGAACAAAGTAAGCCATAAACAAGCACGCCATACATGTACCCATAACAAACTTAATTCTTCCCTTAGTAGATTGTAAATAACGTGTAAATATATAGTATCCAATAACCAGAATCATTGGTAATATCACAGAACGTTTACCACATAAAAAACAATTGAGAGTCGACAAAATAATTATGCTATTGGCCAACCATCCATTCTTGTATCCCCGAGGTAAGAAGCATGCAGCAAAAAGAACTACCAACGAAGATTGTCCCCAAGGTAAAGGACCAGAGGTATTTCCGGAGGCTGCTCCCGTAAGGGCTCCACGTATTATTTCTTCACCACTCCCTGTATAGTTGTCCTGAAGTTCTCCATAATAAATATTGAACAAAGTGAATATAGGATTCATATGCCATACATAGGTGAGGATTCCATAGATACCAATCAGAATGTACGATCCTAAGAGAGTGTACAACACCACCTTGAAATCTCGTAAAGAACGTATTGATAACAATATAAGAAACCCCGGCAATAGATCCGTTACAACAAATTGTAGCCATGAATTAAATTGTAGTTTAAATGAAAGAGGTGCTAACGCAGCTAAACAAATTAGCGGAAAAGCCAACCTTTTTAACATATATGTATATCTCGTTGGGAGCTTTGCCATTTTTCTATAATTACGAATCACAACAAATACGGCCAAAACAGCAATCATGGCAGTATTCATACTTACATTTCCTAAACGAAATACTGTAGGAAATACCTGATGAATAAATATCATAAAAGCGCATCCATAAGCAAGGTTTCTATAACATAGAAACAAATGGATGATGACACAGGAATATGAAAGAAGAAAAAAAATCATCTAAACAGGTTTAATAGCTAGAGTCCTATTATTTTTTTTACATATTTAATTAAGATTGCATCCTTAATCATAACAAGTATTGCAAAATAAGTAAACACAATCAACATAAACATTAATAAAATATTAAAGAACATATATCCAGTATGTATCATATTAAACCATATATAGCCCACAATAAAAGCAATCACCATATAACCCAAAACATCTACTATTTGTCGCATATAACTATATTTGACGATACGCTTTGTTGCCCACATATTAATAAGAGCTCCTGTTATATTGATTAATACTTGGGCGACAGCCAAACCGACTAAACCATAGCAGAAACCTATAGCTAAATAAATGCAATAGATAATTTTCTTAGGGACTTCCAATTTTAATATTAATGCAGAATTTCCAACTGTCTGCATTAAACTAAGACTCATGTGTCCTATAGGATTAAAGCTGCCCCTACTATAAGTATCTGAAATACGAAAGCACACTGAATCCATTTTTCAGTCCAAAGTATTACAATAATGTCAGATGCTGTAAAGCAGAAAAAAGAAATCAATGGCGCCATACCCATGATAAGCAAACGCATCATTTCACGAAATTTCTCTGATAATAGAACTTTGTCTTTTTGAAATTCAGACAACATAGGCAATGCCACTTTCTGTACAACTCCCGATGAAACGCTATCAATATTTCCACATAGATTTGACGCTTTGGAGTAATATCCCAAATCACTTTTTCCTATATATTTGCCAATTAGCACAGAACTAACCTGATTAAAGGCTGTTCCTATTAAATTAGCACCTAGTAATTTACTCCCAAAATTCCACAAAGAGAGAAAAGATTCTCTATTAAATTTTTCTTGAGGTCTCCATGGAGTATAAAGCCATAACATAATAACCCTAATGCACGAAGCTATTATTGTTTGGAAAACTAGAGCATAAACTCCCAACCCATTATACGCCAAAATAGCTGTTATCAGCCCTGCAGGTATTTGCCCACACAAATTAATGATTGTTTGCCGACGAATATCTAAATTCGCTGTTAACAAGGCTGTTTGAACGATGCATAAAGAATTTAATAAAACATTGACACCTGATATCCTAATTAATAAAGACAAAAGAGGTTCTTTGAACCAATCAGCTATAAACGGTGAACCAATCCATAATATACAATATGCCAATATGCCAATCAACACATTAAAATAGAATGCTGTTGACAAATCCTGCTCAGTTCGATTGGTTTTACGTATTAATGCATTGGCAAAGCCTGCTTCAATAAACACATTTGACAATAATATAAAAATCATTGTCATTCCAACGATACCATAATCGCTAGGGGACAACAATCTCGCTAATACAATACCCAAAAGGAAACTTATTACCTGACTTGACAACCGTTCAATCAAACTCCAAATAACAGCAACAAAACCCGATGTTCTCTTCATGGAAAGAAATAAAAGTCTACAACCACACTACTCTAACATAAAACCTTCTCCATAAGCAACAAACATATCATGAATTATTACATTTGATTGAATACTTTTTGTCGCACTGGCATTCTTACGTGGAATCATAAAATCCTCTCCATAAATTAAAGAAAGAGTCTTGTGAGGGTCTGCAAAAGCCGGATATTGCTTATTCCTTACAGTCACTAATCGAGGAGAAAGCCCTATAGGCAGTACAAATTCACGAGCCGTCATTTTTTCATTTACAACAGGAGGGCAATAAACAAAAATCGAGCGTGTTATTTCCGTTTTTCTGAAACTGAAGAATATGTCAACTTGTAATCCATCGTAATCCAATGCTATTTCCGTCAGCTTCCTTGTTCTCTTTCCATTAGAATCTACGGTTACAAGATAGAAAGCTCTTTTTTTATAGAAACCATATTTAAGTAGTACATTTTCAAAATCCCTAGAACAGTCTTCTGCCCACATGGTAAGGTCCATATCATCATCATAAGGAATAAACCCTTGATTACGATAGGCTCCAAGCAGGGTTCCAAATTCCATTCCAAAGCTGACACCAGCTTCTTTACAGGCTGCCGACATAGCATCAAGAGCACATATTCCTTTATCCTGCAATAGCTTTCTATTTCTCTTAACCGTTTTTTTTGTATATATCCACTCCACTTGGTTTGAAGGAAACCTCCTTTTTCCCCCCCTAGCTTATAATACAAATTTTGAATACGCATAATTAATAATTTAAATTGGGAATGGTTAGGATCAACCTATTCTTTGTCCGACTCTTTTAATTCCATAAAATAATTCTGTAATCCGCTTTTTACCTCCTCATCAATGACAACAGGATTATTCCGCCCCCTTTGTTCATTAAAAGAGCTAACAGCAGAAGCTAATTCATCGAATGTTAATGCTTTCGCAGACAAACCCAATGAAGAAATATAAGTACTCATGTGCAGCTGACAAGACAAGAAGTCACTTCTATCAGCATCCAGAAATTGTACCAACAACTTCATTCTTTGTCCATATTCATAACTATCCAATGTAGATTGTAATCTTTCACCATAAAGATTCAATGCAAAAAGTATGGAAAAGTTAGTGCCACCGCATGACCGTGCGGTATTCCATACAGACTTGTGAATTTGTAAGAAAAAGCATGAGGCGCAGTAGTAGTCGTTATATCAATAGCACGACCTGCATAGTACGCCCCTTCTGCGACTTCACTTCTTAGCTCCTTATTATCCAAGTTTTTTATCAGCAAAGGCAATTGCTTCCACAACAGACCTAATGCTTTCAACGAATAACTACGGCTTTCATCCGTTGAATTCACACTCCAATAGGATTCTATAGCTTGCGCAACAGCATCAAATCCTGTACAAGCTGTCAGATAAGCATCATTATGGCTAGTCAACTCCGAACAGACAAAAGCATAATCGGGAAGCATTGCAGAATCAGCTATCGACTGCTTCTCTCCATTTATATAACACACGCTAAAATGGGTTGTTTCCGCACCTGTTCCAGCTGTTGTAGGGATAACCACTAACGGAATATAGCTATCTGTTTCTTTATATATATGGTAACGAATCAGTTTAGCCATATCAAGTGCACTGCCACCGCCTACCGCCAATATGATATTGGGACATTGTGACTTGCATAGAAGAACCCCTTTCCTGACATCTTCAACTCTAGGGTTTGTCAAGAAGTCAAAAAAACAGACAGTTTTATACCCCTTCCGTTTAATACGGCATCCATCACATCCGATGCACCGCAGGATGTATAGGACTTCTTGCCTCTTACCAAGAACACCTTTGTTACATTTAGTTTCTGCAGAAGAGCAGCCAATTGAGTGTTCAAGTCTGGTCCGATATAATATTCTTGCATAATTAATTCAACTCTTTATCTTGCAAGAACCCCATAAAAGCTTCTTTATTTTGTATAGGCGTGGTAGTAGGACGGCCCAAATCCTTACGATTGCCTTTCCTTACTTTCACTTCCAGCAAAACAGGACCATCTTCCAACCGAATATCCGACAGAGCTTTTTTCAAACCGTTCATATCAGAAACCGTATGAACCGCATTGTATCTTACGGAACGGGCTATCCCCGGCAAATCAATATCCAAGCCCACCGTAGGTTGGCCACCTACGGAATCATGAGCACCATTGTTAAAGACTACATGAATATAATTTTTCGGCTGTTTGCTCCCTATAATGGCCATAGAACCCATGTGCATAATTACAGCTCCGTCGCCATCAAAGCACCAGATCCTACGGTCTGTCTTTTCCAATGCTATACCTAGAGCTATTTGAGAAGCATGCCCCATGGAACCTACAGTGAGAAAATCTTTCTCGTGACCTTGTTTCATTTGGGTACGATGCTCAAACAACTCACGAGAAATCATACCAGTAGTAGACACAATGCAGTCTTCTTGACCGATAGATGAAGCAATTGCCTGAATGGTTTCCTCACGACTCATTGACAATGTTGAAGGACTGCCTGATTGCAATTCATATGAATCGAATGTATCTTTTTCTATCACAAAAGCAAAAGCTTCATTTTTTGTTTCCATAAAAAAGAGGGCATCTTCTATTTGTTTTAACAATTCTTTTTCATCTTTGCTCATCACAACGTGCTTAATGCCCATTGCATCAAGTAACGGGATAGTCACTTTCCCCTGTTTGACATGCTGTGCTCATCATGCACACCTGGCATTCCTCGCCATCCGATAAGCAGCAAGAGTGGAATGCTATAAACATCTTTATCCGTAAGCGACGCCAGTGGATTGATGATATTTCCTTCACCGGAATTCTGCATATAGACAACAGGTATATGACCGGTAGCTAAATAATGTCCGGCAGCCAAACCTACAGCTGCACCCTCATTAGCTGCAATGATATTATGATGTCCGTCTTTGTGATCTGCAATATAGGCACAGATATTCTTCAGCAATGAATCGGGAACTCCGGCAAAGAAATCAATGCCTCTCTGGGAAAGGCTATTAATAAAAAAATCAGGTGAAATCATTTTAGTGTTTTTTTGTTCCAGGTATAAGTTCCAAAATCTCCTTGATAGGCATACAGTAATCATTAACAGCTTCCTGTGAGCGTTCGTGCATAAGGATTGATTTGGCGCAGTTAACCATAGAGGGTATGCACTTCGCAACATGTGATTTGCATAAATTACTACGTTCACACCCCATGAAGCCAATTCGGTTTCTGTTATGTGACTGTAAGTAGTAGGTACTACAACAATGGGAGTAGATACGTTAGCAACCCGGAATCTTTGACAAAATTCCTTAATATCGTCCCCACTTTTATTCTTGCTATGAATCATAATGCCATCTGCACCTGCTTCCACATACGCCGCCGCACGCGCCAGTGCATCGTCTATACTTTTTCCGGCAATCAGGCTTTCAATACGGGCTATTATCATAAAATCGTCCGACACTTGTGCATTTTTTCCTGTACGGATCTTATTACAAAATCCTTCAATAGTATCTTGGATCTGAACCGCATCTGTACCGAACAAAGAATTCTGCTTTAAACCTACCTTATCTTCTATGATGACAGCAGAAATTCCTAAGCGCTCCAAGGTACGAACTGTGAATACAAAATGTTCAATTTACCGCCCGTATCTCCATCGAATATGACAGGTTTCGTTGTACATTCCAACGTGTCGTTCAAGTCATGCAAACGTGTGGTCAAATCTACAGCTTCAATGTCAGGCTTCCCTTTACTAGTAGAGTCTGTCAATGAACTTGACCACATACCGTCAAATTCATGCTTAACGCCATTAACGATTACAGATACATTTTCTGCTATCAAACCAGTCAAGCCATTATGGGATTCCAATATGCGAACTATCTTCTTGGCATTAATTAAACGACGAAGACGTTTCTGACGGATTTCAGGAGTAGTTCCTATCTCTTTCAGACGTTCATTTTCTGCGGAGGAAGAAAAGCCTTTGGTATAAGCTATATCGACAACTTTTCCTCCCCATTGTTTCAGACATTCTATAACCCGATTACGAACATTGGACTGGACTCCCTGCATCCAGTCATCTCCATGAACAACAAAATCAGGCTTCAACCGCTCAAGATTAGGAACATAATCCAATGTTTCTTGGGGGACAACATTATCCACTCCTTTCAAGGAACGAACTATTTCTGATCGTTGATTATAGTCAAGATAAGGTAAACGCTTGTAACTTGCTATAGCAGCATCTGTCAGCACGCCAACTGTTACACACCCAAGTTTTGCCGCTTCGCGGATTATATTAAGATGACCAGGATGTATCATATCCGCACTCATCCCCACATAAACTTCTTACTATTTTCCATATAATTGATTGAATTTGAATTTACATTTTTACATATCCAGCATCATGTATGTAGATATCATCGTTTAATATGCAACGAACTTTAGTCATACGACTGTTATTAAAGGAAAGTAATGCTAAATATATTTTAGTTTCTTAGTACAAATACATTTTGCAAGTTGAGATGATGATATTCAACAGAGACTCTTACCATCTCTAAGCACTCAATTTAGAGCATCCCCTTTAAAAGGCACATACCTGTGCCCTAAACTGAGTTTTGTTAATTAATCAGCTTTGAATTTAACATTAGCTTGTAGCCAAAGTGATTTTGTCAGGAACCATATTAACATACTCCCTGCATCCGTTAAAGATATTTTTGAAAAAAATTCCGATGAAATTCCAGATAGAGCTACCCAAAAGCTTCACCGTTCCAATCACACCATGATATGTGGCAGCCATTTCAGCACCGGCATCACTACCGTAATAAAGTGAATTGTTTCGTTGAGTAGTAAATTTTCGAATGGCTCACTCCCCTAGGTTATCTATCGGCTGTTCCTCATCATCCAATAATCTTGTAACAAGAAACCATTCAGATCATCATTTCCACAGTCAAATGGTTTAAATTCATAATTTTCTGACATGCAAATTACCCGAATATCTTTATCCATACGAGTGCTAGAAATTAAAGGTCAGCAACGCCTTTATGCGCATAGCCCCCCCTCTTTCACCTTAGCTTTTTCTGCTGGGTGACCTTCTTTTTTTGCTGATTTCCGTAATGAAATCAATTGCAGCCTGCTCTTTCAAGGGAGGAGTAGGAGTTATCTGTTTTGCCATAAGTATGAGTTAATTTTGCAAGGAACATGATTTTTCATCATATATCCAAGCAAATTCAAATATTATTTTGCTCAATAATGCTTATTTCAATAAAAGATGAGCACAAGAACAGAAACTATCTTCACTCAACCTTCTCAAACGGAAAAGCGTGAAGATAACTCACAGCCACCGTCATATTCCCAAAAGCAAATACCAGCCGAGTATTGCGGTGCAAACGCATAATGCACCCCTCCTTCCCTCGGAAAACACCACCGGTAATGCGAATTCGTTGTTTCTTCTGAAGATAATCCTCCAAAGGACGGTTCATCAACTCGATATTATAAGGCATGGATTCGTACAAATAGATAAATTCCTCCATCTGACGTTGAGGGATGACCGCCGCACGGTGCGTGTTATAGTCCGTCACCAAATACTGGCGAGGAAACATAGCAGACAAAATAAGTTCCAACTGATCCAAAGGAGCGCAGACAAACAGCCAGCCGTTGCCTTCGATTTCTTTCTCGTCCGTCAAAGCATTCAATTTCCGGGTGGAACCGGTGGCAAAGGCTTCTTTCACTACCCGGGCGGAATCACGACGGGCAGTATATTCCTCCTTAGTATAGGCGCATTGCTCGAAGCGTTTCCTGTGGTCCGTCGAAGTATAGGAAAATACCTTGAAACAAAAGTATCTTTCTTCTGCTTCACCTGATGGCTTACGAAGTTTTACGGACTTCCTGCCACTAAAAACGCCGATATAGCGCTTCAATTCTTTGTTAGGCAGATACAGATAATACCAATTGAGTTCAGGATGTTCCTTCCCTATTCCCGCCAATGGCGTGACTCCCTTATTTGACCCCTGGTCTGAGACGGAAGCGATTGAACTGCAGAGCAGTAACTTAGGCGCTTCGCTCGCTATGTTTTGATTATTATAAGAGAGTGCTTCGGTTGCAAGCTCCATAGGACTTTTTATTTCCATCAAAACATCATAATTAAATTATTCTTCTAAAAAATGAGGCTCAAATAAGCCATCAATTTTCGTTTTTTGTTGGGGTTCTCTTAGTAAGAGAACCCCAAGTTTACTTAAATGCTTGATAGAGTGTCCTATAGTTATAACCTTTCATATTATTTTTGCAAACAATTGTCATTTATAAGCATACTTTGGAATACTTTTTTAATGCGGAATTTTCTGTATTAAGGAATTATAGCTATCTTTGCAGCAAAATGGGGTTCTCTTACTAAGAGAACTCCATTTTTTATTAAAGGCTTAAAAAGGGAAAAATCTTATTTTCAACACATTATATTATTTATACAATCAGAATCAATTTTCCTCTCACAATAATTATGGTGAACTAAAAATGCTCAAAAAGAAAGAGGCTTCCGTTTCCGGTCGCCTCTCTTTTCTTTTCGGATAAACGCTTTTATCCGTAAGTGTACTGACTTTCACAAGCAAATACTAACTATTAATCTTAAATCTATTACTATGAAAAACACATTATATTAACATTTGAATCGCGTAGATTGTTCAACAAAATGAGATTAAAAGAGTGTTAAATATATAGCAAAGGGAGGTCCAATTGTTTTTTAATGCAAGAAAAACGATTAAGTCTGATAAAAGTAAAAGAAACGGAAAATACAAAAGATGTATCGTGATTTCACATAATCGTGACATAAGTAAAATACAATATAAATTATACAAAAACACACTACAAAAAGAGAAAAGGATGCCATCAGGGCCCTTTCTCATCGCTCATTTGTAACTATAGAGAGTTAGACTCTCCTTAAAACGCTGTAAAATTA
>ENA-OQCK01000270-OQCK01000270.1-human-gut-metagenome-genome-assembly--contig:-NODE-270-length-30834-cov-3.666916_pt1 | contig 30834 bp, 29 predicted proteins | sample MGYA00242498_ERZ504578 | MGnify/ENA primary metagenome ERZ504578 (study PRJEB26092, sample SAMD00036229) | human gut metagenome | host: Homo sapiens | study: EMG produced TPA metagenomics assembly of...
TTAATTTTATTTTATTCTTCGGTTGCTTGCCCATTCTTTGGCGCCTTGTTCTTTCAATTTGCTTAGTGAAAGCCTTCGCTTTTCCATCGCTGCTTCCTCGTCAGCAGGAGCAGCATAAGCGTGTTCTGTAGCCTTTCACCTTATTCCATTCACCACGGGTAAAGTCAGGAAATGCAACAGAGGCGCAACCATTGTCCATAGAGAGTTCACCCAATTCTGCCAAGCAGCACCATTCAGCCAAATCATAAACGTCCATATCCAACGGAAGACCATTCTGCAAGCAGTAAACCAAACGGCTGTCCATGATGAAATCCATACCACCATGGCCGCCTACCTCTTTCGCCATCTCACCATACTTTTCAGGATAGGATGTTGATACTTCTCTACTAAAGCTACCATCTCCTCTCTCGGCATGAAGCATGTGAGTTCAAGTCGTCCACCTTAGGCTGAACGCCGGAAGCCTTCAACTGCTCTGCATCAAGGGCGTACCCTTGAGTAGGATATTTATTGGCAAAACCCTTAGTACCCGTCAGTTGATAAAGGCGGTTGTAGGGTTGCGGAGTCATCACGTTATGCTGGATTTCGATGACCTTACCATTAGCGGTACGAATCAAAGTAGTAGTGTGGTCACCATTACGGAAACTATTACAAACAGAATCGGCATTTTCTTTCACCAAGTCCTTACCTACGACCGATTTGGTATCCATTGCTACTAAAGTCTCCATACGGTCACCACGATGAATATTGAGGGCCTGCGCCACCGGACCAAGACCATGAGTAGCATATACATCGCCACGATGACGCATATTATAATCCAAACGCCAGCCCAATTTGTCATCCTCACCTTTCTTCCAATAATGCTTCCAGAAAGGAGCAAGATTATGAATATAGGCACCCTGCGCGCGAATTACCTCACCAAACACTCCATGTTGTGCCATATTTAAGGTATTCATCTCAAACCAGTCATAACAACAGTTCTCCAAAATCATGCAGTGCTTACGGTTCTTCTCACTAAGATCAACCAGTTCCCAACATTCTTTCAGGTTCATAGCCGAAGGAACTTCAATCGCTACGTTTTTGCCATTCTCCAATGCGCATTTCGCCACAGGAAAATGATGCAACCAGTCGGTTGCAATATAAACCAGATCAATATCATCGCGTTTACACAATTCTTCGTAACCTTTATCACCCGAGTAAACAGCCGCTTTTGGTAAAGAAGCTTCTTTCAGATACTTTTGACACTTCTCAGCACGCTCCTTTTCATAGTCGCACAGTGCTACAATCTGTGTGCCAGGAATGTAAGTGAAACGTGACACAGCACCCGGCCCACGCATACCTAACCCTACAAATCCCACACGAACTACTTCCATCTTAGGAAGAGCCAGCCCGATGACACTCTCTTGTCCGGCAGGTCGTTCGGGAGTTTTCACTACAATTGTTCCTTTATTCCACTCCCATTCCGTACCCTTGTCGTTGACTTGTACAGTAGATTTCTGCATTGTACATGAACCAAACAAGAGGCATATGCCCAATGCTAAAAAATTTGTTATTTTCATACGTAATTATTAATTAAATTATTCTTAGTAGGCTATCTCATATTTCTTTTACTGCTCATACGCACCACAACCTTTCCTTTACCACCTTCCAATCCACATTCTGCCTCCAACATATTGTAACCTTCAATGGGATATTCACCCTTATAGGTATTCTTTGCCGGATAAGTTTTAAAGGTAGCTCCTGCCGGAGCGATGATTTCCATATAAAAATGTTTGCCTTCATGCGTCAAGCGTACCCGGTTCTCTTTTACTTCCACTTGTGCCTTGGTGGAAGCTATCCATGAGACTATAGACTGCGGGCTGAGTAAGTCCACTTCATCCATTATCTCTATTGTGTAATCATTTAACAATTTGAACGTGCGGAATACAGAAGAAGCCTGATCTTTGTATAGAGTAGTCATATCCAGCTTTACAGAAGGCTGCTTCGCATCTGTATGCTCTTCGCAAACAAATGCCTCGCCATTGGCATACTGAATCTTATGGTCGATACTCAACGTATTATGGGAAAAATTGTTATTACGGAAATACTTCCAACGTTGTCCGTCAGGACGTCCGTCCCAAAATCCCGGTAGGGCATAATCATCAGCTCCCAGATCCTCTGTCCAACAAACCCCATTGCTTTCAACAATGAATGTACCTCCATCCAAATGTTGATGCGCTTGACGAGGTTCTCCACCCTTGGCTATCAAAAATAGAGAACCTTTCTTATTTCTATTCCCATTGAAAACTATTATATCATTAATTGTGTTGTGGTATATTTCTAAAGCAGGTATTTTCTCCACTTTTTTAGGTGAAGCATTGTCAAACCAAGGAAGTGACAGAAAGAAAAGCTGATGTAGAAGTAAATTATCCTGCATGGTCAATTTTAACTTTTCCCGATACCATTCAGCCACTTCAGGTTGGTTATACATACGGCTGAATAAGAAAAATGCCGGAGAATTTTGAGCATCAGCCCCCGCATTACCGAAATTAAAAAGACGACCGGACGGAGTAAGTGTCCGTTTTGATAAAGCGCCGTGCGCTCCAAGCCGGGTAGTTGTGCTATACCTCCCTTTCCATTGTCATTATCAGCCACCGCCTTTAGGTAGAGAGTTAAATAACTGGTAGTATATCCCCAATAAGCAGGGCCCTCATAGCATACGCCATCCGGAGCAAAATGTTTCAGGCAGTTGGGCATATACTTGGCAGCATTATCAAGAATGACAGCGGCCTCTTTCGGATAATCTTCTGCAATACCCAAAGCGGCCAGCACCATACCAGTGTTACATACCACGTTCCAATTGGTTTCTCGTTTCGCCCAACTTCCCAAGCTACCCTTTTCGTATTCACGCAACACACGAACAATGGCACGTTCGTACAAACATTTCTTTACCAAGTCTTTAGTCGAAATAGGCAGCGCATCATACAACCAGTCATAAGCAATAGCTACGGCAGTTGCCATTTCCGCAGTATCCAAATAGTGAGGTGGATCCCAGTCGGGATAGTTACACACCCACAATAAAGCCTCGTTGGCGGCATCCAAGTATTTCCGCTCACCGTAGAGACGGTAAGCTAATGCAAGCGTACCCAAGCGGTTCACATAGGATCGGGATGTCCACAATATATTACCATATTTATCCTTTAAATAAGGTTTCTGCGGAGTAATCGCCAATGTATCCGCTTTCGCTTTCAAGAACTCTGCCAACTCACCGGCAAGCTGATTGTTTTGTATCAACTGCTTCACAGCAGCTTCTTCTGCACCAGTGAACAGCAAGCGAGGGTGAGTGGAAAGAAAGCGTTGCTGACCATACATATTGCAAACAAAAAGCAACATGAACACAACAACAGTACATCTGCTCATATCTGCAATCGACTTTAAAAAGAGGTTTCTCATATTGAAAGAATTAAATACAACTCCCGTGAATTGTTTTTATGTCATACAAAAACTAATCTGTCAATTTTGTCACATCCATACTCGGTTTCGGATAGTTTTTAGAAGCAATGTAGTGCTTTGTTTCCTCAATCATCTTGGGAGTGACCTCAAAATCATAGTTACCATAATCGCCTACGTGAAATTTTCCGGTCTGAAAGAACCCCCACGCATCGAAGAAGTCCGTAAGATCTGTTTTCAGGAAATCACAGCAAAGCTTAATATATTCATACATATTATGATAGATGCATTACCCGCCCCTTTATGAGGTTGGTTACGTAAATGCTCCATCAGGTCGGCATAGAAATCCTTATAACCAATCTTATCGGCATAGATTTGAATTTGCCAGAAGGGTATCAACTTATGGAAAGGATCCTTCACACACATGATAAACTGCTTTTCTGGCGCATTAAGTACTTTACTAAAAGCAGCCTCATAAATATGACGCTTACTCAAACGACTGGAATCACCCAAACTCATAGTGCCATACATGGAGAAAAGATTATTGCTCACTTCTGTCATTCCTCCCCAAGTAAGCCAAGGACGCATCTGCATCACGTGTCCTATCTCATGATGAATACCCCAGTTAGTTACCACTTCCTGACCTATCGCCGACTTCATAGTGCCATCTGTACCCTCAAAAGCTACACCGTCACCATCACGAAACATAAAATAGTTAAAGTTAACACGGGCCAAAATACGTTTCTTAGGAATACGATTATATTTTGTAGCACCCGAGAAATCATATTGTACCTGCATTATCTTATCATAATTTTCTGCCAGTTCCCGACCTTTACCATAGGCCAGTTTCTTCAGTTGACTCACGGGATAAGCTATCTGCATATACTTGGACTTAACATCCATAATAGGGCTAACGGCATTATCCAACAAGCGGTTCCAGTCATCGTTGCTCTGCACAGTAGCATCAAAATAGCCGTTTTCTTTTCCTGTAACAAAATGAACGGTAATTTCAGGAGCCGTATCAGGATCATCGGCAAAATAGTCCAAATAGACATTCCCCGCTTTCTCTACATAGATAACATTAACGCCTTCGCGTAGAGGTATTTCTTGCTTCTTCAGCCCCCAGCCTTCCGGATCTTTTGTCGGTGGATAACCTGGAGTAGGTTGACGCATCCAATCGGGAATAAGTAACCCCACGCTACGTCCGTGTAAATCTCCCACCAATACCACATTCTCACCTTGTTCCAGATAAACACCAGTAACATTCTCATAGCGACTATAACCACTATAAAGTTTCATTTGCTGTGCTAACACCTTATTGGAAGGAATAGGTTTGTATGAGTGTAGCAAGTAACGTGATTGGTAAGTACCATTGAGCAACTTGCCTGCCAATTCTTTCATCAGTGGTGTGTTGAACCTCTTCAGTTGTTTACTCTTGAACCCTTCAGGAAGTGAAGCACCTGTCCAGTCAGTGAAATTTTCCAGATCCTTACTCAGTTGCCAAGTGGAGTAAGTGGGCATATTTTGTGCTTGCAGAAGGTTCCCAGCTGTACACAAAACAACGATTGCAAAAATTCGCAGTATTCTCATGAGTTTATTCTTTATTATATATAAATAACCCAAAATGTAAAGGCACCTACACAAGGGGGGGGGGGAGAATAGCAAGGTGCACTTTACAGTTCAGGGTATTAAGTTTTACATATTTGAGAAAGGAAAGGGTTAAGGAATAACTCCTTAACCTCTTAATCCTTTTCACTTCTAAATTACTTGATTCCTGTATCAGTCAGATCGCCGGTCACAGAAACAGCGTAAAGCTTATAACCGTTCTGCCAATCGCTTGTCATGGTAAACGTCTTCACGCTACCCTCGGTGACATAGATATGCTTGTCTTGAGCATCGGCAACAACAAAAGCTACAGCGTTCTGCCAGCCATTCATGGTGAAGACTTTGCCATCACGTACAGCAGTACCTTTGATTAATGCCGATTGATTCTTGTAAATCTCCGTATTGTCATCAGTGAGATACTCCAACGCTACACGGGGCTTACTGTATCCCAAGTTGGCAATACGAGCCTTCACATCTTCAATCTCTTCTTCCGTAATAGTGAATTGCTTGTTACTATAATCACCAATCGAAGCATTAATTGGTGTCAGGAAACCCCATGCCGTGAAAAAATCAGTAAGGTCAGCCTTTGCCAAATCACAGCAGTTATAGACAAACTCCAGTTGACACTTGCCGTCAGTTGACGGATTATCTGTAGTACGTACTCTCTCGTACAGATCGGGATAGAACCACTGTGATCTTCCTGCTCTTTCGGTGTATTCCCTTTAATTTTACCGTAGTAAAGCTGTAATTGCCAGAAAGGAACCAACTTACAAAACACATCGGCTTTAGAATCAGGCTGGTCGAACAGGTTGTGGGCCATTTTGTTGGGAACACACAAAGTCCATGCCTTACTATATCGGCTGCTATAATCAGCAATCTGTTGCGACTGTAAACGTGACGGCTGTCCGAATACAACAGTCTGCACATAGAGAGCCATAATGTTGTTAGTCACCTCCGTCATACCATGCCATTTCAACCCCGGACGAACCTGATTGACGTGCCCCAACTCATGAGCAATCCCCAAATACTTGACGGTAACGCCGCCTCATTGGCTAGTTCCTTTAGAGCATAGTCTACATAAGCCGTGTGATAATCGGAAGCATAGAGATAACTGTCTTGATTATAATGTACATGGAAGTAGCTACGATTGTGGAACATCTCGTTGCCAGGCTTCATCAAACCCAAGAACTCCTGCTGACTATAAGCCATTTCATCATAAAGTTTTACCAGTTCGTCCACATCCTTTGTATAATTCAAGAAAGAAGCTGTGGGGAACGTCATGTGAGTGTATTGTCCCAATACATCGAAATGAGTATCCACGGCATCAGCCAGCAACTGCTTCCAACGTCCCTTCTCATGTTTCTGCGTATCGTAATAGCCGTTCACTCTACCGATGTAAAATGAAGCGTGATTTCAGGAGCTGTTTGATAGTTGTCCACGTTATACATTACGTACACTAATCCAGAGTTCTTCATGATGAAATTATTCAATCCATCTACCACCGTATAATCTTGCGGATTGTAAAATCCATCCACACCCGGTTGATCTAAGTTCTGTACTCGGATAGTGATGTTCTTCAACCCCTTCAAGTCTGCCATCACTGCCAATTCTTCTCCCTCCTTTACTGAAATTCCAGCAGGGTTGTCCATGCGGCTGTATGCAGCCGTTTTGTTTCGTTTGGCCTCTGTTTCTGATCTTGGAAATGCCTTAAAATGACCAATACGGAACTCGCGGGGGTACTTGTCGTTCTTCATATACCACGCCAAGTTCTTGAAGAAGGAGTGGTCACAATTCAAGATGTCTTGTTCTGTAATGTCGTCACGCAGTTCACTACAAGCCGGATCCTTAAATAATGTCGTGTAATCAAAGTTTAATGGATTTCGTTGATAGAATTCCATTTCTACTACTTCAAAAAAATCGTTATTTTTATCTGCCGTATATGACCCAGACTTCCGAAGTGTGATCATTACTTGTGTCACATCAATTTGTGCCATGGGAAGATCGATACGATTGGCAGCAGAAAGAGTCTCAAATTTCAGTCCTTCCACCAGCAATTCCCAATCGGTTTCAACACCATCCACCATTCGTTTACAAGATACGTCTACTTCCTTAATAGCACCATTAAAAACAGCTGTGTAAGCATAGTATAAAATATAATCAAGATTTCGTTTCTCCTCAAAAGTGAAAATGAGATGTTTGGGCACCGGTTGATTCCAGCCTGATTTCCAACGGGTATTCAAGTCCCCATCTATCATATTCTCTAGTGCCTCATGACATCACTCGAGTTTTCTGGACGTAACGTACCATCATAGGTAACCCCTTTCACTGCAATCTTGACATCCTCACCTATTTGAGGAACCCCCGGAACGTAATTATCTAATCCGCGCTGAACGATGGATACTGTCACCGTCTCAATCTCCGATTCTAAGTCAGAATCAGAGATGATCACTTCACCTGTACGACGTGCCCCATTGTTGGCTTTCACTGTCAGTACATAATTGTCAGTCACAGGGTCGTGTGCGCCACGAGTTTTAGCAGTCTGCTTTTCAATCCATGCAGTTCCTTCCTCCCCTTCCATTGCGTCAATGACCATATCATAGTTCACATTGGTGGTAATTTCTAACTCGACCTTGTTACCCGCTTCTTCCACGTTGAAAACATTCTGTGACACGAGAATGGCCTTTCCCCATCCCAGTTGCGCCACGTTGATAGTGTCGGTAAGCGAGCGGGCCTTGATGAAAAAGCGTCCGCGACGAACGTTCTTTTCTTCATTTGGCTCCACTGTCAATTCCAAGTCTCCATCGTCTAATTTAGTGATGTTGCACCACTCGCCCAGTCCATCGGCAAGTTCCACAGAAAATTCTTCGTTGCAACGCAGCTCCATAACACGGGTAGAAGCTTCTTCGCCAAAGTTCAGACTCTTAGATTCAGCTTTCAAGAAAGGTGATATCGGGCGATCGAACGCTGTATCATAGTCCTCACAGGCAGAGAGGCCTAAAGTCAGTATCAACGCTACTAAACCGAATTTTTTTTTTTCAATAGATGTCTACTGATCATAATATTTTTAATTAGATGATTTTACAATAATACGATTAATAATAAGGATTCTGCACAATCTGTGGAGCTTTCTGTATTTCGCTTTGCGGAATAGGCATAAGGTACTGCCCTTTATGGAAAGTACGCTGTAACGGCAGATCTACAGGATAGAAATCCTCCAATTTATCAGCCAGAGTGTTCAGTCCGCGATCGGGCATACCGAGATGCTGCTCTGCAATCTTCCAACGACGAATATCGAAGAACTTATGCCCTTCAAAATAAAGCTCATTCAAGCGTTCGACACGTACAATCTCGCGCAAACCGTTCTTGTGTGGATGCCTTTGTCGGTGTGTTTGAGTATTCTTTCCATGCTGTATCTACATCGGGAATACCGGCACGTTGGCGAATTTTGTTCAAGTATACCTTAGCATCATCCAAGTGGTTCAATTCTACCAGTGCCTCAGCGTAGTTAAGGTAAAGCTCGCCTAAGCGGAACAATACCATAGGATAATCAATCAATGCTCCCTGAAACTCAGGTCTCGACCATTTTTTGTTCACAAATCCACTAATACTGTAATTCATGTTATCACGGTTACCGCGTCCGTGATCTTGGTTATTCAGCAATTGTAGTAGTACAGCTCGTTTGGCCGGGTTGCCATTGCCATATCTTTGTCATTATATCTACCCATCTCGCAATAACCGTTCTGATAGCCTATCCAAGCATAGAAACGAGGCTCGCGGGTTGTACAGAGACGCATCACCCGTTCGGTAGGGTCACCATAGTTATTGCCGTCGTTGTTATTGGGAGCCATAATCCATTCATAGCGTCCGTCATAGTCGAAAGTCTTGTCATCTTCCATAGGCAGACCATTCTTGGTATAGAACTGCTCTACAGATTGCAATGTAGGACAGATCACAGCACTCAGGTCCCCCTTGTAACTGCCTGCTGTCTGACGTGGAGTGGTACGACGCTGAATACCGTAATATTCATCATCACGCGTGTCACACCAGATAGCTTCCGGATTACCACCGACAAAATCAAGAATGTTATAACGCAGGCGACGCTGTGCTTTGTTGGGTAACCCCGGTTTGGCATCACTGGGTTCACCGGCATCCTCATCGGAATAAAGATGAAATCCTCCTTTCAATTCTCCTTAATGGCTTCTGCTGTCACATCAGCGCACTTCTGCCATTTGTTTAGATCGAAAGTCTGTGAAACCAACGGACGCCCGTCGATAGGACTCTTAAAATTAGCATACATCTCGGAATTGCCGTTATAGAGCGGAGAAGCGGCATAAAGGTAAAGACGTGACTTGATAGCGAGTACAGCCAACTTTGTGGCACGTCCGTAATCGCTACCGCTGAAAGTGGTAGGAAGCACATCATAGGCCTCAGTCAATTTCTGGTCGATGAACGTTACTACCTCATCCACACTGCTACGTTCGGGGAAGTCGGCAATTTGCGTATTCAGGTCCATTGCGTTACGCATAATGATAGTAGGTCCATAAGAACGGAACGAAAGGAAGTGATAATAGCCGATAAGGAAGTTAGCCTCTGCATTGTAAAGTTCACCCATCTCCGGAGTGTACTCCTCAGAGTAAGGACAGTTCTTTAATGCCTCCTGAAACATATAGCACTGACGGATACCGTTCCAAATATTCGCCCAAGTATTGGATGTATAGCTTAGGCTGGAAGGTGAGTAAGTGCCATACTTAAAGGTAGTGAAGAGTTCCTTGGTAACAGCTGTCATCTCTTCAGGCAACCAATAAGTACCTGGATACGCTCTGTTATTAGGCAGGTAGCCATAGCAGGAGTAAGATACTTCTTAATGGCAGTAGGGTTAGCCCATGTGTCGGATTCCTTTGCACGCTCATCGGGCACAATGTCCAAATAATCGCACGAAGCCATATTAACTGCAAGGGCGCATATACTTAAAAAACGGAATATCTTTTTCATATTTATATCTATTTATTATTAAAGGAGACTTGAACACCAAAATTAAACACGCGCTGCGTTGGATACTTCAATCCATTGCCGTTACTCATTTCCGGATCCCAATGGTCGAACGGTGAGAAAGTGAGCAGATTTTGTCCGCTTACGTAGAAACGCCATCCTTTATGGGTATAACCAATCTCCGCATTCTTCAACTTCAGGAAAGCGCCATTGCGCAGCCAGTAAGTAGAAGCTGCCGCATTGTTGGCATTATCATTAGCTGTAAGACGCGGATATTTAGCGTTCAAGTTGGGATTGTCAGGACTCCAGTGGTCATCGGCAATATATTTAAACAGCCCATAGATCGTGACATTACCATACGGGTGGATACCGCTCATCAAAAGAGAGGTCTTGGCAGCCCCTTGGAAGAAGAAGGAGAAATCCCAGTTTTTCCACTTCATAGACGGACCGAAACCGTAAATGATTTCCGGATCTTTCGGATTACCTACGTACATACGGTCGTTGGGATCGATGACATTGTCATACTCACCCTTATAATTAGGTAGATTGGCATACCAGATGTCACCCGGTTCTGGAATATACCCCAACGTCTGTGTAGGATTATTTTTGATAGTTGCTTCATCGGGGAAAAGTCCGTGAGCAATATAAAGCAAGTTCTGTCCAAGTGAGTGTCCTACGGATGACAGGTTAGGATATTCGCGGAAAGGAGGCTCGTCACGCTCTAAGATGGTGTTGTGTGCATACGTAAAGGTACCCTTAAAGGAAAGAAAGAAGTTCTTATTGAACTGCTTGTTGAAGTCGATAGACATTTCTATTCCCACGTTCTTCATTTTACCTAAATTTCCGTAAACAGCAGCATTACCTGTTCCCAAAAATTGAGGGATAGTATTACTACGTGAAAGAAAAATGTCACGACGCGTCTCCTTAAAGACCTCAGCTGTAAAGTTGAAGCTGTTGTAAAGTTGCATATCAATACCGGCATTCACCTTCTCTCCTACTTCCCAACCCAAACTAGGATTGTAATAACGACCCCACGTAGGACCGGAATAAGAGACTTTTCCACCAGGCAGACCGGTCGCATAACCAGGAGAATTATTCAAATTAATAGTTTCCAAATAGGCGAAACGTCCAACAGACTGGCTAGTATCATCGTTACCTACCAGCCCCATGAAGCACGTAACTTCAGGTTAGAGACTACAGGACGAATGTTATCCCAGAACTTCTCGTTGGAAATGTTATATCCGATGGCTACTGAAGGAAAGAAACCGTAGCGATGCCCCTTGGCAAAATTTTCGGAACCGTTGTAACCAAAATTCACCTCTGCCATATAGCGATTATCATACGCATAGGAGACACGCCCGGCGATACCCTGCTTGCGCTTGGGCAACGAAGAGTAGAGGTCGGTCGGTTTATTAGTATTATACTGCTGACGGTTGAAGAGGAACATCACGTTCACATCGTGTACGCTATTGAACACCTGCTTATAGTCTAGAATCGCCTGCATATAGATGTTACGTTCGCCACCCGTTGCACCACCAGCAGAAGTATTCAGTGTGGTATCGTACTCCTTAGCGGTACGCCGTAGCACATATTCCAACGTTTCCGGATCATAACTATCAATCTGAAAAGCGTTGTAACCTGCCGTACGTTTGCTTTCTGATATGGCCTTGTTCTTAAAAGAGAACAATCCGCTCACACTCAAACCTTTGAGAATCATATCAAGTTTCTGGTTCACCTTAAAATTAGCGGTAACAATACTCGTAAACTGACTACGATAACCTGAGACATACTCGGCTACAGGGTTACGGTATCCAGTATTGTACGGACCACCCGCCATGTCACCCCACATCACATAGTCGGTATTGAAGCCTCCGGTACCAGCGGGCCAGCTCACAGGAAAGTCTACCGGATTAGAAATCATACTTAGAGCAAACAAGTCGGAAGGTTTCTGATTGGGGCCAGACCAGTCGGTAATAGAAGCGTTTAAACCCAATGAAATCTTCGTAGTAGAAGTGGCTTGAAGGTTCAGATTGTTCACGAAATCGTAGTTCGTGACATTGATATTATTATTATAGCTGAATCCGTAGTCCTTGCTCAAGGAACGCATATTGCCATCGCTATGTTTCACACCCACGCTCATGAAGTAGTCCATCTTCTTACTACCGCCGCGAATATTGAAGTTGGCGCGTTCAGAATAAGAGTTCTTCTTAAACATCTCATCATACCAGTTTACATCGGGAAAGATATAGGGATTCAAACGGTTACGCGTACCCTCAATCTTTTCCGCTTTGTAAGGGTTACCCGAAGCCGCCTTACGCGTCAAAGCCTCATTATAGCACTCCATGAAAGTGACACCACCTGCCATCTCGGGCACAGCTGTCATTTGGCTTACGGCACCCTCCAAACGGAAGTTGATAATCGGCTTCTCAAGGTCTCTACCGTTTTTGGTAGTCACAATCATGACACCGTTGGCACCACGCGTACCATATAAAGCCGTTGCTGTAGCATCCTTCAAAATAGAAAAACTCTCGATAACCTCAGGGTCAAGAGCATTCAACTCAGCCGAACTGATTTCTACTCCATCTAATATTATCAAAGCCCCTGTAGCACCGCTGAAAGTAGACTTACCACGAATCCAGAAGTCAGCACCGTCGCACCCGGTTCACCGCTACGTTGCACAGCTATGACACCCGAAAGACGTCCGGCAAATGAAGTGGACAAACTAGAAGAAGGAACCTTCAATTCAGCAGGTCTCACCTGCGTCACAGCACCGACCAAACTTTCTTTCTTTTGTCCTACGCCAAAAGCTGTCACAACCACTTCATCCAATGATTCAGTAGCTTCACTCAACTCAACTGTATAAGTTTTTAAATGAGTTACACTGATTTCTTTGCTCTCATACCCCAAATAAGAAATGATAAGCACATCTCCTTTCGCAGCTTTCAAAATAAATTCACCATCAAGATTAGTAGTAGTACCAACAGTAGTACCCTTTACTTTGACAGCTGCACCAATAACTGGTTCACTCGTTTTTCCATCCAGAACAACACCTCGGATCTCGCCCGTTTTTTGTTGTGCTCCCATAGAATTAACTAAAATCACCTCATTTCCATTCACTCCATTCGCGAATGAAGAATTCGAAATGAAACAAAGGCCCAAAGTCAACAAAGGAAGCGCACTAAGAATTATGCAACTTTTCTTTTTCATAATAATAAAGAGTTTTTTGTTTTCATAATAAAAGTTTGTTTTAGATAAAGGCTTAATTATTTATCGGCACAAAAGTGAATAATTTCATTTAAATAAAGAGGAAATTTAGTCTATTTCAGGTACTGAATTTGTCTTCTTCATGAAAAAGATCTATTTTAACACAACACAGAGAGGATTAACGATTTCTTTCCAAAAAGGTAGTTACCAAACAAAACGTTAAAAACAAAAGTGAAAACACAAGTTCCCCTCGAATGGACGGAATATCCCCTCACTTATTTCATATAGGAATAACTTTGCAACATAAAACATATAACACCTAATAATATGATTAGATTTATGAAGAAGAATCCGGTAATCCCCCCAAAATGGATTATACTCACTGCATTGGCGTATTCACTAACTACTGCACAGGCTCAAACGCTCCAGGAAGAAAAAGCATTTATCAAGGAGAACATGGAATTCGCCTCCAAACAGTATGAGTTGATGATGCAGACCCCCGCACAAGGGAAAAATGGAAAAGCCATAATGCCACACAGTATACGTAAAGATGGTACTCCCAGTAAAGGCAGTATTTACCTTTGGACTGCAGGTTTTTTCCCCGGTACATTATGGTATCTGTCTGACTATACTGGAGACAAGGCTTTACAGGACTCTGCCCTAGCTTATACTCGAAAGATGGAACCTGCGAAGACTTTCACCGATAACCACGACATCGGCTTTATGATGTATTGTAGTTACGGCAACGCTAACCGCTTCGCTCCAAAGGCCAGCTACGAAGACATTTTGGTGGAATCGGCACGATCGCTCTGTACGCGCTTCCGTCCTAAAGCAAATGTCATCCAGTCGTGGAACGGATTTCGCAGTTGGCATGGCGACAAAGTATATGACTTCCCCGTTATCATTGACAACATGATGAATTTGGAACTGTTGTTCCACGCCTCCAAAGTAACGGGGGATGAAAGTTTTCGCAAGATAGCGGTCTCACATGCAGAAAAGGTAATGCAACATCAAGTACGTAAGGACTACAGTTGCTTTCACATCATATATTATGATAAAGAGACAGGCAAGCCCATCAAAGGAGAGACTTCTCAAGGATACTCTGACAATTCGGCTTGGTCACGCGGACAAGCTTGGGGCATCTACGGATTCACCATGTGTTACCGTGAAACGAAAGACAAACGTTTCCTCAAAACAGCAGAAAAGATGGCGAATTTCTACCTCGACCATCCCAATCTCCCTTCCGACAAGATTGCCTGGTGGGACTTTAACGCCTATCAAGAAGGTTATACTCCAGCATCCGTTCTAATGCCGGTAAAACAGTAAACAACTACCGTGACGCTTCTGCCGCTGCCTGCGTAGCTTCGGCATTGCTAGAACTGAGCACCTATACCAAAGGTAACAAAAGCAAGAAGTATATGGAAAGTGCCAAGCAGATCCTACATGCATTAGGTAGTGCCAATTATCGTGCTGAACTAGGCAAAAATGCCAACTTATCTTGATGCACAGTGTGGGTACTGTGCCGCATAATGCAGAAATAGACGTGCCACTAACATATGCTGACTACTATTTCATCGAGGCTTTGCACCGATACAACCGAATGCTGGACGGAAAAAGTCCGCTATAAACAAAAGAACAGAAATCGATGAAAAGAAAAACCTATCTAATCTATCTACTGACATTCATGATGATGATGCCAGTAGGAGTACAAGCCAAAGACAAGAAAAAGGAGAAGAAGAATATTCCTATGACGGAAATTCAAACCACTGGCACCCAAGATCGCGCCATATGGGTAAAGCTACTTTGGAAAATATCATATCCTGTCATCCATAACCTCGCAGAAGGAACACTACACCAAAATATGCCCATTGAGACCCGTAGTGGTGAAACAGCAGGCTACAAAGACATGACACATCTGGAAGCTGTGGGCCGCACACTCGCCGGAGTTGCCCCCTGGTTGGCACTTCCCGATGATAATACTGAAGAAGGTAAATTGCGCAAACAAATGCGCGAAGAAGTACTAAAAGGTTTAAAGAATGCTGTAGATCCTGCATCACCCGATTTGTTGAACTTCACCAAGCACGCTCAACCCATCGTGGATGCTGCCTATCTGGTACATGCTTTCCTCCGCGCCCCCAAAGCGTTGTGGGAACCACTAGATGAGATGACAAAGAAACGTTACATTGAATCTCTTCAATCTCTACGTAACCGTACCGGCGCCTACAATAATTGGCTACTCTTCACTGGATTAACAGAAACATTTCTACTTGGGAAAGGCGCACAATACGACCAATTCCGTATCCGTATAAGTAAAAACAAGGTAAAAGAATGGTATGTAGGTGATGGCTGGTATAGTGACGGTCCGTCATTCAGTATGGACAATTATAACGCCTATGTGATGCACTCCATGATGGTTGCCATGTTGGAAAACCTTTTGCCCAAACGTTGGGCAAGCCAGAAAGAACTGGACGAAGCAATGAATCGTATGATACGCCACTCTGAGTTTTGTGAACGTATAATTGCTCCTGATGGTACGTACCCCGCTTTCGGACGATCGGTGACTTATCGTACTGCTGCATTTCAATCGTTAGCCGATGTGGCCCTACGTAAAAAATTACCCTCACACGTTTCTCCCGCACAAGTACGTTGTGCCCTAACGGCTGTACATCGTAACATGTACGAAGGCAATCAGAATTTTGATAAGGATGGTTGGTTAGTCCTCGGCTTCAATGGTCACCAACCAGAATGCGCTGATAGTTACACTTCCACCGGCAGTCTCTATATGGCTACTTTAAGTTTCCTACCTCTCGGACTTCCTGCCGACGACCCATTCTGGACAGACACTTACGCAGACTGGACCAGCAAGAAAGCTTGGAAGGGAGAGCATTTGCACAAAGATTACAAAGTAGAATATTAGAACACATATAATTACGATCTTGTAATGGAAGATAAAAAAATATATTTACCTGAATTAATATTCAACGGTAAGGAGTTAATTGGAGATCATGTAGAGAAGTCCACTCGTAAGTTAGGTGATTTGCGAGGAATCTTTGAAAATGGAACAGCATTCGAGTCTATGAATCTTGAGCAAATCGCATATCATGTATCTTGCACTTTTCCGGTACAGGAAGGTACGTCAGGTGGTTTATTCATGGGAATCACTTATTTGATGCCGGGTAAGTCGGTGACGAGTATTTCATGACGAAAGGGCATTTTCATTCGAACATTGATCGTGCTGAGTTTTATTGGGGAGTAGAAGGCGAAGGTATGCTCATTTTGATGAACGAAGCACGTGAAGTCTGGGCTGAACGTATGTATCCCGGAAGTTTACATTATATACCTGGAGGAATTGCACACCGCGTGGCTAATGTCGGCAATAGCATGTTGATTTTTGCAGCTAGTTGGCCTTCGGATGCAGGTCATAATTATGAAACAATTGCTAAACACGGATTTGCACGTCGTTTAAAAGAAGTGAACGGCAAACCAAAACTTGTTTAAATAAGAAAATATGTATTATATAGGAATAGATTTAGGCGGTACTATCATAAAAGTGGGGCTGATTCGTCAGGGACAAATCATTAACAGCAGAAAACTAGAAGCCCATTCAAAGAATGGGTTACAACCACGGCTGGAATTGATAGCTAACGCCATTACGCATCTACTCATTGAAACCGGTGTCTCTTTTGATAACCTTGGTGGTGCATTCTTGCATTCCCAGGTATTGTAGACGTTCATAACAAACGAGTTGTATCTACGAATGCCAAGTATGACGATGCTTCTTCTATTGATCTGCAACGTTGGTGTATCGAACATTGGAACATACCTTTCGCCATCGATAATGATGCCCGTGCCGCAACTGTTGGAGAATGGCAGTTTGGGGCTGCTCGCGGCAAAGAAAATATTGTTATGATGACCATTGGTACCGGGATTGGTACTGGAGTAGTTATTGAAGGGAAATTACTTTATGGTCAACATTATAGGGCCGGTTCATTAGGTGGACATCTGATTGTAGACTATAAAGGAAGACATTGCACCTGCGGTAATGTAGGATGTGTAGAAGCATACGCGTCTTCTTTCTTTCTGCCGCACATAATTAGTGAAAACGAAAAGCTTAGCTTGACGTTTCGTAAAGATACGGCCAATTATGATTTTAAGAATCTATTTGAGCAAGCCACTGCCGACGTAGTTGATGCCAAACTGGTAGTGGAGGATTGTATGGATGTATGGAGTGCTGCCATCGTAAATTATATTCATGCTTATGATCCTCAGACGGTAATTTTAGGAGGAGGTATTATGAAAAGCAAGAATCTAATACTGCCTTATATACGTGACAAGGTAAATGCATTGGCTTGGTGTCCGGATGATAAAGTAGAAATTGTAGCCTCTACGTTAGGAGACAATGCCGCGCTAGTAGCTGCAGAGTATTATTTTGAATAAAAATTGTCTTTAATTCTATATATTATGAACAAATATCTACTAGATAATACAAATTCAAATTATGATAAATTTCCCGTTATCCAAGTATCGGGAGAAGAACAAAGTTGTGTAGTAGGATGGGAAAACATAACTTCCAAGTTACGCTCTTTATTACAACAGCAAAACAAGAAAATATTGATAATAGAATGTTATCAGGGAGTATATGATAACGAAGTTCTGGAAGCTATACAGACGAGGTTCCCAAAAGCCTGTATCTTTAAAACTGCATCGGTAATGAAAGAGCAGAATATCTTATATAATGCTATCAAAGAAGATGTGACGGATGATGAGATTTTCGGTTATATGACACGCTATACAATGGATGTATACTTCGACACAGACAAAGTAGAAGGAATGCGCGAATTGATTGCTACATCGTCTGCCGATACGTAATTGTCTATGGCGTAGGAGCTTCTTATATTTGGCAAAACGATTCTGTTATAGCTTATCTTGATATGGCTCGTTGGGAGATACAACTTCGTTTCCGTCGCAATGAAGTTTCGAATGTTGGTTTTGAAAATGCTACTCAACGCACTTCTTTACAGTACAAACAGGCATTTTTTGTTGACTGGCGTATCTGCGACCGATGGAAAAAGCAGATAATGAGACAGATAGATGTTTTCATTGATACCAATAAAGCTGGAGAGCCGAAAATGGTGTCTGCTGCTGCCCTTTTCAAGGGGTTGGATATTGCCGCATCACGTCCATTCAGAGTTGTACTATTTTGACCAAGGTCCATGGGGAGGACAGTGGATGAAAGAAATATGCGATCTAGATAGAGAGGCTGTAAATTATGCCTGGTGTTTTGATTGCGTGCCGGAGGAAAATAGTCTTTACCTGGGTTTCGGCGATATTTATTTTGAGATTCCTTCCATTGATTTGGTATTTACCCATCCAGTCCAGTTATTAGGACCTAATGTCTATGGCCGGTTTGGAGATGAATTTCCTATTCGTTTTGATTTTCTCGATACAATGGAAGGTGGAAATTTGAGTCTACAGGTACACCCTTTAGTAGAGTATATTCAGGAGAAATTCGGAATGCATTATACTCAGGAGGAAAGTTATTATATACTAGATGCAAAAGAAGATGCAAAGGTGTATTTGGGAGTGAAAGAAGGAACAAACCCGGAGGACATGATTAGTGAACTACGTCAAGCACAGAAAAGTGGTGTATTTGATGCGGAAAAATATGTGGGAATATATCCGGTGAAAAAACACGATCATGTACTAATTCCTCCCGGTACGATACATTGTTCAGGTTCAAACAGTATGGTCCTGGAAATCAGTGCCACCCCTTATATTTTTACTTTTAAGCTTTGGGATTGGGGAAGAGTTGGTCTTGACGGACGTCCCCGACCTATTAATATAGAACATGGAACGCATGTTATCCAATGGGAACGCACCGAAAGCTGGGTAAAAAAAGAAGCTATTAATTGTTTTGTTCCCATTACAGAAGGAAATGGATGGCGGGAAGAACGTACCGGACTTCATGAACGGGAGTTTATAGAAACACGACGTCATTGGTTTACAGGAAAGGTACCTCATGAAACGAACGGTTCTGTTCAAGTATTGAATCTAGTGAAGGGACGTGAAGCTATTATAGAAAGTCCTTCTAATGCTTTTGCCCCTTTCGTGGTTCATTATGCGGAGACATTTATTATCCCGGCAGCTGTAGGCTCTTATACCATACGTCCCTATGGAGAATCGGAAGGAAAAGAATGTGCAACCATTAAAGCTTACATACGAAAATGATGAATTGTGATGAAATGCTTTTTAATCCGGGTCTTGAAATAAATCCGGTATTTTCCCCAATGGGATTTGAATACGGACAAGATGTATTTGGTCCGGAAGTTGAAAACAGAATGCTGGATGACATTCGTAAAAGTTTAATGGATCCTGCTTGTGAAGGTCCTGAGATAGTCTACTCTATTGCTATGGATGTAGGTAAGAAAGAGCATAGAGCTTTATTGGAAAAAATGCATTTACTGTATGGAGTGGTAACCTATGCCGCTGGCCGTTTAGGAAATGAACCAATTCGCAGTCAGGGCCATATTCATAAAGTTTCGTCTTTCAGTAATTGGTCTACTCCCGAAGTTTATGAAATATGGACAGGCGAAGCTATTATTTATATGCAGGAGTATGCAGAGGATAATCCAGGGCGTTGTTTTGCCGTGTACGCTAAAGCTGGTGAAGTGGTGGTGGTTCCACCTTATTGGACACATGCTACAATCAGTGCAAATCCAGAATCTCCACTTACATTCGGCGCTTGGTGTGATCGTGATTATGGATTTGTTTACGACGGGGTACGTAGACATGGAGGCATTGCCTGGTTTCCCTTTTTCAACGCTGAAAATAAAATAGAATGGAAAGCTAATACAAAGTACCATACCTCTGAATTAGTTTGTAAGACTCCTAATGATTACTCTGTTTTAGGAATAGAACCAGATAAAAGCATTTATAAGATTTTTGAACAGAATCCTGATACCTTCGCGTATGTTCCTTCTCCCCAATTAAAAGAAGATGTGTGGAAAAAAATTTGTACCTTAATCATTCATACAGAAATAATGAAACAAGTAAGTCAACATAAAAATACGGTACAAGTATATATAATAGCCATTATTGCAGCTACGGGAGGATTATTGTTCGGATTTGATACAGGCGTCATATCAGGAGCCATCCCTTTCTTGCAGAAAGATTTTGGCATTAATGATGGAATAATAGAACTAATTACTACAGCCGGACTTGTTGGAGCAATTGCTGGTGCGCTGTTCTGCGGTAAAATAACTGACTATTTGGGACGTAAAAAAGTGATACTTGCATCAGCGGTAATATTTGCCGTGGGTGCTGTTTGGTCAGGACTTGCCCCAAATCCGTTAAATTTAATACTGGCACGTCTCTTCTTGGGAATAGCTATCGGAGTATCATCATTCGCTGTTCCTCTTTATATAGCAGAAATCTCACCAACGAATATCCGTGGTACTTTAGTATCTATGTTCCAACTCATGGTAACGTTAGGTGTATTGGTTTCTTATTTATCCGATTTGTTTTTTGCGGATGAAACCAATATTAGTTGTTGGCGACCTATGTTTTATGCAGGCGTGCTTCCGGCACTCATTTTATTAATAGGTATGTTTTGCATGCCCGAGAGCCCTAGATGGTTGATGAGTAAAGGATTCATGCAAGAAGCAATGCTCATATTAAGGAAGATTGAAGGAGCGGAAACGGCCGAAAAAGTGGTACACGCTATAAATGAAGAGATAGAAAAAATAAGAATGAAATTTCGAAATGGAGCGAACTATTAAAACCAACATTACGTACACCGCTTTTTATTGCTGTCGGGATCATGTTCTTCCAACAGTTTGTAGGTATTAATACAGTTATTTATTACAGTCCCAAGATTTTCTTTATGGCAGGTTTTGATGGAGCCGTTTCTGCTATATGGCCGCGGTCGGTGTAGGAGTTGTTAATGTTACCGCGACTCTTGTCTCAATTTACTTTATAGACAAATTAGGACGCCGCAAACTCTATTTTACAGGATTAACTGGTATTATTCTATCTTTAGTAGCTTTATCTGCCAGTTTCGCATTAGTCAATGAGTTAGGCTATATAGGTCAATGGATTACAGTTATTTTCATGTTTCTCTACGTTGCTTTCTTTGCTATCAGTATAGGTCCGCTAGGTTGGTTGATTATCTCTGAAATATTTCCTCAAAAAGTACGCGGCTTAGGAGCATCAGTCGGTTCACTCTCTGTTTGGATATTTAACAGCATCGTTTCTTTTACTTTTTTCAAACTTGTAAATGCATTGACTATATCTGGTTCTGAAATTATAACTGATGGTGAAAAAGCTGGTAATCCAGCTGGAGCATTCGGCTTTTATGGATTAATAGCTTTGATAGCTCTCGTATGGGGGTATTTTTACGTACCTGAAACAAAAGGAATATCATTAGAAAAAATTGAAGACTTTTGGCGTAAAGGAGGAAAACCACGAAAACTTAAATAAATTGTTGAATCTAATAACATAAAAACAAATGAAAAAAATAATTTTAATTATGTATTGTTTTCTTTCTACCCTTATTTGGGCAAATAATGGAAGGACAACAATCTCATTAAATGGAGAATGGGATTTTGATCAGACGGAACAAGCTTTTCCACCACGGAAGTTCACTCGAAAAATACCAGTCCCCGGGTTAGTACATTTAGCGAAACCCAAAATCGCTCAATACGAAAAATTCTTCAAGAAACCTGATGTTGTAGAATTGACTGAACAGTCTAATTTCTTGGAACGCGACTATAAACCAATGTACAATTGGTACAAACGAAAAATATTTATTGATGAAAAGTTAAAAGGTGAGCAATTATTTCTTACCATAAAGAAAAGCCAATACGTCACACGGGTTTTTGTGAATGGGCATCAGGTGGGAGCATCTATGGAATGTTATACTCCGATAGATGTTAATATCACAAGTGCTGTAAAATATGGAGCAGAGAATGAAATCTTAATTCAAGTTGGTGACCGGGCATGGTTACCTAGCGAGGCAGCTGGCAGTACGGATAAGGAAAAAGTACATTATCTGCGGTATCTGGGATGATGTGTTCATTACAGTTACTGGTAAAATACGGGTCGACAAAGCTCTGTTTCTTCCTTCCCTAGCAAAAAACAAGTGACGGTCAAGACTTGATACGAAGTTTATATCCGCCACAGATGTTGTATGGTGATAAAATGAAGGATATCTGTAAGTTAGAGTTCCGCATCAAAGAGAAAACTACCGGACGAATAGTAAGTGAGAAGACCATTAAGGGTGAGACAAAACGAGATAACAGAACTTATTTCGAAACAACTATTCCTATAGATAACCCAAAAGCTTGGACACCGGACTCACCTTTCTTGTATGAAGGTGAAGTGTCAGTTTATAATCAAGATAAACTGGTAGACCGATATTCTGTAAACTTTGGTATGCGTGATTTTTCAAGAAGAGGTAAATTCTTACTCTCAATGGAGAGAAATTTTATTTGCGAGGATCTAATATCACGCTTCAACGTTTTTTCGAAGACCCAGATTGTCAAGCATTGGCTTGGGATCGAGAATGGGTAAAGAAATTAATGATAGATCTACCGAAATCAATTAACTGGAATGCCATGCGAATATGTGTCGGTATTGTTCCTGATTTCTGGTATGACCTTTGTGACGAGTATGGCATCGTGTTGCAAAATGAGTGGTTTTATTGGCAAAATCATGGATGGGATGAACAGGTACGTAAAGAATATACCAATTGGGTCTGGAGTGATGGGAATCATCCAGCATCGTAATTTGGGATGCAATCAATGAGAATTGGGACAACTATATTGGAAATACGTTAATCCCCGAGCTGAAAAAGTTAGATCCTACCGTATTTGGGATGCCGGTTATATGACATCCACTCAGATGGGAGCAAATGATGAAATGGATGAGCCACATCCATACCGTGCAATTACATTGATGCATTCCAGCAAACTAAATGACTACTTTAAAAAACATCCTTATAATTTAGGAGCATTACATGATAATTGGACAGGATTCTCGTATATTCTTGATGCGGGTGTACCTCAGTTAGTTAACGAATACGGTTGGATTTGGTTATGGCGTGACGGAAGACCTTCGAAGTTGACACTCAACAATTTCAATTATTATCTTGGTGAAAATGCTACTCCGGAACAATGTCGCGAGTTACAAGCTTACTGGTTGGAGCTTGAAACGGAATGGCTACGTTCAGAACGTTCTATAAGCGGAATCTTGGCCTTTTGCCATTTGACTAATAATTATGGTTTCACGGGTGATTGGTTTATCAACGACATTAAAGATCTAGAACCTTCACCAACATTCCATTGGTTCAAGCATTGTTTCGCACCCTCAGCAGTCTTTATAGATTTAACAGATTACCGTTATACCAAGCACTTACAACCATTAGTACCAGGCAGTAATCTAGCTTTCAACTTGGTGGGGGTGAATGACTTAAAAAAAACTTCATCAGGAAAAGTTATTTTGAAATTACTAGATGAAAAAGGGAAGGTTATTTCAACGCAGGAAGAATCAATTATGATTGAATCATTTGGCAAACGCTTACAACCTTGCCTGTTAAAATTACCTTCTAAATCGGGTGGCTATCTCCTAATTGCAGAATATTATGAAAATGGAGTTTCAAAACCAACACTCAGTCGCCGTTATCTAAAAGTAGGCAATACAACAAACTCTTTCAAAAATTATTTCGAATTTACTTTAAATTAATAAGGGATGGATACATACTGCACAACATGTTGCGCTCCGATGCCTCATCTGGAATTCAGATAAAGTTCGGTGCTGACTGCAAAAAACAAAGATACCAGAAAATAGTATCACCTTTTTCTTATTTCAACTTTCTGATAAAGAAGAAATAGAATAAGGGTGATACTTTGAAAATGTTATTACAAACAAAAAATAAAAATTACTATGTTTACATTAATTATTGAAAGCCGCTCGTCGGAACAGATGGTGTTCCACCGCTGATCGATTCTCGACTGAAGAACTTGAAAAGAAAAGTGGATGCCACAATCTACTTTATACGCCCCAATACAACATAGAAGTAGAGAAGACAATTATCCCTGACTATCTTCTCTCTTTCTTTTACAAGATCAATTTCATCACTACCTTTTTCCGGTTGTGCTATGATCTTAACTCTCTATCTGATCTGCCCCAAGCATCAAAGCCAAATTCCTATATTCACCCCAATAAATCTCTCTTCGGCATGAAAAATGCGTACCCATACAGGAGCTAGACGAAGCTATGAACCGCATGATACGCCACTCTGAATTTTGTGAACGTATGATAGCTCCCGATGGCACATATCCCGCTTTCGGACGTTCGGTTACTTATCGTACCGCTGCATTCCAATCGTTAGCAGACGTAGCTCTACGCAAAAAATTGCCCTCACACGTTTCTCCCGCCCAAGTACGTTGCGCCCTGACTGCCGTACACCGAAATATGTATGAGGGAAATCAGAACTTCGATAAGGATGGTTGGTTAGTGCTCGGCTTCAACGGTCATCAGCCAGAATGTGCTGATGGTTATACCTCCACTGGCAGCCTTTATATGGCAACCTTAAGTTTTCTACCTCTCGGTCTTCCCGCTGACGATCCGTTTTGGACAGATGCATACGCAGATTGGACTAGCAAAAAAGCTTGGAAAGGAGGACATCTACACAAAGATTACAAAGTGGAATACTAAAACAGGGTTATCAAATGGTCCAGAAACCAACCTTTATAACTTAGCAAGGCATGAAAATTTGTATATAACAATAAAAATGTTGTGATTAAATAACCAATTACCATCTCCTGTATTATCCTCTAGTATAACGGTATAGAGTTAATACAAGGGGATGGATCCAAATGGTTTAATCCGTATACCACTATCTTTTACTGCATAGCAATCTCACAATACTACCTGTAAATCAGCGTTGACAAATATTCCTCAGCAAACATCTCATTGGCGACTTCCAACAAAGTCTCTGCAGTTAAAGCCTCTATACGTTTAAAGACAAGCTCGGATGATTCGTACTTATGGTAATGCAGGAAAGTTTTCGCCATGCCCAACGCATTATTCTCAAAATTATCGGAGGCCACCCCGATTTGTCCGATCAACTGCTTCTTCTGCCGCCAACTGAGAAGAAGTCATTTTCACATCCCGCATTCGTTTCAGTTCCTTATAGGTCAATTTCAAACAAGTATCCATATCTTCAATATCCGTCCCGAAGTAAATGCAGAAAGCACCTGTATCGGTATAAGAAGTCAGATTGGATTCGACATTATAAACAATCCCCTGCGTTCACGAAGAGAAACATTCAGTTTGCTGTTCATTCCAGGACCGCCGAGGATATTATTCAGCAGATAGAGTGCGGTACGTTTGTCGTCGTATGCATTATATCCACGGCTACCAATCATTACATGTGCCTGATGTGTGTCTTTAGTTACCGTTAAATGTTCAGGAATATAAAGAGGCGGAGGCGTACGGCGGTTCTCAATTTCCACAGCAGGAATATCCGACATATATTTTTCTGCCAGACGGATAATTTTCTTGAAATCATATTGTCCTTGAACGAAAAACACCATATTCCCCGGCTGATAGAACCGACGGGTAAAGGACAGGACATCCTCCGTGCGAAAACTCCTCAGAAGTTCCGGTTTCCCCAGAATGTTTCTTCCCAGCGGATGATTACGGAATATCATATCTTCGAAATCATCGAAGATCAATTCGGAAGGATTGTCTTCATAGGATTGGATTTCGTCAATAATCACTTCTGTTTCCTTTTCAATCTCATGTTGCGGAAAAGTAGAATGGAATACAATATCCCCCAGTAGCTCAAGCGCACGTTCCAGATGTTCTGTCAGGAAGGCGGAATAGACAACCGTTTCTTCTTTATTCGTATAAGCATTGAGGTCACCGCCTACATTCTCCATTCGGTTGAGAATATGCCAAGCTTTCCGTTTCACCGTTCCCTTAAAAATAAGATGTTCTACAAAATGAGCCATTCCCTGTTCATTTGCCGCTTCATCACGGGTACCGGCATCAATCGCAAAACCACAATAAGCTACTTTTGAAAGCGTCGGTTCATGGATAATACGCAGGCCATTAGGTAATGTATATTCGTTGCAATGCATTGTTTTCTACTTCCTTATTGAATTAATGCCACAAAAATACAATAAAACTTATTGCTGTTTATAGAAAATTGCAGATATTTGTGGACTATAACAGTTACAACGTATATGGAAAAGATAGGAATTTTCTGTTCTGCCTCTGAAAACATTGACAAAATGTACTTCGAAAGTGCTCGCCGAATAGGCGAATGGATAGGACAGACAGGCAAAACGTTGATTTACGGAGGAGCTAACCTCGGACTTATGGAATGCGTAGCACGTACCGTAAAAGAAAACGGGGGTAAGGTCATTGGAGTAGTCCCGACCAAACTGGAAGAAAATGGTAGAGTAAGCTCTCTACTGGACGAGGTGATTCATACCCGCAACCTGAGCGACCGCAAAGATATAATGACGGAAAAGTCGGATGTATTGGTGGCACTGCCTGGAGGCGTAGGCACACTCGACGAAGTTTTCCACGTTATAGCTGCCGCTTCTATTGGCTACCACCACAAGAAAGTTATCTTCTATAACGAATATGGTTTCTACAACGAGCTGCTGAAAGCACTCAAAACCTTGGAAGAAAAAGGCTTTGCCCGCCAACCTTTCTCAACCTATTACGAAATAGCAAACACTCCGGATGAACTAAAAGAAAAAATAAACTGATCATATGATAGACTCCATTAAACAACTTTTGCAACAGGAAGCACAGGCTGTGCTCAATATCCCTGTAACAGACGCTTATGAGAAAGCAGTACAACTTATTGTTGAACAGATACATCAGAAGAAGGGAAAACTAGTAACTTCCGGTATGGGGAAAGCCGGACAAATTGCGATGAACATTGCTACCACTTTCTGTTCTACGGGTATTCCCTCTGTATTTCTGCACCCTAGCGAAGCACAACATGGTGACTTGGGTATCCTGCAGAAAATGATTTGCTCCTGCTTATCTCCAACTCCGGCAAGACGCGTGAAATCGTCGAACTTACCCAACTTGCTCACAATCTGGACCCGGAACTGAAGTTTATCGTTATCACGGGAAATCCAGATAGTCCTTTGGCGCACGAATCGGATGTTTGCCTGAGTACCGGTAAACCTGCCGAAGTTTGTACGCTGGGTATGACTCCTACTACTTCGACTACTGCCATGACTGTTATCGGCGATATTCTGGTAGTACAGACCATGAAGGAAACCGGATTCACCATTGCCGAATATTCGAAACGCCACCACGGAGGTTATCTGGGAGAAAAATCAAGATCACTATGCGAAAAGTAATCGGTATCGGAGAAACAATCCTCGACATCATCTTTCGAGCGACCAGCCTTCCGCAGCCGTACCGGGAGGCTCTGTATTCAACGGCATCGTATCCTTAGGCCGGATGGGAGCAAACGTCGGTTTCATCAGCGAAACCGGTAACGACCGCGTGGGAAACATTATCCTGCAATTCATGCGTGACAACAATATCCCGACCGACCATGTGAATGTATTCCCTGACGGGAAATCACCGGTATCTCTGGCTTTTCTCAATGAGCAAAGTGATGCCGAATATATCTTCTACAAGGATTACCCCAAACAACGTCTCGATGTCCTGTTCCCCAAACTGGAAGAAGACGACATTGTCATGATAGGCTCCTACTACGCCTTGAATCCGGTATTGCGGGAAAAGATTCTCGAACTGCTCGACCAGGCGCGCGAGAAAAAAGCTATTATCTACTATGACCCCAACTTCCGTTCTTCACACAAAAACGAAGCGATGAAACTCGCTCCCACCATTATCGAGAATTTAGAATATGCGGATATTGTACGAGGCTCATTGGAGGACTTTTTCTATATGTACGGCATGCAGGACGCGGACAAGATATACAAGGATAAAATCAAATTTTACTGTCCTCGGTTTATCTGTACTGCGGGAGGAGAAAAGTATCACTCCGTACAAATTTAGTTAATAAAGATTATCCGATAGAACCATTGGAAGCTGTCAGTACCATTGGAGCAGGTGACAACTTCAATGCCGGGCTGATCTACGGATTACTTAAATACGACGTCAGATATCGTGATTTGAACAACCTGAACGAAGCAACCTGGGATAATGTTATCCAGTGCGGAAAAGACTTTGCCGCAGAAGTCTGCCGGAGTTTCAGCAACTCCGTATCCGTAGAATTTGCGGAAAGCTATAAATAATACCCGCGAAATAGAATAGCGGTACAATATTTTATTAACTGATAAATGATAGTTGATTCAACTATATTGACTATCTTTGCACCCGAAATAAAAGATATACAGAGATTTAATGAAGACATTTGAAGAGCTTGGCGTTTCTCCGGAGATACGTAGAGCAATTGAAGAAATGGGATACGAGAATCCCATGCCGGTACAAGAGGAAGTGATTCCGTACCTTTTAGGAGAAAATAATGATGTAGTAGCTCTTGCACAGACAGGAACAGGTAAAACAGCCGCATTCGGCCTGCCCTTGCTCCAACAGATTGACGTAAAGAACAGAATTCCACAATCGCTTATCCTCTGCCTACTCGTGAGCTTTGTCTCCAGATAGCAGGAGATTTGAACGATTATTCCAAATACATTGACGGGCTGAAAGTACTCCCGGTATACGGTGGTTCTTCTATTGACAGTCAGATACGCAGCCTGAAACGCGGTGTACATATCATCGTGGCCACTCCCGGACGTTTATTGGACTTAATGGAGCGCAAGACCGTATCCTTGTCCACTATTCGCAACGTGGTAATGGACGAAGCGGACGAAATGCTGAATATGGGATTTACGGATAGTATCAATGCTATTCTTGCCGATGTTCCCCAAGAACGTAATACGTTGCTTTTCTCTGCAACAATGAGCCCGGAAATTGCGCGTATCTCAAAGAACTATCTGCGCAACGCTAAAGAAATCACTATCGGCCGCAAGAATGAAAGTACCAGCAACGTAAAGCACGTTGCCTATACCGTTCATGCTAAAGATAAGTATGAAGCACTGAAGCGTATCGTAGACTATTATCCGCAAATTTACGGTATCATTTTCTGCCGCACACGTAAGGAAACACAGGAAATTGCAGATAAACTGATGCAGGAAGGTTATAATGCCGACTCATTGCACGGTGAATTGTCACAGGCACAACGTGACGCCGTGATGCAGAAATTCCGTATCCGTAACCTGCAACTGCTCGTTGCTACGGACGTAGCTGCCGCGGGCTGGACGTGGACGACCTGACACACGTCATCAATTACGGATTGCCGGATGATACGGAAAGCTATACTCACCGTAGCGGACGTACAGGACGTGCCGGCAAGACAGGTACTTCTATCGCCATTATCAACCTGCGTGAGAAAGGGAAAATGCGTGAAATTGAACGTATTATCGGCAAGAAGTTTATTCCCGGAGAAATGCCGACGGCAGCAGGAATTTGCCAGAAACAGTTACTTAAAGTAATTGACGACCTCGAGAAAGTAAAAGTAAACGAAGAGGATATTTCTGAATTCATGCCCGATATTTACCGTAAGCTAGAATGGTTAAGTAAGGAAGACTTGATTAAACGAATGGTTTCTCACGAATTTAACCGCTTTGCCGAATATTACCGCAACCGCGCAGAAATAGAAGTACCGACCGATAGCCGTGGCGAACGTACCGGAAGAGGTGACCGAAAAGAAGGTGGTTTCGAAAAAAGAAGCCGGAAAGCTGCTCCGGGCTTCAACCGTTTATTCATTAACTTAGGCAAAACGGACAGTTTCTTCCCCAGTGACCTCATCGGCTTGCTGAATAGCAATACACGTGGACGCATTGAATTAGGACGTATCGACTTAATGCAGAACTTCTCTTTCTTTGAAGTTCCCGAAAAAGAGGCTATCAATGTCGTAAAAGCTCTAAGCCGTGCAAAATGGAACGGACGGAAAGTCGTAGTAGAAGTATCTAGTGAAGAAGGCGGAAAAGGACATGAAAACGGTTCAAGTGAACGCAAAGGCGGAAAACGATTCGGCAAAGGAGAAGATCGTACTCCACGCTACGACAATAAAGATAGAAAAACAAAAGATGCTTCTACCAAAGGTCCAAAATCCGGCAAAAAAGAAAAACCGAGTCGTGCAGAACGAGGCTATTCGGATGCTCGCGGTCCAAAAAAGAAAGACGACTGGCAGGAATTCTTTAAAGACAAAGAACCAGACTTCAGTGAAGAAGGGTGGGCACGCAGAAAACCAAAGAAATAAAAACTTTCAAAGCAAAAACCATAGAATTCCCCTTTTGAGGGAATGGTTACTTCTTTAAAAAAGTTGTACCAAAAACGTTTACATAACCTTTTATAAGGTGAGTTCAATATAAACTTAATGATTATGAGGTTGTGTCAAAACGCTGACACAGCCTTTTTTTTATGCGCAAAGCCCAGACTTTCTCAAGCCCGGGCTTTGTTATTACCCAAAGTTTTCGTATCTTTAGGTATAAAGTTTTTCGTTATGGCAAAGTTACATTTTCGTCCTTACATTCCCAACCA
>ENA-OQCK01000271-OQCK01000271.1-human-gut-metagenome-genome-assembly--contig:-NODE-271-length-30655-cov-6.979134_pt1 | contig 30655 bp, 21 predicted proteins | sample MGYA00242498_ERZ504578 | MGnify/ENA primary metagenome ERZ504578 (study PRJEB26092, sample SAMD00036229) | human gut metagenome | host: Homo sapiens | study: EMG produced TPA metagenomics assembly of...
CTCATTCAACCAAACAGAGAATAAAAGCTCGGGAGATTCCTTATCCATATCCTCGTACAGCAGGTCTATTATCTCACGTAACTCTTCCGGAACCCACGGATATTCCCTATGTGTTCCTCATGAAAATAGGAGATCAACTCCCGCACCGTGATATTATAATGAGCAGAGAACTGTCCCAACACCGAACGTACGAATTGTTTCCGGCTAAAAGTGGTTAATGGCCCGCTAAACAGTACTAGAAAAATAAACTCCCATTTCAACAGCCGGAACTCGCCGCCCACCCTTCCTTCCAAACGACCTTGCTCTTTCCCCTTATCCAGCGTCTGCGCATACCGGATAATGAAATGGCTTTCCACCGGAACGATTTGCCTAACCACCGAATAGATTTGCTCCTCACGCAAGGAACGGATAAAGCGACGGCACAAACCGGAATTAGACAACCGATCTTTCAAATCTTCCGGGTAATAAACGGATATATCGGAGGGAGAATCATCGAGAGCATTCAAGTACAAAGCAATGATCAATTCCCGAACGGCTGGATAAGCCGTTAGCAGCCTACTTGCCAAGGTACGGTAAAAATATCCCAATAACTCCATTACCGTCAGATTATAATGCGCCGCCAATTCCTTTAACACGGAGAAGGCGAACTGATGGCGGGAAAATACACTTCCCCCCCTACCGAGAATAACCTCGAAGATAAACACCCATTTCAGTATCCTAAAATCATTCCCGGCTTTCCCTTCGAGCATACCCAATTCCTTCTCCTTATCCAACGCTCTCGCATAGTCGATGACAAACGGACTCTCCGCAGGGATCACCTGTTCCACGATCTGGTAAATCTGTTCCTCATTATACCCGGATAAGAAAGTCAAGCTCTTCTCCCGCCGCACGAGCAAAGCCTTCAATTCTTCCAAAGAAAAAAGAGAGAGATTTTTAGTGAATTCCTTTTCCGATAATGTCTCTAGCCGGATATCCTTCAAGAGCGACAATAACTCGGGCATGAACAAGCGGGTAGAGGCGAACTTATCTAAATCATACGTCAGCATCCCCAGTAAATCCACAAAAGAAATGGAATAATAACCGGATAATTCCCGCAGCGTGTACGTCACCATTTGTTTCCGGTTGAAATAGCCTTGATCCTGAGATAATAAATATCCCCATAGGATTATCCAAATGGCGTTTCTGTAATCATTCTTCCCTATCTCCGGACGCTTCATCTCGGGATAAGAGTCTTGCAAGAAACGGGCATAAGCATTTATAAACGAGCTTTCCGAGGGTACCACCACATGTACCAAACGTTCTTGATAGATATCATCCAATTGAAAGACCAGACGTTTACGAATGGTAAACGCCTTTCCCTTCTCACGTAGGAAATGACTTAATTCTATCGGGGATATTCGTACTAATTTATCTAGAAGTTCAGGTAAGGTGAGCCGCTCCTCTTCCAGCCAAGGCCAATATCCGTGCGACATATAATAGGTAAATACTTCCAGCCAAGATTGCCTGATGGGAACAACAGCGATTCGGTCGGGATGCTCTTCCTTACTTCGCAAATAAGAAGCGAAAGTCTCGTCCAGTCTCTCCGCCAGTCTACGGGGGAACTGCTCATAGAATTCATCTTCTTCTAGCTCACCTAGATCCAAGTCTAAACTCTCGATCCGGATCAACTCATCTTCCATATCATAACGGCTTAAAATCTCATCCACGATCCCTTCTAAAGAGGTCCGGTTAAAGGTATCCCAACGACCATATAAATCATGAACGAAAGGTTCCCGATCCGCAACTAAATCTAGTTTTAAGGTGCCTATTGTTATCATATGGTTTGCAGGGTATTTCAGTCTTTATTAGATGCATGCAATATCTATATTATTCTTCGATTAAACAAGTATTATCCAGATTCTTTTCCACAAAAACATATAAAAGTTGATTGTGCCAGAATAAAACTTATGCGTACCTATAGGTAAACCTGATCGGTACCTATTCTATTCTTAAATTATCGCCACTGATTTTACAATCAGCGGCGGCATTTGTATATTCAGCGGCTGTGAATATAAATTCAGCGCCGCCAAATTAAGAAATAGAGCTTATTCGACAAAGATATATAGGCTCTTGGAGAAGTATTTCCTAGGGAAAGAAGCGTTTTTCCTCCAACAGAGAGAGATATCAAAGATATTTACGTAAATTTGCCATTCAAATACAATTTATCAACCTAAATTCTTTATTTACATGGAATCTGTAATGAAAAAAACAGCCGCCACAAGCTTGTTAGCCTCTTGTGCGGTATCGCTGGCCTTGTTTTCCTCTTGTGCCAGTCAAGAACAAAACACACTTACTCCTGAGGAAATCGCTGACGGATGGGTTCTGCTTTTTGATGGAAAGACATTGGATGGCTGGAAAGATTACAACGGGACTACATTGACACAGCCTTGGCATGTAGTGGATGGTTGTATACAAGCCAAAGGAGATGGCAGCGACGCTAGTGGCTATATCGTAACCGATAAAGAGTATGAGAACTTCGAGCTTTCTTGGGACTGGAAATTGTCCAAGGGTGGCAATAGCGGTATGTTGTACCATGTGGTAGAGCGTCCCCAATTCGCTGTTCCTTACGTAACGGGGCCGGAGTATCAATTGATCGACGAGCCGAACTTCCCGGACCCATTGGAAGAGTGGCAGAAATTAGGTGTGGATTACGCGATGCATTTGCCGGATAAATCCAAGATGAAGGTGAATCCGCAAGGCGAATGGAACAACTCCAAGATCGTATTCGATAATGGACATGTGGAACATTGGTTGAACGGACAAAAGATCCTAGAGTTCGAGGCATGGACAGACGATTGGCACGCTAAGAAAAATAGCGGCAAATGGGCCAACGCACCGGAATACGGATTGGCGAAAAAAGGTGTGCTTTGCTTGCAAGATCATGGTTATCCCGCATCTTTCCGTAACTTGAAGATCAAGGAACTTCCTCGTAAGGCCGGTAAGGAAGTGAACTTGTTCAACGGCGTGGATTTGACGGGATGGGAACCATACGGTACGGAGAAATGGTACGTAAAAGACGGTTTATTGGTTTGCGAAAGTGGTCCCGACAAGCAATACGGTTATCTCGCTACCCGTGATTATTATGATGATTTTGATCTGACCGTAGAGTTTAAGCAAGAGGCTGACGGAAACTCCGGCGTATTCATCCGCTCTTTCGTTGAGGAAGGCGTGAAAGTAAACGGCTGGCAGGTAGAAGTAGCTCCGAAGGGTCACGATACAGGTGGTATCTATGAGTCGTACGGACGTGGCTGGTTGGTTCAGATTCCGGATGAGAAAGAGAATATCTTGAAAGAAGGCGATTGGAACACGATGCGTATCAAAGTACAAGGCGATAACGTACAGACTTGGCTGAACGGACAGGAAATGGTAAACTTGAATGATGAGAAGATCGGAGCGGGTAAAGGCCGCATCGCCCTTCAGATTCACGACGGTGGAGGCATCAAGGTTCTTTGGCGAAATTTAAAACTTACGACATTATAATAGAACGAAGCTAGATTATAAACCAAATAAGGTGTTTCAAAAGAAGTCTTTTTGAAGCACCTTATTTTTATCATTGATAACACCCTCTTTTATCACTGGATTTTATGAATAAACTTATCTTTACAGCTATCCTTTCGGGATTTGCCGGTCTCTACGCCATGGGCCAGAACGAGATCCGGCTTATGGACATGGACCTAAATAAATCCTACCAAACTTACGGTGGCGCCGTCAAAGGGAAATCAGTTACCAACGAGCCCGCCTCTATACAAGGAAAAACGTATGATGACGTGATCGGGGTACAAGCTAAAAGTCATATCAAGATCGATTTACACAAGAATGCGTCACGCTTTCAAGCGCAGGTCGGGATCGCCGATTCACATATCGATTATACGGATAAAAGCCTCACGGTTATCCCTTTTGTTGACGGAACGAAAATGTATTTCGATACCCGAAAAAACGCCAAGACATTTGTTGGTCTAGAAGGTAAAGACGGAAAAGTACATCCGGGCTCGGCCTTATTTATCTTGAAAGGAGATGACAAGGAGCTTTATAACAGCGGTATCGTCAAACTTGGCGATGCCCCGAAAACAATCGATATCCCCCTAAATGGCATAAAGATATTGGATCTTATCGTAGAGCCTACCGACGATGGACCTAGCGGAGATCATGCCTTATGGATCACGCCCCAAATAGAGTATATGGAGATCATCCCCTCGATCGTCTCCACGAGTTATCAAGGGAAAGGGCCGGAAGTATCATCCGGTACAGAGAAGAAATTACTTGATAAAATCAAGCAATTACCCCAACAAGGGCTTCCTTTGGAAAACACCTCTTTCGACTGGCTTTTACAACCCTCACGATCAAAAGCCGGCATATATGCGACTCCTGATGGCAAAAGCATCTTATTGTCAAACGGAATGGTAGCACGTATGTTCCGTGTCTTACCCAATCTTTCCACTCTCGATATCTTTAACCGGATGACCGGAGAAAGTATGCTTCGTGCCGTAAGTTGCGAAGGTAGTTTGACGATTGACGGGAAACGTTGGGAACTTGGCGGGCTGGCCGGCCAGCCCGAGCGCGGATACTTCCAAATGGAATGGGTCGACCAGATGACTACTCGCCCCGGTTCTTTTCTCATTGAGGATTTCCGCATAGAAGAGCTGCAGGAAGATATCAAATGGGCCAGAAGCCGCTGGGCACTGAATAAGAACGTACCCACAGGGAAAAGACTGACTTTCGTATTGAAAGGAGAAAAAGAAACAGAAGATGTCACCGTAGAACTCCATTACGACTTATACGATCACATCCCGGTTATCCGGAAAAGTATGGAGGTTACCAACAATACCCCGCAGTCCATAGATATCGATGCCTTTCAATTGGAATATCTGGCATTCGCCGAACCGGAGTCGCCCGGCGGTGGAGATCCCTCTAAATTCAGGCTCCCGAACATACATGTAGAAAGCGATTATGCTTGTGGCGGAGAGTTTACCGAGCGGGAAACTGATATCACGGAGAAATGGGTGGCCGATCCGGAATATACCTCCCAACGCAATTATCCTTTGCTCACGCCTTGTATATTAGACGTATCGCCCAAACTAGGTCCTGATTATACCCTAGCGGCGGGTCAGAAATTCAAATCCTTTAGCGTATACGAGATGCCGTTCGACAGCGATGATCGGGAACGGAAGGGTTTGTTTAAACGACGCTTACATTATACGGTAGCTCCATGGGCTACGGAGAATCCGATCTTCATGCACCTTACCTCTTCCGATCCGGATGTTATTCGTACCGCTATCAATCAATGCGCTACCGTTGGATACGAGATGGTTATCATCAGCTTTGGATCCGGATTGAACGCCGAGGATATCTCAGAAGAAAATATCGTCAAATATAAATCTTTGGTGGATTACGCCCGCAACAAAGGTGTAGAGTTAGGGTGTTACTCCCTCTTATCAAGCCGTTGGATCAGCGACGAGGTAGATGTTATCAATCCCAAGACAGGAAAACGAGGGGATGCGTTTCGGTAGCGCTCCCTGCCTTTGCAGCGATTGGGGATATGAGTATTTCCATCATATACGAACCTTCTTCGAGCGTACGGGCATGCGTTGCTTCGAGCACGACGGCTCCTATCCCGGCGACGTATGCGCATCTACCCACCATACCTATCATAAAGGGCTGGAAGACTCCCAATGGAATCAGTTCCATAAGATAACCGATCTCTATCGTTGGATGTGCGAGAATGGCATTTATATCAATGTTCCCGATTTCTATTTCTTGAACGGGTCTACCAAGACAGGCATTGGTTACCGTGAAGCCAACTGGTCGCTTCCCCGGGATCGGCAGATCATCCATGCCCGCCAATTGAATTATGATGGTACATGGGATCGGATGGCTTCGGCATGCTGGAGCTTTGTTCCTCTCGTGGAGTATCAAGGAGGAGGAGAGGCCGCTACCTTGGAGCCCCTCCACGAACACTTGTTCGAATACAAAACACATATGATGCAAAATTACGGAGCTGGTGTCCAAGCTTGCTATCGAGGGCCACGTCTGTATGATACCCCGGAGACCCAAGCGGCCGTAACCGAGGTTATTCAATGGTATAAGAAATACCGCGATATACTCAACAGCGATATGATCCATTTACGCCGACCGGACGCACGAGACTGGGACGGTTCATACACGTCAATCCTCACAAGAAGGAGAAAGGTCTAGCCATGTTCTTCAATCCGACCCATCAAGAGATCACCCGTACGATCCATATCCCACTCTATTATACCGGCCTAACACAAACAGCCGCATCCGGGAAAAAGAGCAAAAGCCTGTCACCTACAAACTGAACCGGGACTATACGGTGAAGCTTACGGTTAAAATCCCTGCTAACGGATATACTTGGTATGTGGTTGAAGCAGCCGATTAGAACTAAAATGGCCGGGATAATCGCTACCCCGGCCATTTTATCTATCTATAGACTTCTTTATCTACGTCCGTTACCTAGATGTTTTCTGCCATGTTTATTCCCTTTAGGCTGCTGTTTCTCCAGATATTGTTTGTATTGTTCCTCCGTCAATATCTTTTTCATCTGGGCGTTCTTATCCTCACGCATGGCCAACATCTTTTCCCGTTGCTTCTCACGCTCAGCCTTCATCGTCTCACGTTCTTTCTGAGCCTTTTCCATATACTCTTTTTGAAGTTTACGGAACTCCACCGCTTGTTTCTCATCTAACTTCAAGTCGGCGATCATCTTCTCGCAACGTGCGGACGGATCCATCTTACGCTTGTCCATACGCCTGTTCTCACGAGCGAACACAGAAGTTGAACTCAACAATACAACCAAACACAATCCTATTACCTTTTTCATAAACTACTACTTATTACTTTTATTATAAATTACCTGTTTATGAAGCGCTTCGAAAGAGTAGACATCAATAAAAAGGGAAGGTTTAATCGGAAATAACATTTAACATTTTACCACAGACCATTTACCATCTCGGAATCTCCAAATCATCCTTACTGGCAATGCCGGGAATTTAGCGTGTGGTTCCGCCTGATACCAGAAAGTAGTCGATGAGATATCCGACTTCTGATTATTATACCTACCGTCGTGCCGCCAACCCAAATCTTGAATCGTAACCTTCAGATCCTTTTCAAAACGAACCGGGTCCAAGATATGCCAGCGATACAAGCCGAACGCCGTAACAGCCCGATATAGGCCATCCGGACGGATCACTTGGTGCATTCCCGCATAAGGAGTGGTGAATTCTTGGTATTGATGTGTTTTCTGATTCTCGAAGTTATACGAACCGCAGAAATAATCCTCCGTACCTGTTCCACAGATTGTTGGGTATTCTTTGTCGCCATCCATATAGAACTTGATCTCTCCTTCACCCCACCAACAGTTATCATTGACACGCCAAGCTAAATAAGTTCCGACATATTGTCCCTTTCCCTTGATTCCATCCACCAACGTATGGATAGAGCCTTGTGTCGGGTTGGAACGACGGAACTGCGCATGGAAATATCCCTCATCCTCCGGCACTTCCGTCAAGGTATAATTAATCTGGTAATACAAACGCATCTCTTCCGCATTATTAATATTCTCCAACGTTATGCGTGCTTTCTTACGAAACGGCATCTTCCAGTAGCAATTGAAAGCGCTCCCGGGATTTACACAGACCGCCAACGAGGAAAGTTGGGCATACTCATTAAAAGCACTGGCGAAGAAATCCCCGACCGGACATTCAACCGAAGGCTCTTTCTCGTCGTCCCAATACATACGGAGTATCGAGAATCGCCAGTTGCCAGTGGGAGTCATCCATATCTGCTGGATAGCCCCCGGGCCATCAATCTCCGCTATAGTAACTGTCTCCCCCGGTTTCACGATAATAAAAGGATTTACTTTCCAGCCTTTCCCCAAATCTTTCGCTGAGCCGGCCGCATTCGCCTTATTCCGGACATCCTTATCTCTCACGGGATCAGCCATCGCTCCTTTCCCTTTCTCCCCCGTAAAATTCTCAGGACTGATCGAACGACTCTGCGCATTCGACAAACGAGAAAGGTTTCCCATATTCATATCCAACCCGTTAAAAGGATACTGCTGGGCATTCGCCCAAAAACTTAACAGCAAAAAGGCTAACAGCAAAACATTGATCTTCTTCATAATGACTTTTATTATTTAAAATTTATACATCGTCTACCTATCATCCGCCTCCAAAATTAAGATCCAATCATTTCCCCTCTCTCCCGCTTCTCCGGGCGCATTGAATGTACGAATTCCCTTATTCTCGACCGCTCCGATCAAAGTTCTCGCCCCATTCCTCGGATTGAACCAATAAGCTTTACCAAAAGATCGCAATTTACTCATTTGTATTCTTACATCCTGCCCTTGACTCAAATAAACTAAAATAAAAGTCTTATTTTTTGCTAAAACTGGAGTGATATAACTTGCGTCATTGTAATTAATTCCAAACAAAACGGATAGATCCGGACGGAAACGATCTAACGGATACATCGTAAACAAAGACTTTACATAGCGCATACATTCGGCTCCCGGCCTATCCAACGCACCATCCCAAAACGTGAGGCATGGTACATGATATTTACCTCCGGGCTTATACATTTGCCAAATAGCGTTATTCCCATATGTATATCCAGCAGCTCCAGACAAATAAGTCCAATAAGCCTGCATACGAATATCATAGTCATCGTAAATTCCATCCGTAAAATAAGTCGTATCCTTAATCAACCCGTTATCACCTATTATGTCCTCCTTTTTCTTCCCGAATTTAGCATAATCAAAATATTCCCAGAAACGAACCGGTATGTCTTCGTATGAAGGTTCCGCATTTACAAACGGTTTAATCGGACTCAATTGAGCATACATACCCGAAAAACGATATACCGGATCCATCCGGCAGTAATGTCCGCTTTGGAGAATATTGAATGATAGCCAAGACTCATTGTGGAACCAATAATGCGAGGAAATCTCTCCTGTCGGATGATAGGACATTAGTTGTGTTCCTCCATTTCCTTCTTGAATTCCTTTCGCCATAGACTGCCAGATTTCGAACTCCTTATCCGTAACTACATTTCTATCGCCACCAAGAATCCATATTACAGCTTCGTTTTTATACCGGGTTCCCAGTATTTTCCCGTACGTATACGCATTATCTGGGTTAAACAAAGCCGGATTTCCGTCTTTCTCTACCACATTACTCGCCCAAGTAGGTAAAAGCCCAATATACAGTCCTCGTTTTCCAGCCTCTCGAATCACGAAATCCACTAACTCGAAGTAGCCTTCCGTGATTTGGGTAGGATTCTTATCAATCAAGGGCAAATATCCGTACGCATTCGGTTTATCCAAACCATCCAGTTCAGATAAGATAACAGCCTGTATTACCGTAAAGCCCTTTTCTTGCCGATTATCCAGATAATGAACGATCTCCTCCTTATCCAATACATGAAATAACTCCCAAGCCGTATCCCCCAGCCATAAAAAGGCACCGCCTCTTTCTTATAAATAATAGGATCGTTCGGACGGACGACCAAATCTTGAGCCAAACAACCCAATACACAAAAAGCTAGACAAAACAAAAGATATTTTCGCATACTAATTCTTTTTAAGATTAAAAACTTACATTATAAATCTCCACGGACCCCACATTATCGAAGCAAGCGGCTGGGCTAACTTTCCCACTCTCACAAGCTAATCGAACATTCCGTAAAATCACTCGATCTAAATTATGAAGGTAAAGCCCCCAGCAAGAGCGCACGATAATCTGTCAATGGCTTCGAGGGAGTACGTCCTACTATTTCTTGACCTTTGTTTCCAACATACGATAAGGAAACATCCGAAAGCCGGACATCTTTCAAACTACTATCTCCCCAACTCTCTACCGAGGCGGCCGCTTTCATTAAACGTGTACCTCTTATATGCTCCAGACAGATCCGCTCTCCCCGGTTCCCCTCATTCAATGTGACTAGAAACGGATTATCCAATTGATCAAAAGAACAGCTAGATATCAATATATCCTTTACTTCCCCAAACGCAGGGAACCATGCGCCCGGTTGGAGCAATATCCCAGAAAGCATATTCCTACGTTTTTGTTCACCGGAAGTCCGATGTGGATATTTTCCCGGACCTCTAAATTCACAATCAACGATCTTTAAACCAGTAGCCGGCATTATCAACCTTATCCCATTGCACGATGAGTTCATATAGCAATTCTCTATTACCATATTCTTCCATAGCCCACCCGCAACAGCATCATCACCCGTATAAAAACGGCAATTTCGGATACGGATATCTTTTCCGCCACGAATATGAATCCCATCCCATCCTTCCTCCACTAAAAGATTATCGAAAGAAGCCTTTCAATATCATAACTCATAAAAGCATAGTTCGATGCTCTTCGTAGTTTAACTCCCGATATCTTAATCCCTTTCGATCTCGACAAAAAGAGAATATGAGGGCCTCTCATCCCTTCTTCACCTTTTTTATCTTGAATATGGGCACCATCGATTACCCCCTCTCCTGTAATTGACACACCTTCAACTTGATCTCCTAAAAGCAATGCCTTGTTCCAATTCCGGGGTTTTACTTTATAATAAGCCTCATCTTGATTAAGATCGGATATAGAACGGTACTTTTCCAGATTATTTATGCCTTTCACTACGGCATTACTTTCTAAGAATAAGTTTACTTTACTTTTCAGCAGAATACTTCCTGTCAAAAACGTTCCCTCCGGAATGATAACCGTTCCTCCCCCTCTCAAGGAACAATCTTCTATTGTCCTGTTGATGAACTGGGTATTGTCTGTTATTCCATCTCCTTTAGCTCCAAAATCCACGATATTATAGGTGCTATCATCATTTGAGGCCCAACCTATCCGCATAAAGAGCATAAGCAATACAAAGAGACTCCCCCGAAAGACTCTTACTTTCGATACATCTATCATCTTCATTATTCAATAAGATTTAATATGATCATAAAGGAATAAAAAAAGAATAGGATTAGCGATCCCAAGAGAACTATCCTATTCCTTTTCTTTGATGAACTTTTCAACAAGTTATATCTACTCGTTCTCGTAACCTATGCTTTGTGTCATATTCGGATTATTCTCCATTTCAACCTTGGGTATCGGGAAATACAAATCTTTCGCATCATAATGCGGATTACCAACACGTGTCTTTCCATACCAACGGCTAATCTCCTCATCCAAGACCTTCCAGCGGCAAACATCTTGCCAATGTTGTACGCCCTCACCGCAGAACTCCATGAAACGTTCCTCCCGAATCGCATCTCTCAAAGCTTCTCCACTAGCCGTTATATCATGGGAACTATCTCCATTATAAGCTCTTCTTCTTACCAGATTCATATAGTTCCGGGCATTTACCTCATCTCCCGTAGCCTGACAAGCTTCCGCATACATCAAATATACATCCGCCAAACGCATCAAATACATATTAATACCAACCCCTAAATTCAACTCATTCACCGTACTTTTCAACGGATTGTATTTTCGCATGCTCCAACCTTGAATGTCAGCCTCCGTATCCTTATATTTCAGAACCTGCGTCTGCTGTCCATTCATAATAACAGGAGTTCCCGGACGCAAAGCGGCGATATCCAGACGAGGATCTCCATTAAAACGTTTAATATTCGCATCATGAAAGAAAATATTACCCCAACCGGCCGCCTCAACATCTCCACTTGCGTTCTGGAAACATAAGGCAGCGATCAATCCATATTGAGAACCTTCTCCATACCAAAAATATCCGGAAGTATCCCCATTACGGAAATTAATCTCTAAGATCGATTCTCTATTAAATTTCTCCTGATCCTCATTAAACATCTTCGCATATTCATTGAAAGGGAGCAATTCTTTTCCGGAAGAATCAATAACCTCTTTCAACGCTTTCTTTGCCGCATCATAATTACCCATATACAAATTCGCTTGCCCGATGTAACTAGTAACGGCAACAGAGGTTGGACGTGGATAGTCCGCCCTCTCTTCCCATACAGCAGGTAGCAAAAGTTTGGCTGCCTCATAATCTTTCAAGATCTGATCGTAAACCTCGGCCACCGTGCTACGTTCTATATTTAGCATATCCGGAGTCGATGCTACCTGTAAACGAACAGGTACACCTTTTCTATCGCCCTCCCCGTTGCAAGGATATCCCTCTCCAAAAAACGCTACTAACTGTTGGTGTGCCCAACCTCTCCAAAACAAAGCTTCTCCCTTCATCTGCGAAAGCCTTACTAAATCCGCATCTGTAAACTTCTCCTTGTCGATTCTTTCCAATTGCTCCAATACGGTATTCGCACAAGAAATCATTTTATAATAACCAATCCATAACGTCCCAATGTAAGCATTATCAGAAGTCACTTGATTGGTCGCCAACTGGTTCCAGTTGGCGTCACCAGTCCAAGCCATATCTACCGTATGATCACACAGAATGTCCCTTTCGCCATAACCCTCTTTCCATACAAAGGCACAGCGACCATATTCGCATAAACTGATGTTACGATAGTCTCCATATCCGCCATAGATTTAGGGTAGACACTTGGAGATAACGCACTGGGATTTGATAAATCCAGAAAACTATCCGAACAACTATTAAAAGTTAACGCAGCAGCTAATAATATAACTAATTTCTTCATCTTCCTATTAATTTAGAGGGTTAAACTTAAACCGCCCATAATGGTACGGGTGGATGGAGCCCGTTTCACAGAATACATATTTCGTTCCAAATATCCACCACCCAATTCAGGATCTCCTTGAAACTTTGTGATAATAAATAAATTATCGCAATTAATATAAAACTTCAAACCTTCTATCTTCAAATGAGAAAGTATTGATTTCGGTAAATTATAGCCGAAATGTAAATTCTTCAATTTAAAGAAAGAACCATCCTCCACAAAATAAGAGGAGACATTCTTGAAGTTTCCATTCGGATCCTCTTTCGTTACTCGAGGATGTGAAGTAGCCCGGTTCGTCGGACTCCACGCCTCATATACCTTATAAGTCGTATTATAGTCGCCATAGAAACTTCTTTCATAAGCTTAGCGCTATTAAAGACATCAACACCTGCGTTTCCTAACCAGCCCATACTTAAATCAAAGCCTTTCCATGACAAATTTATATTCAATCCATACATCAAATCCGGCCAAGGATTACCGATATATGTCTTATCCTCATTCGTCACCTTTCCGTCTCCATTTAAATCCTTATATTTCAAATCACCCGGAGCCGTACCTGCTTGTTGGTACAATCCATCCGGAGATTGAGCGTTTAAGGCATCGATTTCCGCTTGGTCTTGAATAATGCCATCCACTACATACCCATACATCTGTCCCATCGGTTGCCCATTTTCCGTACGATAAATAGAACTATTCAAAGCCGCATCGCTTCCAGCCCAAATGATCGGATTCACTTGGTCACTTAACTTTACCACTTTGTTCTTGTTGGTAGACAACGTAAAAGCCACGTCATACCTAAAATCTTTATAGGAATCCCTCCATTGAACCATCCATTCGAAACCTCTATTGCTTATCTTTCCGATATTAGCCCGATAAGAAGAAGTCTCGCTAAATGGTTCCGAAGAAGGTCCGGCAGAAGGTGGCACACCTACTGAATATAACATATCGGAAGTTTTCTTATCATAATACTCGATTGTCGTATTCAAGCGATTATCCAGAAAACTTGCGTCAACACCTATATTCCATTGGGCCACGTCTTCCCATTTAATCGTAGCATTCGCAACATTTGAATACCAGAATCCTCTCTGCGTATTTTGCCCATCATATGAATAATATAGATAATTATTCGTAAAAGAAGGTTCATACAAGAATTGAGGAATTGTATTGTTACCAATTTTACCATAACTTCCTCTCAGTTTTAATTGAGACATCCATGTTATATTATCCTTTACAAAGCTCTCTTTTCCCACATTCCAACCAACAGAAGCCGAAGGAAACACACCAAACCGATTCTCTGGACCAAAGTTATCATAACCATCCCGACGAATACTAGCCTCTAGCAAATACCTGTCATCATAAGCATAGTTTACACGAGCGAACTGGGATAAACTACGACCTTCCGTTTTCGTTCCGGATACATCTTTATCTCCCGTACCTAAACTAATATCATCCGAAGGCTGAACCAAAAAGCCGTTTTTCCAACCACCTGCCGAAGAAGCCGTCGCCCGATAAGCCTCGTAGCCAACCATACCTTTTACATAGTGTTTCTCCCCAAAAGTATGGTCATAGGTCAATGTATATAACATACGTAAATCATAACCGGAGCCATAATCTTTCGAGTAATAATCCTGTTGAGATAAAGATCCCAAATTCCATGACTCTAAGAACAAATTATTCGCATGGGAGTCAAAATTGGCAGAGAAATTCGCTTGGAATTTTAAATCATTGATAATCTCCCAATCCAAAATCGCATTTGCCCGGGCCCAAAACCTACGTTCATTCTCATGATGAGACATTAGTGTAGCCACATGATTAGGTCCCTCGTAGTAACCACCTGCCGGATGTTTTCCCCAACCTCCACCAGCTTCGTTGGTATTATCATAAGGCACCATCGTAGGAACTTGGCGGTAATAAACATAATCATTATTCGTCTGCCCATACAAATGGGGATCCGTATTATTAAAACCAACAGTCAGGATCTCGGAAAATTTCACGCGTTTACTTATATTTGTCTGGCTAGCCACACGGAAATTACCCGCATCCTCAAATGAATAACGTTCGATAAACTGATTCTTGTAGAACTCCGCAGACATATTAAATGTAGTTTTCTCATTACCACCCGTCATCTGTAAAAAATAGTTTTGCCTAAAAGCATTACGCCAAACCAGATCTTCCCAGTCTGTATCTGGTAGCGAAGCGGGATTATCCCAGCCGGAATTGGGATTATTAGGGAAGCCTGCCGCCAATTTCCGGTCAATAAAGTCCGCGGTATGCAGCATATCCGGCAAATCGATCGGAGTCTCTATTCCAAAGTTTACTCTCGCATTAATAGAAAGTTTCCCTATCTTTCCCTTTTTAGTGGTAACAAGGATCACACCTCCTGCTCCCCGAGCACCGTAAATAGCAGTCGAAGCCGCATCCTTCAAGATCTCGATAGATTCTATATCATTAAAATTAGGAGCGCTACCCGGCACTCCATCCACGATCCACAACGGATCTGCGCCATTGATAGAAGCCGCTCCACGAATGATAATATTCCCATTGGAAACATTGACACCTGCCACACGGCCTTGAATAACATGCGACACATCCATATTTAAATCATTAAAATCATCCGTCTTAATAGAAGCCACAGATCCCGTTACATTCGACTTCTTCTGCACGCCATAACCAACAACGACTACCTCATCCAGTTTTTGAGTATCTTCCTTCAAGTTTATCATTAAACTTGATTTTCCGTTCACTGCTACATCTTGAGTATTAAACCCAATATACGAGATCTGTAAAATACCGGTATCATCTATATTTAATGAGAAATTTCCCGAGATATCCGTTACCGTTCCATTCGTAGTCCCTTTCTCAACAACATTCGCTCCGATAATCGGTTCGCCGTTACTATCCACCACAGTACCAGATACCTGCTTTACTTTACCTGCAGTCTTTAAAGTTACGACAATTGAATGGCCTGTCATCGTATATTGCAAGTCCCTTTGATGCAATACATCATCCAACAAACGCTGAATCGGCTGATTCGTCACGTTTAAAGTTACCTCCTTCTTTCCTTCCACTATAGCATCCCGATAAGAGAATATATATGTGGTTTGCTTCTCTACAGCCTCAAAAAATTGCTTTAATGTAGCATTCTTCATGGAAAGAGTGACACTTCCTGTCTGAGCTAATACCAAAATAGGATTAAAAAACAGAAATAGAGCCAAAAAAATTATATAGCTACATTGATTTTTTCTACTTTTGAACATATATTATTTTTTAAAATTGATACAATCCGTTTTATGGCTTGATCGCCATTCTCGTAAATGGAGTATTAATTGGGGAACCGGAAAATCTCGACCATTTTTCGGTTCCGTTTTTATTATGAAGAATCTTGTCGCATAAGAACTGATTTAAGGTTATACATTTTATTTTCACTCGCTCAAGGATGTATAAAGATATCATCTCCTCGTATATCATATGTAAAGTCATAATGCCTCTCTAAAAGGTCCATTACCTCTACGATATATTCACTATCAAAATTTCCGGTAAATAAGTCATTCGCTAAAGAAAAATCATTCAAATGGATATTCACGCCATATCTACGCTCTAGTTTGGCCAAGACATCACTTAATTTCGTTGATCGAAAAACGAGGTCTCCTCTTAACCACGCCGTTTCAAATCGATTATCTGTTTTCTCCACGGTTATAATACCCGATTCTTTATTGAACAATGCTTTTTCATTTGGTTTTAGATAAACGACACGAGAAGGGTCTGAACAAGTCTGTATCTTGATCCGTCCCGATATCAAGGCCATTTCCATGACATTCTCCCGCTCATACGAATACACATTAAAACTTGTGCCCAACACTTCTATATCCAGATATTCAGTATGTACCACGAAAGGTTTATCCTCATTCCGAGTCACCTCAAAATAGGCCTCTCCCTCTAAATTGACCTGTCGAAGCTCTCGACCGAAATCGTGAGTGTAACTTAAGCTCGATTCCGCATTTAGTTTTACTTGTGTTCCATCCGGTAAAGTCACCCCCGATCTTTCCCCTCTATCGGCATGAACCACTAAATTGCCAATGCTACCCTTCTGATCGACTGGATTGAAATATAAATAACCAGACAATATACTTAATAAAGGTATTAATAGTATTGCGGCGATACGAGCCAGTTTCCTAAACACCATAACGAATCGTTCTTTTCTCGTTCGATTTTGAATCTCACTGAACATATCTCGTATGATTCTCTCATCAACCTCTTCAAAGGGTCGCCCATTTTCCCATAAATGAGACAATGACAGCGATAATTCATCATCATCAGACAAATTAACCAAAAGCCGTAGTGTTTTCAACTCTTCCGTAGAGATCGTATGATCCATGTACTTTGAGAGCAAATAATATGTATGTGATTCCTGCATAATATCCTTTTTATAAGGTATACACATGACAGATGAATTTATAACATACCTCTTTATATGTTATAAAACATAGAAATTATATTAAGAGACCTATTTACCCTATAAAGAAAAGAGAGAATAGATATGCGTAGTTACCTAGTTCCTTCCTCAAGATATGCAAGGCTTGAGATATCTGATTACGAACAGATTGTTCAGTAATCAAGGTTTTAACAGCAATTTCCGTTATAGACAGCCCTTGCTCTTTACTCAACTCAAACAATTCCCGCTGGCGAGGAGAAGTTTTTGCTTCGACACTTCCAGTTTATGGTTAAACTCCTCCAAAGAGAGTTTCCGTTCAATAGCAGTCTCATCACATTCTCCTGATTCGACAAATGCAATATCTTCCAAAAAAAGCGGACTGTTTGCCTGCCTACGAAACTCATTCAACAATTGATTCTTTGCCATGGTAAACAAGAAAGACCTAAAAGACATATCCGGATCAATCTGCTCTCTGCGTATCCATACCTTAATAAATGTCTCTTGCACTATATCTTTAGCAAGAACATCCGAATGAGTCAAGCCTAAAGCAAAAGCATATAGGCGAGATACATATAACTCATACAGCTTCGTAAAATCTTTATACGAACCTTTTCGCAGTCGCTCAAGATATATTCGTTCTAAATCCATCTCCTTTCGCATCACATTGACCATGCAAATATAGGAAAACATATCAACAGAAAAACAAAAATCTAAAACTGATCCCTCCGAAATGAACAATAGCATAAAGGGCTGTCACTTTTTGGACAGCCCCATAAGACACAATAATTTATCAAAACACAAAAGCAGTGCTTCACTAATCCACCCAAAAATCTACTCTTGGAAATAAAGGGAATCCCGTAATTCTATCATTTTGGTCAGGCCTACGCCGTTTCCACCAAGGATGATCTCTTGTCTCTTTCTGCCAATCAACAAGCAATTTCGCCCATTTCTTACAGTCAATAGCATAAGGAAGACGATCTGCCACATTCTCCAACTCATTCGGATCTTTCTTCAAATCATAAATCTCAACCATCGCTCTTGGAGCTACAAATATCTGAGATTGTTCGGGTTTCAAAATTCCATTTCGCTGATTACGTTTTAACTCAAACCAACTCAAACTTGAACTTAGATCCATCGTAGTACCGTGTGGTATATCATAATACGCATTATAAATAAGTTTAATATCCTCTGTACGGATACATCGGATATACTCATCCGTATCATGCCAATTTCGCTCTGAGATATATAATCCCGACCTCTCAATGATGGATCAAATAATAGCTGACGAAAACTCCGACTATAAACTCCCTCATCCATTCTTACAGCCGCAAAGTCCAATAATGTAGCAGCCAAGTCCACAGTGCTAACCAGTCCATTTGAATGTACTTTATTCTCAGGAATCACACCTTTCCACATAAACACCAAAGGAGTTTGTATACCAGAATCATACAAAGATCCTTTGCAACGAGGGAAAGGCATACCATTATCACTCAAGAACACAATAACCGTATTTTCCATAAGATGTTTCCTTTCTAAAACTGAGATCATTCGGCCAATATGCCCATCCATCCGTGTAATTTCGTCGTAATAATCAGCCAAGTCACGCCGAGTATCTTCACCATCTACCAAATAAGGAGGTACTACCACCTTTGAAGGCTCATTCTCTTGAGGACATACATCACGAAAATAAGGTCTATGACAATCATGAAAACCTATCCAGAGGAAAAAAGGACGATCACCACTATCATCAATAAACTGCTCATAATTCCTAAATGACTCGTCTGATAAATCTCCACCATTAGGAAGATACGAACCTGAGATCATCCGATCAAACTGCTTATCTCCATTCGGTCCCCAATGAGTTTTCAACATTGAACCCGTAAAATAGCCAGCCTTCTTAAAATAATAAGGCATCATATGCGTTGTATCACTTAATTGCATATGCAGATCTTCAGTCCCAATCGCATGCGCAAACATTCCTGTCATCATACTAGTTCGAGATGGACTAGACTGTGGAGATGTTAAAAAAGCTTTTTGAAATCGCACTCCATGACGTGCTATCTCATCAATATTTGGAGTCTTAATAGAAGGATTTCCATAACATCCAAAATCCATCCCTGCATCATCGGCCACAAAAACCACTATATTAGGTTTTTCTTGCGCAAATGTAAAACCTTCAAAAACCGATAGTCCTCCTAAAAATAAAAACGAACTTAAACATTTTTTTCTCATATCTTCTCTATTTAAATCAATAACCCGGATTTTGATTTAATGCGGGATTAATATCTATTTCAACCAAAGGAATAGGGAACTGTATATCATTCTCTGATAAGTTAAAACCTTTACCATTGAAGACTTCTAAAGCACGTCCATTCCTAACTAAATCAAAAAAACGATGAAATTCAAATGCCAGTTCAACTCTCCTTTCATGTTCTACAGCCAGAGCCAAAGTATTATAGTTTTTAGGATACAAATCACTACCAAATGGAGAAAGACCGACTCTAGCACGAACTTGATTTAAGTATGAAGCATCACCTGTCACTTCTGAATATAACAACAAAATATCCGCATAACGAATGATCTCAAAATTTTGACCTGGGTTTTGCCAATTAGGATCATAAAACTTATTCGTATATGGATGATCAACCCAAATATTTGCTCCCTCATCCTGATATCCAAAAATAATAGATATTTCCTTTCGAGGGTCATTTTCTTCGTATTCACTTATAAGATCTTTACTTGGTGTATTTTTTCCACCTCCACGAAAAGTCTCTGAAGAGCCTGGCAGATGAAAAGACCACAAGAAAGGAGTATACTGATTTTGATGTTGGGCATTCACATTGTCTACCCCAGATAAATATTGTATTTCCAATATCGATTCCCTACAATTCTTTGTATCTGGCAAAAACAAATACTCATAATCCTTGACATCTACAACTCCATCATTATTAGAGTCTAAACTATATTTCCCTGAATCGACAATCCTTTTCAATTCTATTTTCGCCAAATCCTTTTCACCAATAGTCAAATAAATTTTAGCCAATATAGAAGATGCCGCATAGGTAGTTATTCTTCCTATGTCTTTACCTTGATAAACTTCGGGTAAATGTTCTTTACAAGACAATAAATCAGATATGATATGGGAGTATATTTCCTTTTTATCCTCACGCAAGTAGGAATAACTCTCCGAAACCGAGACCACCTTCAGAGGAAACGGTACATCTCCAAAGGCCTGTATTAAATTGTAATAGATTAATGATCGGACAAAAAGAGCTTCTGCTTTTACTCGATTCAAAAGTTCATCAGAAGAGAAGGATACAGATGTATTCTCCAATCTATCTAAAATATCATTTATTATAGATATAGCATTATATGCGGTCCTCCATGCGGTTAATATAGTCCCATTATCTGATTTTATTTGATGAAGGACAATATCTTCCGTATAAGAATTTGCGCCATCAGTAAATATCACACATGCATTATCAGAGAATCGCTCACCGTACAAATCCGGAATACCATTAGCATCATAGATGCGGCATAACTGTCTATACACATCATTTGCAGCTAATAATAACTCATCTTCTGTATTATAATAATTGCCTTCTGTCAAATTAGTCTCAGGATAAAGCTCTAATTGATCACTACAAGAGACCATAACAGCCATTACTATCAATAATATATAGTTTTTCATTATTTCATTATTTAAAATCCGACATTGACTCCAAACGAAAAGACTTTAGAAGATGGATAAATATTACCCATAACACCTCTAGCCGAAGCATCGGAGGCATCGCCTCTAAATGATTCAGGATCCCATACATCAGTATTAGTTACTGTAAACAAATTCAAGCCATTAAAATACAGCCTCACAAATTGCATATTCATTTTTTTACAATATTATCAGGAAGTGTATACCCAAAAGTTATGCTCTTCAATCGAAAATAAGATGCATGGTCAACCCACAAACTTGATGGTCTTTTCTCATATTCACCTAGATCTACCGATAATCGATAATGATAACCATCTCCGGGATTTTCCTCAGAACGCCATCTATCCGTGACCTCTTCCAAAAAGTTTCGTCCTTCATGGTACATTAATGAACGGTGCGCATTATCATCATATATAGCAAAATCATGAGCACCTTGCAAAAGGATACTTAAATCAAAATTCTTATATTTAAAATTATTGGTAAGTCCCCATATGAATTTTGGATTGGGATCTCCTATAAGTGTCCTATCATCCGCATTAAGTATGCCATCCTTATTGACATCCATATATCGTCCATCACCGGGCTTCGCCGTTTCATAATGAGCAGGATCATTATCAATTTCCTTTTGGTTCATATAAACTCCATCATATTTATATCCATAAAAATTAAATACAGAGTGACCTACCATATTTATTTTTTGCATTCCACCATAACTATCTGGAGTAAAAACCATTGGTGCATTATCAGGACCAAGCTCCAATATCTTATTCTTATTTTTTGATATATTGAAATTTGTATTCCATGAAAAGTTTTTATTATCAACATTATAAGTAGATATATTAAATTCAACTCCTTTATTTTCCAACTTCCCGATATTCGTAAATATGGAAGAAAAACTGTCACCGCAGGAACTGGCACATCCAACAGCAAGCCATCGGATGTTGAGTAGTAATAATCTAATCCTAATTGTATACGGCTTTTCAAAATACCCCAATCCAATCCCACATTAAATTGTTGTGTTCTTTCCCATTTCAAATCAGGATTAGTTATATTAGAAGGATAATATGAGGTTGTCAAATTATTCCCAAAAGCGATCTTAGCCTGTTTCAATTTTGCGATCCAAACATAATCATCGAAATTATCATTTCCTGTCAATCCATAACTAGTACGTAACTTAAGCATATTAATCCAGTCTACTTTCTTCATAAAATCTTCCTCAGAAACTAACCAACCTAAAGAAACAGAGGGAAAATTACCCCATTTATTATTAGGGGCAAAACGGGATGATCCATCTCGCCGAAATGCTACAGAAAGCATATATCTGCCTTTATAGTTATAGTTTATTCTTGCGAAATAAGACATCAATGTATTCTTGGTAATTACATCACTAGATGACAATATTGTTTTTCCCGCACTTAACGCATGCAATAAATCATTATCATAATCTCTTCTTGCTTGACTTGTTTGATAATAATCATTCTTATTATATTCAAACCCCAACAAAATGATAATTCATGATCCTTCCATGATTTATCATACGTCATCAAATTTTGAAATGTATAATTCCATTTTCTAGACTGATCAACCGTCATTTGACCGGGAGTATAATAAGCCTCTCCTAAATCATGATCCTTCGCCTCATAATTACTATAGTCAATTCTTTTCAAATAATAATTAAATGACGATTTAAACTTCAATCCTGGCAATATATTTAATGAAACATAGGCACTTCCTATCGTATTCAATGTATATCGATTTGCGTCATTATTCTGCATATACAAAGGATGTCCCATATTAGGTCTAAAAAGGATCGTATTATAATTCTCAAATCCAGGAAGATATGAATTACAGCCAAGAAAGCCATCTTTCGTATATACAGGGAATATTGAAGGATATTGAACTGCCCACTCTGCGGTTCGCCAGTAAACCTCTTTTTCATCGCCATAATTAAGGCTCATGCTACCGCCTACATCTAAATACTTATTTATATGAGTGTTTAGCTTCAAGCTCAAAGAATACTTCCTATAATCTGAATCCAACATAATTCCTGCTTGATTAACATAGCCCGCCGATATCAAGTAATCCGACTTCTCGGATTTTCCAGAAATATTCGCATCTAGCTTATGCATTGGAGCCGCATCAAACACTACATCCTGCCAATCTGTATCATACAATGTTTCAGGGTGCTCAAATGCTTCAGGCCATGTATATTTATATTCTTTACGTGCTTCTATAGTATTAGGAGCATTTGGATCTCCCCCTTTATCAACCCATCCATTCTGCGCCGCATCCATATAAGCTTGAGCGTATTCCGCACTGTTCATCACATCTATTTTTTTCATCAGCTTCTGAACACCAAATAAGTAATTAATATTAACTTTGGGCTTCTCCGTTTTTCCACTTTTAGTTGTGATCAAGACTACGCCATTTGCTCCACGAGATCCATAAATCGCAGAGGACGAAGCATCTTTTAATATCTCAATAGATTCTATATCCGCATTGTTTATCAAATTCATATCATAATCCGGTACAGCGACTCCATCTATCACCACCAGTGGCGAACTGCTAGCAGAGATCGAATTAATTCCTCTAATTTGTATGGAAGATGAACTTCCAGGTTGCCCAGAACCTCCTATTACCTGCACACCCGCAATTTTTCCATATAAGGACTGTCCAACTTCTACTGATGGACGCCCCACTACATCTTCATCCATTTTAATAGAACCCACAGAACCGGTTAAATGAGATTTCTTACTAACTCCATAACCTACGACCACAATCTCTTCCAAGGCTTGAGTATCTTCTTTCAATGTAATGGTCTGATTTAATTCATCTCCAACCAAAACATCTTGCGCATTAAAACCAATAAAAGAAACGACCAACACTGCATTTTCTCCCAAACTTATAGAAAACTTTCCATCTATATCGGTGATAGTCCCATTCGTAGTCCCTTTTTCCACAACATTCGCTCCAATAATCGGTAGGCCTTTTTCATCTACAACCGTACCAATGATCGTCTTTTTATCTTGTCCTGATTCTTGCCCTGTTCCCTTTACAGACAGGATAATATCCTTTCCTACAACCTTATATTTTATATTTGAATTCTTAAATATATGATCTAGCGTAGTAAAGACATCTTTTTCCTTTACATCAACAGAGATCAATTGATTGACATCAACTAATTTACCGTTGTAAAAGAAATGGAGATCTGTTCGACTTTCAATCTCTTCCAAGACTTCTTTTATTGATTGATCAAGCATTTTCAATGAAAGAGAAGCATTTTGAGCATTTGTTGTCATAGCAAATGACATACTAATTGATAAACATACAAGAAATAAGGTCAACTTCATAATTCTTGATATTTTAGATACCAACCTGACAAACGCTGATTTAACAGAACTTTACCTTGTTATGCCTGCAAATACTATAACAGAAGTCTCAGAATAACGATGCACAACCTTTTTGGAGTGGATACAGAATGTATAAAAAAAGATAATACGAAAGAAAGTAAAACGATCAATGTGCTAAGGCAAATAGTCCTGGGAGGAAGTGCTAAGTCGATGCGTCAGAACTATATGATTCAATTGGCTGAGGTGCTGGACTGCCTTGGAAATACAACATTGAGCTGCTCTATATTAGAGAATGATGAGATTTCAAGCGAATTTCTGAGTAAATTCCTGCATGATGTTCATGAAGTTAACAATAAACTAGACAAGCAAAAAGATGAGAACGATTTCATGCTGTTACGCTATCCCATAGAGAAATATAACAGACTTGAAACTTGTATATTGTATTTTTGGGAGGCTTCGGTATGTTTCAGGTACGGAAAAGAATTGAAGAAGGCTTCCGACAGTATGAAGAAAGTCCTACGGGTCATCCAGAATTATCTGCGTGTGGAAGAACAGGATGAAAATCATGACCGGTCTGTAAAAAGCAAGACTGTTATCGGAGAATTCCTTAACGAAATAAAGAACAGAATAGTCAAACAGAGTCTGCTCTGTCTCTTCTCACACTATAACTACATCAATGTAGTGGAGATACAGCGTCTGAAATGGATATTCTACACACAAATGTATGAAAATATATCCATGACTCGTTTGACACTATTCCCTGATGTGGAAGAAATCATGCTGATTTACTATGAATTGTTCAAATTGTGTATGATAGATGAAAAGAATTATGACTATGCGAATGAACAATTGAAGGTGGCGAGAGAATACATCGTGGCATATTCCAGGGATCATTATGATGAAAAGAAATATACGTGGAACAATATCGAGGAAAGAAACAGGGATTTTAATGAGAGGCTGATTGGAATATACAATAACATTTCCATGAGTTCACTCCGGCATGAGAACACCAGATATGAGCGGATACTTCTCTCAGAATGAAGGCATTGTTGAATATGCACATTTTGGGACTCATGATTCCAAAACTGAAAGACAGCCAAAAGTTGGTAAATAACAATCCGGAACTTTTTTAAGATATTCGAAAATGAGTTGACAGACAAATTTGCAGATTCGAAACAAAAAGACGAAACATGGAAGGATTTTTTTCCTGATGTGATTTTTTGCAGTGAGGAGGATCCCGTATTTTGTCGTATATCAGACAAACTGCATACGTTGGAATTCTTGATCAAAGACTCCATGTATTGCGTGACAGAGATATTGGAGACATTGTCCCCTTATACCTCCACACTCTGTTTACACATTCATTTATAGGGAATATTTATCATTCGTTGAACAAATGGAATTATCTCTTCAATGCTCTGTTCCATTACTATAAATTCTTTGACTTGGCTAATCCAATACCTGTATTAAGAGAAGATAATAATGTGGAATTAGAGCAATATTTTGCAAGATACGATTATGAGATGATGGAGGTATGCCAGCTATGCGGTAGGAATTGTGAAAAGTATTTAAATCAAAAGGTTGCGGACAATTATGGGACAGGCAAGAAACTGACACTGGAATGGCAGAGCGAATGTCCTAAATATAGGGTAGAATGTGATGTAAAGGGGAACGGATTTGACAAAGATAAACGTTTCTTGTATGCAATGTTTGCCCAAGATGATATTGAGAGACTGTCCGCAATTTATAGGAAGGTATGGCAATGCCACAATATATCGGACCGTTTCTTCAAGAATATGCTTAATACCATTACGAAACCGAATATTCAGTACACATTGACAAACTATTCAGGAGAGTTGGCTATAAAATCATACCGAGATGCTATCGCAGTTCATCGAGAAGGGAGAGCATACAAGGAAATGATTTCAAGAATGTTCTATTTGGATGATGACCTAAAGAATGACACCATACAATTTGATCTTGCCATTGAACGCTTTAAAATAAACAGTGATTATATAGACAAGAATATCGGTCAAGTTATGGATACGCTGTCAGATTCCCTTTATAATATAGAAAACTTCTGTATGGACAATGAGACTAGAGTCCCATTGGAAAAGCGCTTTCCCAATCTGTTCTGGAATGTGTATGATGATGAAAAGCAATAATTGATAGGATATCTCACACTATGTCGATAGGATGGTCAAAGATTTGAAATGAAAATCTAATTCAAATTATCATATATTTAATGAACAAACGTATTTACTTATGTTTGGCTCACATGAGTGAGACAGGCATGGAACAGAAGTATATTGAGGAAGCTTTCGATAACAATTGGGTTGTACCTCTTGGCCCCAATGTTAACGGATTCGAGGAGGATCTGGAAAATTTTGTCAATAACACACAACAACAAAACTTCATAATCAGGTAAATAAAAGAGTTGTTGCCCTTTCCGCAGGTACTGCTGCCGTCCATCTTGCATTGTTGGCTTGTGGTGTCGGTTCTGGCGATGAAGTGATTGTACAGAGCTTTACTTTCTGTGCTTCTTCACATCCGGTGACTTATCTGGGGCTACTCCGGTGTTTGTGGATTCGGAGGCGGATTCCTGGAATATGGATCCGGTGTTATTGGAGGAGACCATTAAAGACCGGATCGCTAAGACTGGTAAGAAGCCGAAGGCGATTGTCCCTGTTCATCTGTATGGTATGCCTGCCAAGATTGAGGAGATCATGACGATTGCTAATAAGTATGATATTCCGGTTATCGAGGATGCTGCCGAAGGATTAGGCAGTCGGTATGACGGACAGGTCTGCGGTACGTTCGGACGGTATGGGGTACTTTCTTTCAATGGAAATAAGATGATTACGACTTCCGGAGGTGGTGCATTAATCTGTCCGGATGAAGAGGTAAAAAGGAAAATCATGTTCTATGCTACCCAGGCTCGCGAGTCATATCCTTATTACCAGCATGAAGAGATCGGTTATAACTATCGTATGTCGAATATCTGTGCCGGTATCGGACGCGGACAGATGACGGTGTTGGATAAACATATCGCCCATCATCGGCATATCTGCCAACTTTATAAAGATTTGCTTGCTAGGTGGATGGAATCGTGTTGCATGAGAATCCCTCTTCCCATTTCGACAGCAATTATTGGCTGAATACGATCCTGCTTGATCCGTCCTTGCATGTGAAAGGCGAAGAATATGCTTACGAGACTGTGATTCAAGATGCTGTAGGAGGTACGGCCGGTGTCACGCATGCAGCTTCATCCTTGCATACAAGCGTTGAGCCGAACCGAAATGTGGAAGCCATGCGTATGGCATTGGATGCTGCCGGTATCGAATCTCGCCCGCTATGGAAACCGATGCATTTGCAACCTGTCTATAAGGACAACCCATGTTATGTGAACGGTATAAGTGAATCATTGTTCAAACAGGGACTTTGTTTACCAAGCGGTCCCTGTGTGACCGATGAGGACGTGGTGTATATCGTCAAAATGATAATGGACAACATCTAAAAGTGAACAAGAAATAACGATTTAGAATATGATTTCAAAAATTTCGAATTGGTATTTTTCCAAGGGTGCGCTTCCCTATTGGTGTATTTTTATACTGGATTGCCTGATCGTATTGGGAGCGGATCTACTGGTCTATGCGTTAAACAATGGAATCCTCCATACGGTACAGTACTTTGGACCTCTAGTGGGAACATTTGGTTTCTATTTGTTACCTTATCTCATTGGTTTTAGGCTGTTCCATACCTATTCGGGAATAATCCGTTACTCGTCGTTCATGGATTTGCAACAGGTGGGGTTTGCCATGTTAAGTGGTTTTCTGTTGATCATGGGACTGAAGTACGGGTTGCATTCCGACCAATGGTTGGTAGAGATACGCATGAGAGACATAGGGCTTGCTACCTTACTTGCGACCTCTTTGATGTGGGCTGTACGAGTATTAGTAAAATATCTATACGACTCGACATTCCACTTGAAGCAGGCGAAACCGGTGTTTATTTACGGGGTGAAAGAAGGCGGAGTTGGCCTGGCAAAAAGCATTCGAAATCAGGATGCTTCTCAATATATTTTGGCCGGATTCGTTTCTGATGTTTCTGATATGCAAGGACGTTATTTGATGGGGGTACATGTCTATCCGAACGATGACCTGTTGGTGGAAGTAATGAAAAAAAGCATGCACACATTTTACTGGTATCACCATTGAAGAATGGCTCTATACGAGAGAATACTGCTATGGTGGAAAGGCTAGTAAAAGCGGGCGTGAAAATCCATATGCTCCCGGGAGCGTATGAATGGGACGGCAAATCCGGTTTTGACCATACTCGACTTAAAGAGGTGGATATAGAGGACCTGCTTCCTCGTACCCAGATTGATGTTGATCTGGATATGATAGGAAAATTACTGACTGGTAAAAGTATTTTGATAACAGGGGCTGCAGGCAGTATTGGCAGTGAAATTGTCCGTCAGACAGCCCAATTTCGTCCTCAAACTCTTATACTGATAGACCAAGCCGAGACACCTCTGCATGATATCCGTCTGATGATGGCAAGGCAATGGCCGGACATAACGGCAAAAACTATTGTGAGCGACATCTGTATGAAGGAGCGTATGGAAGAAATTTTCAATAAATTCCGTCCTGACTATGTGTTTCATGCGGCGGCTTACAAGCATGTTCCCATGATGGAGGATAATCCGGGAGAGAGCATTCGGAACAATGTGTACGGTACGCGCATCATCGCCGATTTGGCGGTAAAATACGGCACGAAAAAATTTGTTATGGTATCTACAGACAAAGCGGTGAACCCGACAAATGTAATGGGTTGCTCCAAACGTATCTGCGAAATTTATGTGCAGAGTTTGGACAAAGCCGTCAAAGATGGCAAGGTGGAAGGAATAACTCAGTTTGTCACTACCCGCTTCGGAAATGTGCTGGGCAGCAATGGCTCTGTTATTCCTTTATTCAGGGAACAGATAAAACGGGGTGGTCCGGTAACGGTGACACATAAGGACATCATCCGCTATTTCATGTTGATACCGGAAGCCTGTAAACTAGTGCTGGAAGCCGGTACAATGGGCAATGGTGGTGAGATTTTTGTTTTTGACATGGGAAAGCCGGTAAAAATCGTTGATTTGGCTGAACGCATGATACAACTTAGTGGGGCCAAGAATATAGATATCAAATTCACAGGGCTGCGTGATGGGGAGAAGTTGTATGAGGAGGTACTGAACGAGAACGAAAATACCCGGCCGACCGTACATCCTAAGATATTAGTCGCTCAGGTACGCGAATATGACTATGCCGATGCGTGCCGACAGGTGGAAGCCTTGGTACAATCCAGTGTGATGGAAGATGACATGCAAATTGTGAGGCACATGAAAGAGATGGTGCCGGAATTTGTAAGCAAACATTCAGTATATGAGATACTGGATAAATAAGTGTAGATGCCGGTGGGTATTGCCTCTGTGTCTGATGATGATAGTCACCTTAGTGGGGAAGGCACAATCCTCACGACACACACGTGTTGATATGTTCATAGGGGGTGAATTACATTATCGTGATCTTTTCCACAACAAGGTGTATGAAGCGTTGGTGAACCTGACTCCCGGTGTGAAGTGGTATATGGGTAATCGGTGGCAGCTTGCGGGACAGGTCATTGTCCCCGTTTATAACGATTACGGTGACCGTTATAAAAAAGTACGTTTGAACATGGCTGTACTCAGCAAGGAATGGGACTGGCAGCGGAAACATTTCCTGAAAATAAGCGGTGGATTGTTTGGCATGGAACGCTACGGTCTGGACGTGAAATGGATGTTTCCCATAAATTCTTGGTTGGCACTGGATGCGCAGACCGGTGTAACGGGTTTCTGTTCCATGGCGGTTGACTGGGAATGCAGCAAGATGGAACGGGTGAGTGCCTTGGCTGGGGTGCGTGTCTATTTGGAAAAAGTGAATACGGAGTTCAGAGTGCGTGGGGGACGTTTCTTGTACGAGGATTATGGAGCGCAAGGAGAAGCAATGCGCCATTTCAAGCATTGTACGGTGGGTTTGTACGCTCAATACAGTGACAAGGGGAAGGAGAACATGGGATTCAAGGTAGTGATGATGATTCCTCCTTATAAGTGGAGCGGAAGGAAAGTGCGTTTCCGTCCTGCTTCCAGTTTCAGATTCACTTATAACCATGAGGGGGATGCCTATTCTGCCAGAATGTACACGACCGATCCGGAGGAGAACGAAAGGGAAGGTTGGTTCAATCGTGAACGGCTGGACTGGGGACCAACCGTATGGCGCCGGATTTCATCATAAAGGCAGGAAGAAAAGAAAAATGAGAAATGAAAGACGAAAAATAAATCAATTGGCGTCGTGTGTTCTTAGGGATATGTTTGTTTATCTCTGCTTTTTCTGCTTTTCGCACAGCAATATACCGGTATGAGC
>ENA-OQCK01000273-OQCK01000273.1-human-gut-metagenome-genome-assembly--contig:-NODE-273-length-30575-cov-20.664773_pt1 | contig 30575 bp, 31 predicted proteins | sample MGYA00242498_ERZ504578 | MGnify/ENA primary metagenome ERZ504578 (study PRJEB26092, sample SAMD00036229) | human gut metagenome | host: Homo sapiens | study: EMG produced TPA metagenomics assembly of...
GAACTAACGCACCAGTAATTTTGATAAATCGGAAAAAGACTTGCGGTGCGTACGGGACTCGAACCCGTGACCCCATGCGTGACAGGCATGTATTCTAACCAACTGAACTAACGCACCAATAATTTTGATAGTCTCTCTTCCGACGCTTTCTCTCTCGATTGCGGGTGCAAAGGTACGCATTATTTTTAAATCTGCAAGCATTTTGGCAAAAACCATTAAAAAAATATTCTCCGACTCCCTTTACCTTCCCATCCTAAAAATTACGATATTGTTATTATTTTAATCTTTTCAACAAACTTCTTGTTATAAAATTTAGCTCATTAGCAATAATTCGCTATTTTTGTGCACTCAATAGATTAAAATCGAAAATTAGGGAAAAAGATGAATACAACTGCAAAATTATTGTTGCACTGCCCAGACCAACCAGGCATTTTGGCAGAAGTCACAAACTTTATTACAATTAACAGAGGTAATATTGTCTACTTAGACCAATATGTGGACCATGTAGAAAATATATTTTTCATGCGTATAGAATGGGAAATAAAGGATTTCTTTATTCCTAAAGATAAAATAGAAGATTATTTTGAAACATTGTATGCCCAAAAATATGAAATGAAATTCCGTCTTTATTTCTCGGATGTAAAACCCAAAATGGCCATATTTGTTTCCAAACTGTCCCATTGCCTGTTCGATATGCTGGCACGCTACACTGCCGGAGAATGGAATGTGGAAATTCCGCTGATTATAAGTAACCATCCCGATCTGCAGCATGTAGCAGAACGCTTCGGTATACCATTCTATCTCTTCCCTATTACCAAAGAGAACAAAATGGAACAGGAAAAAGCAGAAATGGAGCTGTTGGAACAACATAACATCAATTTCATTGTACTGGCACGCTATATGCAAGTGATTTCCGAACAAATGATTGAAGCATACCCCAACCGTATCATCAACATACACCACTCTTTCCTCCCTGCGTTCGTTGGTGCAAAACCTTATCATGCAGCGTTTGAACGAGGAGTGAAAATCATTGGTGCGACCAGCCATTATGTTACCTCCGAACTAGATGCCGGTCCTATCATTGAGCAAGATGTAGTACGCATCACACACAAGGACACTGTGCAGGATTTAGTAAGTAAAGGTAAAGATTTGGAAAAAATAGTCCTTTCTCGTGCTGTTCAGAAACATATTGAACGAAAAGTATTGGCTTATAAAAATAAAACAGTTATCTTTAGCTGATGAAAATTGCTGTCGTAAAATATAATGCAGGAAACATCTACTCCGTAGACTATGCATTGAAGCGCCTTGGAGTAGAAGCAACCATCACTTCCGATAAGGAACTATTGATGAGTGCCGACAAAGTTATCTTCCCCGGTGTGGGCGAAGCCGAAACAACCATGAGCCATCTCCGGAAAAACCGGCTGGATGAAGTTATCAAAAACTTAAAACAACCTGTACTAGGTATCTGCCTGGGAATGCAGCTGATGTGCCGGCACTCCGAAGAAGGAAATGCCGATTGCTTGGGCATCTTTGATACTGATGTAAAGTTGTTCAGCCCCACCCGGCATGAAGACAAAGTACCCCATATGGGATGGAACACCCTGACCCATGTACGCAGCGACCTGTTCAAAGGATTCACCAAAGAAGAATTTGTGTACTTCGTACATAGCTTCTATGTGCCCTGAACGAGTTTACGGCAGCACAAACAGATTATATCCTCCCCTACAGTTCGGCCTTGCACAAAGATAATTTTTATGCAACACAGTTTCATCCCGAAAAGAGTGGAGCCGTGGGCGAACGAATCCTGAGGAACTTTTTAGAATTGTGAACCATTACATTATATATAATAATGTATAAGAAGAAATAGATATGATAGAGTTAATTCCTGCCATCGACATTATTGATGGCAAATGCGTCCGTCTTTCTCAAGGAGATTATAGCACACAGAAAGTATATAACGAAAACCCGGTTGAGGTTGCCAAAGAATTTGAAGCTCATGGGATTCATCGTCTGCACATTGTCGATTTGGATGGAGCAGCCTCACGCCATGTTGTGAATTACCGTGTACTGGACCAAATCGCCAGCCGTACTTCTCTGGTCATTGATTTTGGAGGAGGGATAAAGACAGACGAGGATCTAGTCATCGCTTTCGATAATGGCGCACAAATGGTAACTCTGGGCAGCGTAGCCGTGAAAAATCCCGGACTTTTCAAAAAATGGCTGGAACAATACGGAAACGAGAAAATCATTCTGGGAGCTGATGTAAAGAAGAATAAAATTTCTGTCAATGGCTGGAAAGAGGAAAGTCAGCAGCAGTTGATCCCTTTTTTGAAAGATTATACTAAAGAAGGAGTTTTCAAGGTGTTGTGTACCGACATCAGCCGTGACGGAATGTTGCAAGGGCCTTCCGTGGAACTATACCAGCAAATCCTGAAGGAGTTCCCGGATATGCATCTGATAGCCAGCGGAGGAGTAAGCTGTATACAGGATATTATCGACCTGGAAATAGCCAAAGTCCCGGCTGTTGTTTTCGGCAAGGCGTTATACGAGGGAAAAATTACATTGAAAGACTTAAACCGTTTCATGTAAGAACAAATTATGTTAGCAAAAAGAATCATACCTTGCCTGGACATCAAAGACGGGCAGACCGTAAAAGGAACCAATTTCGTAAACTTACGTCAAGCAGGTGATCCGGTAGAACTGGGGCATACCTACAGTGAACAGGGAGCTGACGAGCTGGTCTTTCTTGACATCACTGCCAGCCATGAAGGACGCAAAACCTTTACCGATTTGGTAAAACGGGTGGCGGCTAATATCAATATCCCCTTTACTGTAGGAGGAGGTATAAACGAACTGAACGATGTAGACCGGCTATTGAACGCGGGAGCTGACAAAGTTTCTATCAATTCATCAGCCATCCGTAATCCGGATTTGGTAGACAAGATTGCCAAACATTTCGGTTCACAAGTTTGTGTGGTAGCCATTGACGCCAAGCAGACCGAAACTGGCTGGAAATGCTATCTGAACGGTGGCCGGATTGAAACCGACAAGTACCTGTTTGACTGGGCTAAAGAAGTGAACAACCGCGGGGCAGGAGAAATTCTCTTCACGAGCATGAACCATGACGGAGTGAAAAACGGATATGCCAACGAAGCCCTCTCCACCCTGGCCGATTTACTGACAATTCCCGTCATCGCATCTGGAGGCGCCGGATGCATGGAACATTTCCGCGATACATTTGCAAAAGGGAAAGCAGATGCAGCATTAGCAGCCAGCGTTTTTCATTTCGGAGAGATTAAAATTCCCGAATTAAAACAGTATCTTTGCGAGCAAGGAATTAATGTGAGGTTATAATTCTGTTTTTAATTGCATCTAAATCTGTTTCCATTACCATCCCAGACAGGGTGAAAGACTGGCAACGACCTTCAGGTCTCATTCCACTCTGAATGACGATGCTGATGAAATTTTAAACAAGTTCTATACAACACCGATAATATAACAATAAAAATATAGAAAAATGGATTTGAATTTTGAAAAAATGAACGGGTTGATCCCCGCCATCATACAAGACAACAGCACCAACAAAGTACTGATGTTAGGGTTTATGAATGAAGAAGCATACCGAAAAACAATGGAAACTGGTAAAGTAACTTTCTTCAGCCGTACCAAGAACCGCCTGTGGACAAAAGGTGAAGAAAGCGGGAATTTCCTGAATGTTGTTTCTATAAAAGAAGACTGTGACAAGGATACCCTGCTGATCAAAGTAAATCCGGCAGGTCCTGTATGTCACACCGGAACAGATACTTGCTGGGGAGAAGAAAACAAAGAAGACATCATGTTCCTAAAGGAATTACAAGATTTCATTGACAAACGTCATGAGGAAATGCCCGCAGCTCTTACACCACCAGCCTGTTCGAATCCGGTATCAACAAAATGGCACAGAAAGTAGGTGAAGAAGCCGTGGAAACGGTTATCGAAGCTTGTAACGGAACCGACGAACGCCTTATCTACGAAGGAGCCGATCTGATATACCACATGATTGTACTGCTCACCTCAAAAGGCTATCGCATCGAGACCTTGCCCGTGAATTGAAAGAACGTCATAGCGCTACGTGGAAAAAACACTAAAATGATGGACGAAGCTCTCATTCGATATAAAAACGTATATATCAACCAACAAGAATTAGGCGTATTGGAAGATGTAAACCTGGAACTGAACAAGGGTGAATTTGTTTACCTCATTGGGAAAGTCGGTTCCGGAAAGACCTCATTACTGAAAACAATTTACGGTGAGCTGGATATACAGTCAGGAGAAGCCGAGGTGCTAGGCTACAACATGACTAACATCAAGCGGAAGCATATTCCCGAACTGCGCCGCCGTTTAGGCATTGTCTTTCAAGATTTTCAGTTACTGACAGACCGCACCGTACACGCTAACCTCAGTTTTGTATTGCGCGCCACCGGATGGACAAACAAAGCAACCATCAAAGCACGCATTGAAGAAGTACTGGACCAAGTGGGAATGACCGGTAAAGGATACAAAATGCCCAACGAACTATCGGGTGGCGAACAACAACGCATTGTTATCGCCCGTGCCATCCTAAACCGGCCGGACATTATTCTGGCCGATGAGCCGACGGGTAACCTGGACACGGAAACAGGGCGCAAAATTGTAGAACTTCTGAAATCCATTTGTGCTACAGCTCCGCCATCATGATGACCACCCATAATCTGCATCTCTTGTCGGAATATCCGGGAGTTGTCTACCGTTTTGAGAATCATCATATCAAAGAAGTGACTCACGAATACAGCCGGATGGAAAGAAGTCAAAATGAGACCGAAAAAGGAGAAAAAACGACAGTTGCACCCCAAGAAACGGCAGAATAAGTAGATGAATGATAAATATCATCGCTAAAATGCTGATTTTTGCAGTCTTATTTGTATATTTGCACGCTAATTATCAATATAGGAACAATTAAAATACGAAACGAAAAATGAAAGTTTTAAAGTTTGGAGGTACTTCGGTAGGTTCTGCACAAAGAATGAAAGAAGTAGCCAAATTAATTACCGACGGTGAACAGAAGATTGTTGTACTTTCAGCCATGTCTGGAACAACAAACACGTTGGTTGAAATTTCGGATTATCTGTATAAGAAAAATCCCGAAGGTGCGAATGAAATCATTAACAGACTGGAGGCTAAATATAAACAGCATGTTAATGAACTTTATTCTACTGACGAGTATAAGCAGAAAACACAGGAATTTATAAAAGCACAGTTCGATTATATTCGTTCGTATACAAAAGATATTTTCACACTGTTCGAAGAAAAAGTAATCCTGGCACAAGGCGAGTTGATCTCTACCAACATGGTTACCAACTATTTGCAGGAACAAGGGGTCAACGCCATCTTACTTCCGGCATTGGAATTCATGCGCACGGACAAGAACTCGGAGCCCGACCCTGTATATATCAAAGAAAAACTGGCCGCACAGCTAGAAATACATCCGGACGCTGAAATTTATATCACACAAGGTTTTATCTGCCGTAACGCCTACGGCGAGATAGATAATCTGCAACGTGGCGGAAGCGACTATACCGCATCACTGATCGGTGCCGCTGTAAATGCCTCTGAAATCCAGATATGGACAGATATTGACGGTATGCACGATAATGATCCGCGCATCGTAGACAAGACTTCTCCCGTACGTCACCTGCACTTCGAAGAAGCTGCCGAATTGGCCTACTTTGGTGCGAAGATTCTGCACCCTACTTGCGTACAGCCTGCCAAATATGCCAATATTCCCGTCCGTCTGCTTAATACAATGGAACCTACAGCCCCGGGAACTTTGATTTCCAATGATACGGAAAAAGGCAAAATCAAGGCAGTTGCAGCCAAAGACAATATCACTGCCATCAAGATCAAATCAAGCCGTATGTTACTGGCCCACGGCTTCTTGCGCAAAGTATTCGAAATCTTCGAAAGCTATCAGACCTCTATCGACATGATCTGCACTTCAGAGGTTGGCGTTTCCGTATCCATTGATAACACCAAACATCTGAATGAAATTCTGGACGACTTGAAGAAATATGGTACAGTAACCGTAGATCAGGACATGTGTATCATCTGTGTAGTCGGTGACCTGGAATGGGAAAATGTAGGCTTTGAAGCCAAAGCGTTGGACGCCATGCGCGACATACCGGTACGTATGATTTCATTCGGCGGTAGCAACTACAATATTTCTTTCCTGATTCGTGAAGAAGACAAGAAGAAAGCATTGCAGTCATTAAGCGATCATTTATTCAACAATAAATAATTTCTACTGTAGGGGCGGATTCAATCCGCCCGAATACATCTCACTTTATAAAGTTGGTGTTTTCGGGCGAATTTAATTCGCCCTTGCTCATAAAAACAAAATACAATATGAAAGGAACATTCCCCGTAAACAAGTTCAGAGAGTTGGAAACTCCCTTTTACTATTACGATGTCAATGTGCTGCGAGAAACCTTGTCATGCATCAATAAAGAAGCAGGCAAATACAATAATTTCTGCGTGCATTACGCCGTGAAGGCCAATGCTAACCACAAAGTCCTGACAATTATCCGCGAAAGCGGTCTGGGAGCCGACTGTGTAAGTGGCGGAGAAATCCGCGCAGCCATTAAGGCCGGATTCCCGACAAACAAAATAGTCTATGCAGGTGTAGGTAAGACAGACTGGGAAATCAATCTGGGTCTGGATTATGATATTTTCTGCTTCAATGTAGAGTCCGTACCCGAACTGGAAATCATTAATGAACTAGCTTCCGCCAAAGGCAAAACAGCCCGTGTAGCTTTCCGTATCAATCCGAATGTAGGTGCGCATACCCATGCAAATATCACCACCGGACTAGCAGAGAACAAATTCGGTATCAGCATGGAAGATATGGACAAAGTGATCGATATGGCCGGAACATTGCCTCATGTAAAATTTGTAGGCTTACATTTCCACATCGGTTCTCAGATTTTGGATATGGGTGATTTTGTAGCCTTGTGCAACCGTGTAAACGAACTACAGGAAAAACTCTATGCCCGCCAAATCATAGTAGAACATATCAATGTAGGCGGCGGTTTAGGAATTGATTATGCACACCCCAACCGTCAAGCCATCCCCAACTTCACGGAATACTTTGCCACTTATCACAAGCATCTGAAACTGCGCCCCCAGCAAACTTTACATTTTGAACTGGGACGTGCCGTAGTAGGACAGTGCGGCAGCCTTATCAGCAAAGTGATTTATGTAAAGCAAGGAGCCAACAAACAGTTCGCCATATTAGATGCCGGCATGACTGACTTGATTCGTCCCGCCCTTTATCAGGCATACCACAAAATAGAAAATATCACTTCGGAAGAACCTATGGAAACTTACGATGTGGTAGGCCCCATCTGCGAATCATCCGATGTATTCGGCAAAGCTATTGATTTGAACAAAGCACACCGTGGTGACCTTTTCGCTCTCCGTTCAGCAGGAGCATATGGTGAAATTATGGCATCGGCTTACAATTGTCGTGCATTGCCCAAAGGATATACTTCAGAAGAGTTAGTATAAACCAACTCCAACTGCCTGAATAAATAAGAAACAGCGCCGCTTTGATACAAAGCGGCGCTGTTTCTTATTTATCTTCCGGAATGAAATCTTCTTTTATAAATTCATCATACACACGCCGCGGATGATCCGCTTTTGAGAATCCATTATTACCAAAATTCTGTTCACGGAATTTCTTTAGCTTTAAATTATCTTCCGCATACTCACGCAAAGTTTTCTGCTTACCTCCTAATATAGAACTATCCAGCACCTCACATTCCAACAGATTTTCCTTCGGAGTAATTATTGGAAGGAGCTTCTGTTCCAAAAAACCACGATAGGCCCCCACATACTCACACCAACACTCCCCTTTCACCTCATAAATACGATAAGTGTACTTAGACAAAGCTGTTTTAATAAAAATTTCATTCCCCATCACCTCGGCCACGGCTTCTAAGTTATAAGCCAAGTCTTTAATCTTGATAATCTTCTTTCCCGACTCATCTTCCTTGATTTCCGTAGCCCAAAAATCGGAATGCATAAGCTGATCAAGTATATTGATCAAACTTTCTTTAATCTCAAATTGTATTCTCATAATAATTGCCCGTTGGTCAGGACTTATTACAGGTTTCAGTTAACTTCTTTAAATATAGCAATTATACTTGAAAAATATTCACGAAAACACACTTTTAACATTAAATTATAATTAAATCTGAGCTTTTGAATAAATAAAGAATATTCATTCTGCTACAATTCAATTATTTGCTGTATTTTTGCACGTTTTTAATACAGATCACACATGGAACTATTCACCATAGATACAATCTTACCAATAGCTTCGGGAGCCTTGTTTATCACGCAGGCTGTTTACTATCTAGGGCTATATAACAAACTATACACTCACAGCAGAGAAACAGCATATGCCACTGATATAAATACTCAAAATCCTCCACTGTCTGTCATTATTGTGGCAAAAGACGCCACCCACGAATTACAAGAAAACCTCCCATTTATTTTAGAGCAGGACTATCCGGAATTCGAAGTGATTGTGATTTACGACCGCCCGGCGGATGATTGTGACAATACGTTGAAATTACTGGAAGACAAATACCCCAATCTCTATCATACCTTTATCCCCGACAGTGCACGCTATATCAGCCACAAAAAACTGGGAATAACAATGGGAATTAAAGCCAGCCGTCATGAATGGCTGGTATTTACCGAACCCGATTGCCGTCCGCAAAGCAATCAATGGCTGAAACAGATGGCACGTAATTTCACACCTGCCACCGAAATCGTTTTAGGCTACAGCAACTACGAAAAAGTACCGGGATGGTTTAATAAGAAAATCACTTTCGACACATTGCTGAATTCTATGCGTTATTTGGGTATGGCTGTTTCCGGACATCCCTACATGGGTACAGGAAGGAATATGGCTTATCGGAAAACGCTGTACTACAAGCAGAAGGGATTTGCCTCCCACCTGAATCTGCAACGTGGAGAAGATGATTTGTTTATCAATGAAACAGCCCGTGCACACAATACACGAGTTGAAGCCAGCCCTGAAAGTCTGATGCGAATCGCCATGCCTAAATATAAAAGAATATGGTGTGAAGAGAAAATAAGCTATGCGGCTACCAGCCGGTTATTTCATGGAACCGCCCGTTATCTCATGGGATTTGAAACTTGCAGCAGATTCTTGTTCTATACAGCCATCATCGCCACTATAACCATCAGTATTCTTCTCCACCAATGGACTATTGCAGCCATTGCCGTTTTGCTATGGTTAGCACGCTTCACGATGCAACTGATTGTTTTCAGAAAAACCGCCAAAGTTTTTGGCGAACGGAAGTTCTGTGCACTACTCCCCTTATTCGATTTTCTGCAACCTGCATGGAATGGGGTATTCAAATTACAACGTAAATTCAGACGGAAAAATGAGTTTATGAGAAAATAAAAAGAGAATGAAACCAACTATACATTTCTTAATTTAATAATACGAATTATGATCAGATTAAATGTTTTTATCCAAGTAAACGAGAGTAACCGCAATGCTGTCTTAGAAACAGCAAAGGAATTGGTAGCACAATCTTTAAACGACAACGGTTGTATCGCTTATGATGTTTTTGAGAGCGCGACACGTAAAGATGTACTTATGATTTGCGAAACATGGAAAGATGCTGAGTCACTGGATGCACACGAAAAGGCTGCACATTTTATAACCTTGGTTCCTAAATTGCAAGAATTGGGCAAGATGAAATTAGAAAAATTTGAATTCTAATCCGGTTATCCATCTTGATCCGACAAAAACAAATCAGGGTTTGTATAAACAAGCCCTGATTTATTTTTATCCGCCAAGAAAGGTTATGCAAGAAACACTTTTCCACCAATGTAATCACTGCCTGAAAAAATAGAAGAGTATCACATTATCCAGCATAACAAATTGAAACCTTTTATCGCTTTATATTCTCTAACACACCCCGAACAGCCCCTTTTCATTGTTTTCACCCACCCATGCACATGCAATATTATTCGGTCAAACTATAAATGTAACAATTTAAAATCTTCTTTTTACAACGAAATATCACCAATATTGTTTGTTTTATATCATATTTCGCTTCAATAAGATTTAATATGTATATTATTTGCATATTAAAGACAATTACTCTACTTTTGCACCCGTTTTAAAAACAATAAAAAGTTTCAAATTGAAAGCATAAGTATGAAAATAATCTGGTCCATCCGTTCTTTCAACTTTACCAATATACCGTAAATGCGTTTGTCTAGAAGCGTGTTATAAGTAGTATTGTAAAATCAGAAAAACAGTTGAATCTCATGTTTACTTTCATTTCTATAATGGCTGTCGGAGTCCTTATAGGCTATCCCTTACGCCATAAATCCCAAATACGCAAGATCACTCCTCTCATCCATATCGTGGTCTGTCTGCTACTTTTCTTACTAGGTCTCTCTATTGGTCTTAACAGACTGATTATTGACAATCTTGGTTACTTCTGCGGCCAGGCAGCCGTCATCTCCTCATTAAGCATATTGGGCAGCATGATGGCCTCCCTTGCAGTATACCGCATCTTTTTCAGAGGAAAGGGGGCAAACGGTGAAAAGTAGTCTTGTAACTCTAGCCTTTTTCTTGTTTGGCTGCGTAGCCGGAGTCAGCTATGCGGTGGACTTCGACGTACACCAAACCTCTGTATATGTACTATATGTACTGATGCTGTTACTCGGCATTAATCTTGGAAGCAACCGCAACCTCAGGCAGTTTGTTTTATCCCTCAATTTCAGGACACTGCTCGTACCCTTTGCCACCGTAAGCGGTACTCTGTTGTTTTCCGCTATCGGAGGCTTTCTCTTGAGCCGCTGGAGTATCTTCGACTGCATGGCTGTCGGAAGCGGATTCTCCTATTATTCCGTTTCCTCCATCCTTATCACGCAGATCAAATCCCCCTCCATCGGTGTGCAGCTTGCTACCGAATTGGGGACCATCGCGCTACTATCCAATATCTTCCGGGAAATGACCGCCTTGATAGGAGCTCCCCTTTTCCGCAAATATTTCGGTTATCTGGCACCTATCTCGGCGGCGGGCATCGGTTCTTCCGACATTTCCCTGGCAGCCATCGCACGCTGCTCCGGACCGGAAGCCGTACCCGTGGCCATCGTCCACGGCATACTGATAAACATAAGCATGCCTTTCTTCGTTTCTTTCTTTTGCAAACTGTAAGCTGAAAGAAGTGACATACTATACATAACTTTACATTCTCTCTATAAAGAACCGGCCCTGTCACGAATTCGCAGCAGGGTTGGTTCTAACACATCCGCCCAACTAAAGCATTTCTTCCTAACAATTAAGCCTTTTCTTTCTATCAACTACTACAGACTTTCACAACAGACTGTACAGTCCATTACATCAGACCGTACAGTCCACTATAATGGACTATACGATTCACTGTAGGAAACTGTAGTACATTACCGCATAAAAAGACTTAATCATAAGAAAAAAAGACCTTAGCATTATAAGAAAAAAAGGATTAATACCGGATATACGGAAAAAGCAGAAAGAGAATCTTCTCATTCAAACCGAATAGATTTTGCCGGATGAATACGCGTCACCAGAAATGACGGCCCGACAAGCATCAGCACCGATACCAGCAAGGTACAGACATTCAGCAACAAATAAATCCAAATATTGAATTCAATAGGAACACGATCTACATAATAAGTGGCAGGGTCCAGTTTGAAAAGATGAAATTGAGATTGAATAAAGCATAATGCCACCCCGATGATATTTCCCCATACCATCCCCCTGCCAATCAAGAATACCGAAAAACTGAGGAATATCTTACGAATAGCAAAATTATCAGCACCCAATGCTTTCAGCACCCCGATCATATTGGTACGTTCCAGAATGATAATCAGCAAACCGGATATCATGGTGAATCCTGCCACCCCCGTCATGAGAAACAGGATAACCCACACATTCATATCCAGCAAATCCAGCCATGCAAATATCTGAGGATTGACTTCCTCCACACTCTGAGTATAGTAAGTACCTCCGTATGCATCCACCTGCGTATCCACCCGTGCACGGATTTCCTCTTTCACCGACTCCAACCGGCTATACTCATTCACTTCCAGTTCTATACCACTCACCTGCCCTTTCTGCCAACTATTCAAACGGTTCACCGTATATAAGTCGGTTATCAGAAACAAATCATCGTATGCGGAAAAATTGGTCTGATAGATGCCGGCTACAGTAAGACGACGTGCACGCACATTGTCCTCTATATAATAGGTATAGATTTTATCACCCAGTTTCAGATGTAGTCTGTCGGCAATAGTGCGGGACACCAATACCTTATTAGTAGAGGCAGTATCCGAGAAAACAGGAATCTCCCCTTCCTGCAAATGATTCTTTAAAAACCTCCAGTCGTATTCATGAGAAACACCTTTTAGCACCATTCCCTGAAAGCTGTCGCTTGTCATTATCATTCCCGGCTTGGTGGAATAGCGCTGCACGTGCTTTACTCCTTCCAGTGTTTTCAACAGATGGAGCAAACTGTCGTTGGCTACAATGGGAACCGTCTGATAAGATTGCTGGGAGTCGAAGTTAGTTATTACGATATCGGCCCCCAAGCCTACCACCTTGTCGCGTACCTCATGTTTGAAACCGATCACCACCGCTACCGACACAATCATGACGGCCAGCCCGATAGCTATGCCCAGCATAGCAATGCGGACGGCAGGCTTGGACACCTCTTTTCCACCCTCATTGCTGCGATAGATGCGTCTGGCAATAAAGAGCTTCCAGTCCATATCAGTCTTCTACTCTTCCGGGATATGCTTCCAATGCCTTACGCAGTACGAACAACGCACGGACCAGATCCTCTTTCTTCAACACGTAGGCAATACGCACCTCATTACGGCCTGCACCCGGAGTAGTATAGAATCCAGCAGCCGGAGCCATCATGACCGTCTCGCCTTCATAGTTGAATTCCGACAGACACCATGCACAGAACTTTTCACTGTCGTCCACCGGCAATTTGGCAACCGTATAGAATGCACCCATCGGTATAGGTGAATAAACACCCGGAATACGGTTCAGCCCGTCAATCAAGCACTTACGGCGCTCCACGTATTCGTCATACGTCTCGCGTGTGTACTCTTCGGGGGCATCCAATGAAGCTTCGGCAGCAATCTGACCGATCAAAGGAGGACTCAGACGTGCCTGGCAGAATTTCATGACGGCATTTCTCACTTCCTTATTCTTGGTAATCAACGCACCGATACGGATGCCGCATTCGGAATAACGCTTGGACACCGAGTCAATCAGCACCACATTTTCTTCAATGCCTTCCAAGTGACAGGCAGAAATATAAGGAGAACCGGTATAAATAAACTCGCGGTACACTTCATCCGAGAACAGGTAAAGATCATACTTCTTCACCATGTCACGAATCTGGTTCATCTCGCGGCGGGTATACAAATAGCCGGTCGGATTATTCGGGTTACAGATCAGAATAGCTTTTGTGCGTTCGTTTATCAACTCCTCGAACTTCTCCACTTTCGGCAGGGAGAACCCTTCCTCGATGGTAGTCGTCACCGTGCGGATCACGGCACCCGCCGAAATGGCAAACGCCATATAATTGGCATAGGCAGGTTCCGGCACAATGATCTCATCTCCCGGGATTCAAGCAACTCAGAAAAGCAAACAGCACCGCTTCCGAACCTCCGGTAGTGATGATGATATCATCGGCAGACAAGTTGATGTCATATTTCTTATAATAACCCACCAGCTTCTCGCGATAGCTGCGGTATCCCTGGCTGGGACTATATTCCAAAACGGTACGGTCAATATTACGAATCGCATCAAGGGCCGCTCGCGGAGTAGGCAGGTCGGGCTGACCGATATTCAGGTGATACACATGAACTCCTCTCTGTTTTGCAGCATCGGCCAGCGGTGCCAATTTGCGAATTGGCGATGCGGGCATCTCGTTTCCTCTGATGGATATTATTGGCATAATGTTATAAAAATTATTTAATCGAAGTGCAAAGATAGACTTTCGCAACCAACCGAGCAAACAATTAATTAAGAATTTAAATCTTTGTTATCTTAATGCGCATTTTTTAGGGTTATTAAAAAAAAACATGTAAGTTTGTTCCAGTAAAACAAAGCAAAATATCAAATGAATCTATACCTGATAACCTTCCAGTCCTCCTTGAACAGAATTGAGTCTGTATATGATTGCCATAAAGATTTATTTGTGGAAATCGAGAAGTTTTTCACGCTTCATCTGGTACCTTATACAGAGGCTGCAAGTATTCCGGCAGATGCTACCGGATGGCTTTCATCGCTTCGGGCGGGGTAGAAAAAATGGTCACCCAACACTTCGAACTACTTCCCTATCCTATCCATCTGCTGACCGACGGACAACAGAACTCACTGGCTGCTTCCCTGGAAATAGCTACATGGATACGCAGCAAAGGAATGAAAGTACATATTATTCATGGCACTATCCCCAATATGGTGAGACAACTGATAGATCATCACAAGGCTTTCGCCGCCCAGCGCGAGGTAAGAGGAAAACGAATCGGAGTTGTGGGATATTCTTCTCCGTGCTGGTGGCCAGCAATGTAGATTACCTGCTTGCCAGACGCCGCTGGGGAATAGAGTTCATTGATATCCCCATGGAGGAAGTGTATTGTCTTTTTTATCAGATAAAGGATGATGATATAGGATATGAGGCGTCCGTATTTGCCAACCGTGCCATTGCCTGCCGGGAAGGGACTCCGGAAGATTTGCTGAAAGCCATGCGTCTTTATCAGGCAGTGAAAATTATTTGCGAGAAAAAAAAGCTGGATGCAGTAACCCTCTCCTGCTTCTCCCTGATTGAGAAATTAGGAACAACTGGATGTCTGGCACTTGCCCTGCTTAATGATGAAGGCATTCCGGCCGGATGTGAAGGAGACTTACAATCCATCTTTACTCTGCTCATCGCCAAGACACTGACCGGCCAGGCAGGATTCATGGCGAATCCGGCATTCATCAACGATGACCTGAACGAAATAGTGATGGCTCACTGTACGATTGCCACCAAATGGTGGATCAGTTTATCATCCGGAATCATTTTGAAACAGAAACCGGAATAGCCATACAGGGTATTTTGCATCCGGGAGGCATCACGATGATAAAATGCGCGGGAGAATGCCTGGACGAGTATTTCGTATCCACAGGCCAACTGATAGAAAATACCAACTACATCAATGCCTGCCGCACACAAGCAAGAATCAAACTGGACAAATCGGTAGACTATTTTATGCGTAATCCTTTAGGTAACCATCACATCATATTAATGGGCGATCATGAAAAAGTGATTCACGAATTCATGCAATTGAACAGCTGCAAACTAGTGGAATAAGGAAAGCATGAAGAAATTAAGTAAAATGGGAGATGAAGATTAAATAAATTGTATCTTTGTATCCAATTTAATATTCAATAAAACAATAAACTTTTATGATGCATACTTGGTTTGAATGTAAGATACGTTACGAAAAAGTCATGGAAAACGGCATGAACAAGAAAGTAACGGAACCCTATTTGGTTGACGCGCTGAGCTTTACTGAAGCAGAAGCCCGTATTATTGAAGAAATCACTCCGTATATCAGCGGTGAGTTCACTGTTTCGGACATCAAACGAGCCAACTACAGCGAACTGTTCCCCTCTGAAGAAGATGCAGCCGACCGCTGGTTTAAGTGCAAGCTGTTCTTCATCACGCTGGACGAAAAAAGCGGAGCAGAAAAAAAGACCTCCACTACCGTACTGGTACAAGCTTCCGACCTGCGCGACGCTGTAAAGAAACTGGACGAAGGAATGAAAGGTACAATGGCAGACTACGTGATTGCATCCGTAGCCGAAACCGCCATCATGGATGTTTACCCATACGAAGCCGAACCGGATGTGAAACCTGAATTTCCGGATGCCGGAAAAACCGAATAAAGCCTGATAAAAAATAGAAAGTATAACAGATAATGAGCATTCAAGCAAATTTAAAAGAAGTTCTTTCCGAACTGCCTGCGGGGGTCCGCCTGGTAGCCGTATCCAAATTCCATCCCAACGAGGCATTGGAAGAAGCGTATGCTGCCGGCCAGCGTATTTTCGGTGAGAGCCACGTGCAGGAAATGACTCAGAAATATGAAACCCTGCCCAAAGACATTGAATGGCATTTCATCGGCCACCTGCAAACAAACAAAGTAAAATACATGGCCCCTTATGTAGCTATGATACATGCCATAGACTCGTATAAATTATTGGTTGAAGTCAATAAACAAGCTTCCAAAGTCCATCGCGTCATCCCTTGTTTATTGCAGATACATATCGCCCAAGAGGAAACGAAATTCGGTTTCTCTTTTGACGAATGCAGGGAAATGCTGGATACAGGCGGATGGAAGGATTTGAAAAATGTCCGCTTATCAGGAGTGATGGGTATGGCGACCAATGTGGATGACGACGAACAAATCAAAAGAGAATTTTGTTCCTTAAATACATTCTTCAAAGAAATCAAGCAGAGCTATTTTTCTGATTCAGAATACTTCAAAGAAATTTCCATGGGTATGTCACACGATTATCCGCTGGCGGTGGAAGCCGGAAGTACACTAGTCAGGGTAGGAAGCAAAATCTTTGGAGAACGAAACTATTAAAACTACTATTTATATGACTCAATTAAAAACCACTTTTGCCGGGTTGTCACTGCGCAATCCTATTATTATCAGCAGTTCCAGCCTTACAAACAGCGCTGAAAAGAACAAGAAACTGGAGCTGGCAGGCGCCGGAGCCATTGTTTTGAAATCAGTTTTCGAAGAGCAGATCATGATGGAGCACATCACATGGCTACTTATGGTTCTCCCGAAGGAGATGACTACTTGAGCACATATGTACGCTCTCATGCATTGAACGAATATATTTCATTGATTGAACAGACTAAAAAGCTTTGCACCATTCCTGTCATTGCCAGCATCAACTGTTTCAGCAACTCAGAATGGACAGACTTTGCCCGTACTGTGGAAACAGCAGGCGCCGACGCACTGGAAATCAACATCCTTTCCTTGCAGACCGAAAAAGAATATCAATGCGGTTCTTTCGAACAGCGTCATATCGATATCGTAAGCAGTATCAAGAAACAGATTTCCATCCCCGTCATTGTGAAACTGGGCAGCAATCTGACCAACCCCATCGCACTGATCAACCAGCTTTATGCCAACGGAGCCAATGCTGTGGTATTGTTCAACCGATTCTACCAGCCGGACATCAATATCGACACTATGACATATTCTGCAGGCGATGTATTCAGTACTCCTGCCGACTTGTCCAACGGACTGCGCTGGACTGCTATCGCTTCGGCACAAGTTCCTCAGACAGACTATGCCATCTCAGGCGGTGTGCACGATGGAAAAGCGATAGTCAAAGCAATCCTGGCAGGCGCTTCGGCTGTAGAATTATGCAGTGTCATCTACCAAAGAGGCAATCAGGTCATTGCAGATATGACAAATGAAATAACTCAATGGATGAACCGGCAGGGCTACAAGAATATCAGCGAATTCAAGAGTTCGATGAACGCGCTGTCTACTGGAGCCAGCAATCCGTTTGAACGTACACAGTTCATGAAGTATTTCAGCAGTAAAGAATGAAAAATAGTGGTTAGTGATTAATTGGTTGGTTAGTGGTTCATATCCATGCGGTATCACAGCACAGCCCATTAACTACTAATCACTAACCACTATTTTTTCCCTCTGTTTAATTTGTATGCTCCAAAGAAAGTCTTATATTTGCACATTTGATTAAAGTTTGTGCAAAATATAAACAAAAGAGTATATACAATGGAGCAGAGTTTTATTGCCTTCCTGGAAGACAGCATAAAGAAAAACTGGGATTTGGATGCCCTTACAGATTATAAAGGTGCCACATTACAATATAAAGATGTAGCCCGCAAAATAGAAAAGCTACACATCATCTTCGAATTAAGCGGCATCAAGCAAGGAGACAAGATAGCTGTCTGTGGTCGCAACAGTTCTCATTGGGGAGTTACCTTCCTGGCTGCCGTTACATACGGAGCAGTCATTGTTCCCATTCTTCACGAATTCAAATCGGACAACATTCATAATATAGTCAATCACTCGGAAGCACGCCTGTTAATGGTAGGCGATATGGTATGGGAGAATCTGAATGAAAATGCCATGCCGTTGTTAGAAGGGGTTATCTTGATGAATGACTATACTGCTAGTGTCCCGCAGTTCCAAATTGGACTATGCACGCGATCATCTGAATGAACTGTTCGGAAAGAAATATCCGCGCAATTTCCGCCGGGAACATGTCAGCTACCGCCGGGATACACCGGAAGAACTGGCTGTGATCAACTATACTTCCGGCACGACCAGTTATTCCAAAGGAGTGATGATTCCTTACCGCGCATTGTGGTCGAATACCCAGTTCGCTTTTGATGTCTTGAAAATGAATCCGGGTGACAAGCTGGTTTCCATGCTCCCTATGGCACACATGTACGGACTGGCTTTCGAGTTCCTTTATGAATTCTGTGTGGGATGCCATATTTATTTCCTGACCCGTACCCCCAGTCCGAAAATCATCTTCCAAGCCTTTTCCGAAGTGAAACCCAATCTGGTAGTAGCCGTTCCATTGATTATCGAAAAAATCATCAAGAAGAATGTACTGCCCAAACTGGAAACCCCGGCTATGAAGATTTTACTGAAAGTTCCTATCATCAATGATAAAATCAAAGCCACAGTCCGAGAACAGATGATTAATGCCTTCGGAGGTAATTTTTACGAAATTATTGTAGGAGGCGCCGCTTTCAATCAAGAAATAGAGCAGTTCCTGAAAAGTATAGATTTCCCCTATACCGTGGGATATGGCATGACTGAATGTGCTCCAATTATCTGTTATGAAGATTGGAAATATTTCAAGCTAGGGCCTGCGGAAAGGCGGCTCCCCGTATGGAAGTCAAAATATTGAGCCCCGACCCTGAGAATATAGTAGGTGAGATAGTATGCAAAGGACCTAATGTAATGTTAGGCTATTACAAGAATCCCGAAGCTACCGCCGAGGTAATAGACAAGGACGGCTGGTTGCATACCGGTGACCTGGGTGTTATGGATGCGGAAGGCAATGTTACCATCAAGGGACGCAGCAAAAACATGCTGTTAGGTCCATCGGGACAGAATATTTATCCGGAAGAGATTGAAGATAAATTGAATAACATGCCGTTCGTTTCAGAAAGTATTATCATACAGCAGGCAGACAGCAAACTGGCGGCTTTGGTTTATCCCGATTTCGACGATGCCTTTGCTCATGGGCTGGATAATGACGCAATAACACAGGCAATGGAAGAGAACCGTATCAACTTGAATACAGAACTTCCTGCATATTCACAAATAGCCCGTGTAAAAATCTATCCGGAAGAATTCGAGAAAACTCCTAAAAAGAGTATCAAACGTTTCTTATATCAGGAAGTAAAATAACACCTGACAGAAAAAAGAACCTGCCTGCAACATATATAATGTATAAGTCTGAAGATTATAGATGTTGCAGGCTATACATTATATATGTTACAGGTTATACATCCGCATATATGGGCACCTGGATCATGATACGTGAAAGGAGACAATACAAAACATAATTTTACTCTTTCACCCCGATCAATTCTCCCCATAATTCCCCCTTATATCTACATTTTTATTACATTTGCACCCAAGAAACTAAAAATGTATGAAAATGAATATGCGTATAGCAGCAATACTCCTTTTAGGATATTGTGCAGGTATGTCAACTCCTGCTTTTGCCCAGAAAAAGGACAAGCTTAAAAAGGGTCCCAACATCTCCTTGAACATTTCCGCGAAGAAAGACAGTGTCAAAACCACTTATCTGAATATCGGTCTGCTTACAAATATCTATCAACTGAAAGGAATCGGCATCAACGCTGTGTCCAGTGTTGTACAAAACGATATGACGGGTTTCCAAATCTCCGGTCTGGCCAGCATTACCGGATGCCACGCCTCCGGTTTCCAACTGGGAGGTATTGCCAATGTAGCCGGAGGCAATGCCAATGGCATTATGCTCAGCGGACTGATGAATGTTGCCGGAGGGAAAGCCAACGGTATTCAATTTTCCGGATTAGGCAACATTGCCGGAAACATATCAAGAGGAGTTACCATCGGCGGTCTGATGAATCTGGCCGGCAACAAAGCCCAAGGAGTTCAGATAGCCGGCTTGGCCAACATTGCCGGAAAATCACAAAATGGTGTCGCTATCGGCGGACTTATGAACGTATCTGCCGAGAAACTGAACGGAGCACAAGTTTCCACCCTGCTCAATATCAGTGGCGGAGAAGCCAAAGGCGCTCAAGTCTCAGCCATTGGTAATGTAGGTGTAAACGTGAATGGTATGCAATTCTCCGCCATCAGCAATATCGCTGCCGGAGAAATCAGAGGCTTGCAGCTTTGTGGTGCGGTAAATATCGCCGTCAAGACGGAAAATGCCCTGCAATTCTCAGGACTGACCAATGTTTGCCAAGCAAGTTACGCGGTGTGCAGTTCGCTCCCGGCAACTATGCCGGAGAAGTAAGCGGTGCGCAAATCGGTTTACTCAACCTGTGCGGCGGGAATGTAAAAGGGATACAAATAGGAATCATCAACCATAGCAAGGATACTACCGCCCATAAACTAGGTTTGGTGAATATCACTCCTAAAACCCGTATCCAGATGATGCTGTTTGCAGGTAACACCAGCAAACTGAATGCTGCCGTGCGTTTTAAAAACCGCCGGAGTTATACTATGCTGGGTATCGGTACACACTATCTGGATTTGAATGACAAATTTTCGGGCTGTGTGTTCTATCGTACCGGTCTTTACTATCCCATCGCCTCCAAACTGGAACTAAGTGGCGACTTAGGTTATTTCCATATAGAAAACTTTGAAAATGAAGATGCGGAAACACCGGAACGCATGTATTCATTACAAGCCCGTATCAATCTGGAATATAAATTCAAATCCAGAATCAGTTTCTTTGCATCGGGTGGTTACGGCATGACGCGCTACTATGATAAAAATAAGTTCTACGAAAAAAAACCTATTTTCGAAGCAGGTGTTATCTTATTTTAAGCAGCCGTCACACTAGTATAAACTAATTCATACAATATGAAACTACAGCATATCGCATTAGTCTGCCTGCTGGCATTAAGTGCTGGGAATGTCACAGCCCAGATACTCCACCGCTCCGATTCCATTTATACATTCACCGACCCTCGCCTGCAAAAAAAACACCCTTGGCGTGCCGCTGCCGAAACTTTCGGAATGAATGTCGGAGTATGGGCATTCGACCGTTATGTAATGAACGAAGACTTTGCCAAAATCAGTATCGGCAGCATACGGCGCAATATCAAGCATGGTTTTGTATGGGATAACGACCAATTCTCCACCAACCTGTTCGCCCACCCCTATCACGGAAATCTCTATTTCAATGCAGCACGCAGCAACGGACTTACCTTTTGGGAATCAACTCCATACGCCTTTGCTGGTAGTTTGATGTGGGAAATAGCCGCAGAAGTGGAGCCGCCCGCCATCAATGACCTGATGGCAACCACCTAGCGGCATCGCCCTGGGAGAAGTAACGCACCGTATGTCTTCTTTGGTACTGGACGACTCCAAGCGTGGTTTCTCACGTTTCACCCGCGAGTTTTTGGGAACCTTGATCTGCCCATGCGGGGATTGAACCGAATGATAACCGGCGAGATGTGGCAAGTAAAACGCTCTCATTACAAATACCACGATTACGACCGCATTCCGGTACACTTTTCCATAGGTGCCGGTGACCGTTATCTGGCCGACGACAATTACCTGTTCCGTGGAGAGCACAATCCCTACCTTGAATTCCGGGTACAATACGGAGATGCTTTCGATAAAGTGAATGACGGCCCATACGATTATTTCACCGCACGGGCCACCTTCGGTCTTTCCGGGAACCAGCCTCTTATCAGCCAGATCAACCTGATGGGCAAACTATGGGGTGTCCCCCTGAAAACCACTACCGGCATGGAAATGATGTTCGGTATCTTCCAGCACTTCAACTATTTTGATTCCGAGGAAGTGATTGACGGATCGGGACGTATCCCTTACAAGATTTCGGAAGCTGCCAGTGTGGGACCGGGTATGATTTATAAATTCCCTCAAATGAACAGTCTGGTAAATTTGGAGCAACGTGTATTCCTGAGTGCCATCCTGCTGGGTGGAAGCCTTACCGACTATTACAACGTAATAGACCGCAATTACAATATGGGAAGCGGATACAGCATCAAGAACAACACCATTCTGGATTTCGGCCGTTATGGCATGTTCGCACTGAATATGCATCTTTACCAAATTTTTACCTGGAAAGGATACGAACATAAAGATTTGGAAACAATAGATCCGCTCTATCTGAATGCGCAGGGAGACAAAGGAAATGTAATGCTCGCTGTGGTGAATCCGATTATCGAGCTAAATCTAAGTTCCCACTTCAAGGCCAATATGGAAGTGTCCTATTACTACCGCCACACACATTATTCCTACCATGAGGACGTAAGATATAAGACCTTTGAAACCCGATTAGGATTAATTTATCAATTCTAAAGCAATGAAGAACGGACACGGCTCAAGGTTTCGGGGGTCATCTGTAATAAGGAAGCGATGTATACAAGAGGCGCACGCTTCAATATCTCGGGATGAAGTTGCAACAGTTTGTTATAACGCTCATGAGCCGGTTCAAAACGAAGTGTGTCCGCCTTTACCTGTGACTCTATCAAAGAATGTTCAATAAAGCTGCGATAAAGACGTTCGATATCGTGATATTGATCTATCAATTTCTCCACTTCCACACGGGGTAACTCCCATACCACGGATGCTTCCAAAGTTTCCACCATCAAGCGGGTGGGCTCCTGTTTAAAATAACTCTCTATGCAAATAATCATTCCGTTCTCATAACCGATATGCTCAGTCAGATCTTTATCATACTTATAATAAAATTGTCTGAGCATTCCTTTTTCTATAAACAACATTGCTTTACACACCTCACCGGCCTGCAAAACAATCTCCCCTTTACGATATTTTCTACAAACTAAAATTTCGGCTAATGCGTGAACACTTTCTCTACTGAGAGGATGGTTAACTTCTGCTATCCTTCTAGCTATGTCTATACTAGTTGTCATGTGCTCCCAATTTTTGTATTTGCTGCAAAAATACAAAAGGCTGGATTATTAGACATAAATTACAAAATTAAACCGATAAAGTTCTGAATAATAGTTTTTTTTATATACTTTTGAAACGCAATAGTAATAAAACGACCTTTATGAAACTACTAGCCTCTTTAACAATCCTGGGTTTAGTCATGGCACAAAGTGTCACAGCCCAAACGAATTACACAAAGGATCCAGAAAGCTGCACTAGCATTATGGTAGGAAAGAAAGCAACTACCGATGGATCAGTTATAACCAGTCATACATGCGACAGCTGGTACCGAACCTGGGTAAACATGGTTCCGGCAGAAAGTTATGAAAGGGATACTGTAATGAATATTTACGATGGCCGTATGCACACCGAGTTTGTAGCCGACCAGACTAATGTAAAAATCAAGGGGCAAATACCACAAGCGAGAAAAACATATGCCTTCATGGACACCTCCTACCCTTGTATCAACGAAAAGCAACTGGGAATAGGTGAAACTACCGTAAGCGGACGCAGGGATCTGGAAAATCCCAAGGGTATGTTTATGATTGAAGAATTGCAACGTGTGGCGTTACAACGCTGTACAACAGCCCGTGAGGCTATCCGCCTGATGGGAGATCTCGTAAAACAATATGGCTATGGCGACAGCGGTGAATGCCTGACCATCGCCGATCCTAATGAAGTATGGCATTTCGAAGTTTTCGGAGAAGGAAAAGATAAAATTGGCGGAGTATGGGCGGCAGTCCGTATTCCGGATGATCATGTAGGCGTATCTGCCAATATCTCACGGATCAGCACCCTCAATCTGAAAGATCCCGACCACTATATGGCTTCCGAAAATGTATTTGACGTGGCTAAAAAATTAGGGTATTGGGATGGAAAAGAACCTTTTAAATTTTGGAAAGCCTATAGCGGAAAGAATTACTCCGGCCAACTGAAATCCTTCAGCACCCGCGAGCACTTTATCCTGAATGCACTGGCACCGTCATTAAAGCTTGATTATGAAGCAGAAGAACTGCCTATCAGTGTAAAACCCGACAAGCAAGTATCTGTAACAGATGTTATGGCATTGCTCCGGGAAACATACGAAGGAACGCCGCTGGATATGACACAGAATCTGAAAGTTACGGTAAAAGATAGAAAAACCGGAAAAGTAGACACCATTATCAGCCCGAAAGCCAATCCGTGGATGCGTGGCGATGAACTGAATATGCTGAACGGTATTAAAAAAGGAGTTGTGAAATCAGTACGCAATATCGCAGTTCCGCAATGTGCTTATTCTACAGTTATCCAATTGCGCAACTGGCTACCCGATGCAGTAGGTGGTGTGGTATGGTTCTCTATGGACAATCCCGGACAAAGCCCGCGCGTTCCGGTATTCTGTGGCATTACTGATTTCCCTGCTATGTATAAAATCTGCGGTAACCACCGCTATCGCGACGATGCCGCCTTATGGCACTATCGCCGCGCCAACAAACTGGCTGCTGTAAGATGGGGAGCTGCCCGTAAAGTAATGGAAAAAAATATTCGTCATTTCGAGGAAAAAGGACAACGGGAACTTCCATTTGTGGAAGCACAATACCAAAGTATCCTTCAATCCAAAGGAGAAGAAGCCGCCCGTGCTTATCTCACAGACTATACGGCAGACTTTATAGGCGCACCATCCTTCGCTGGGACGAAATGGCAAACCAATATTGGATTGAGTCACGCTTCGGCTTTTAATTGTTAACCTTATCATATTAAAAACAAACTTATGAAGACAAAAGTATTCACACTAGCCGCACTGCTATGCTGCGCATCAGCCATGTATGCACAAGAAAGTGGTTACAAATTCACGACTGTTGCATCACAGAAAGCAACTCCTGTCAAAAATCAGGCCTCTACCGGAACTTGCTGGTGCTTTGCCACCACTTCGTTCATGGAATCCGAACTGCTCCGTATGGGCAAAGGAGAATATGACCTTTCTGAAATGTTCATTGTACGCCAAAAGTACTTAAACCAATTGGAAGACAACTATTACCGGGGAGGCAACGGGAATTTAGGACAAGGAAGCCTTTCACACACATGGAAGAACGCTTTCAATCAAGTGGGTATCGTACCCGAGGAAGTATATCACGGAATCAATTATAACTCAGAGAAACATAACCATGGTGAAATGGTGAGATACATCAACGCTTTAGGAAACACAGCCGTTAAAATGAAACGTCGCAGCGCGGAATACTACAAGCTGATCAACAATCTTTTCGATACTTATCTAGGAGAACTTCCTGAAAAGTTCACTTACAAAGGAAAAGAATACACTCCGAAATCTTTTGCCGAAAGTCTGGGTTTGAACATGGACGATTATATTGAACTGACTAGTTTCACTCACAAACCGTATTACCAGAAATTCTCTCCGGAAGTACCCGACAATTGGGAAAATGAACAAATGTACAATCTTCCGCTGGACGAAATGATGGAAGTTGCCGACTATGCTTTGACCCACGGATATACCGTATGTTGGGACGGTGATGTCAGTGAAAAAGGTTTTTCATTCAAAAATGGTGTAGCCATCAATCCGGTAGTGAAAAAAGTGGAAGACCTCTCGGGTTCCGACCGTGCACGTTTTGAAAAGATGGACCCTAAAGAACAAAAAGAGATGCTGGCGGAAGCCTACAAATTTGAAAAACCGTGTCCCGAAGTAAATGTCACTCCGGAAGTCCGTCAGGAAGGTTATGAAGCATTTGTCACTACAGATGACCACCTGATGCATCTTACCGGTATTACCAAAGACCAGAACGGGACCAAATACTATATCACCAAAAATTCTTGGGGTACAGAACGCAATACATTTGGCGGTTATCTGAATATGTCCGAAAGCTATGTACGTGCCAAGACTATTTTCCTCATGGTGCATAAAGATGCTATTCCGGCTGCAATCAAACAGAAATTAGGAATTAAATAAAAAAGAAAAGAGCAGGCGTCCGTTTTTCTAAAATAGACGCCCGTTTTTTGAAAACAGATATCTGGATTCCCAATACATACTTGTGTTTTCAAATGGACATCTATTTTTTAGTAAAAGATTCATAATAACTATGACGAAAAAGAACTTATTTACATTAGTCTTATGTTTATTCTGTCTCGGAACCACAACTCATGCGCAACATATCCCCACATTGGAGGAAGCTGTATACGGAGGACTGATCAAGACAGAAGGCGGAAGCAACGTGAGTTGGATGAAAGATGGAGAACGTTATTCCAAAATAGAAAAAAATGCCGAGGGAGCATACGAAGTCACTGCCTATAAAGCAAAGGACAATTCCAAAGAAGTGCTGATCCCTGCCAATATGCTTCTGAATCCGCAAACAGGAAAACCTATCTCTGTCCGCAATTTCATATTCAGCGAAGATAACTCCAAAGTATTGATCTACACCAATACTCGTCGCGTATGGCGTTATGATACCCGCGGTGATTACTGGGTGCTTAATTTGAAAAACGGCAAACTGCAACAATTGGGCAAAAGCTTGCCGGAAGCTACCTTAATGTTCGCCAAGTTCTCGCCGGATGCCAGCCGGGTAGCATATGTCTCCAGAAACAACATTTACGTAGAGAGTCTGGTTGACGGGAAAATCAACCAACTAACTCAAGACGGAAATAATGAAATTGTAAACGGAACATTCGACTGGGTATACGAAGAAGAATTCAACTGCCGCGACGGTTTCCGCTGGAGTCCCGACGGACAATACATAGCCTATTGGCAAAGCGATACCCAAGGTACGGGATGGTTTGATATCATCAATAATGTAGATTCCATTTATCCTAAAATCCAACGTTTTCCTTACCCTAAAGCCGGAACAGCAAACTCCGCTGTAAAAGTAGGCTATGTATCCGCCGACGGTGGAAACACCACTTGGCTGGCTCTTCCCGGTGATGCACGTAACCACTATATTCCCCGTATGGAATTCATTCCGGGCTGCAACGAACTGTTCATCCAGCAAATGAACCGTGCCCAAAACACCAATAAAGTATGGATTGCGAAAATAGGTGAAAATACCCCCGTCAATATCTTTACCGATCAAGATGCCGCATGGTTGGAAACGAATGACAATGTGCGTTGGTTGAAAGGGAACAAGTATTTCACTTGGGAAAGCGAACGTGACGGATGGCGCCACCTGTATCGTGTAAGCCGTGATGGTAAAGAAATCAAGCCCATCACCCAAGGAGCTTTTGATTATATTCAAGAAGTAGGTGCGGATATGGATAAAGGTTTTGTATACTTTATCGCTTCTCCCGACAACTTCACCCAGCGCTATCTCTACCAGGCACGTCTTTTCGGCAATGGAGAGGTAAAGCGGCTAAGTCCTGTTGACCAAAGCGGGCAACATCGTTATATCATGTCACCGTCCGGCAAATGGGCAGTCCATACATTCAGTAACTCGGAAACTCCCCCTGTAATCGACATGGTGTCTTTCCCTGCCCATAAAAGTGTACGTCTGATTACTGACAATGCAAAAGCCAAGGAGCAATACAAAGCCTTGGGGCTACAACCAAAAGAATTTGTAAAAACCCGTTCAGGAGAATTGGAACTGGATGCATGGATGATCAAACCCGTAAACTTTGATCCCAGCAAAAAATATCCGGTCATAATTGATGTCTATGGAGAACCTGCCAACGCCACTGTACAGGATGTATGGAGCGGAGGAAGTTTATGGCACCAATACTTGGCAAACCTGGGGTATATCATAGTCAGCATCGAGAACCGTGGTGCCAATGCACCCCGTGGACGCGAATGGCGCAAATGTATTTATGGAGAAGTCGGAACCTTTGCCAGTGAAGATCAGGCAAGAGGCATCCAAGACTTGGCACGTCAATACTCTTTCATTGACACCACACGTATCGGTATCACCGGCTGGAGTGGTGGAGGCAGCCAGACTCTGAATAGTATGTTCCGTTATCCCGATGTTTTCCACACAGGCATTGCCATTGCTTTTGTGGCAGACCAGCGTCTGTATGACACGATTTATCAAGAACGTTACATGAACACCCCTCAAAATAATCCGGAGGGTTACCGCAAAGGGTCTCCCATCTCGTATGCAGCAGGATTGAAAGGCAACTTGCTGTTAATTCACGGTACAGGAGATGATAATGTCCATTACCAGAATTGTGAAATGTTGGTCAATGAACTGGTACGGCACGGAAAGATCTTCTCACAGATTTCTTACCCTATGCGTTCCCATGGAATTTATGAAGCGAGGGAACCAGCTTGCATCTGCGAAAGACAATGGCTGATTACTGGTTGAAAAACCTGCCTGCCGGAGGAAAATAAATATGCCAAAACTTTTGCTGATATGATTATATAGTTTGCCATTCTGGGCATTAGTGAAGCTTTTCATATACATAAAGTGATTAGAAACCAAATCTTTCACAAAAGTTCAGGATGGCAGACTGATAAATCTGCTTCGTTTTAGCAAACTTTACACTAAACCAAAACACATAAACTAAATGAAGAAAATACAACTATTCTTATTACTATTTCTGTTAATATCCATTACGCAGCACATCAATGCCCAATTCCCTGTCAAAACAGAATATACCGTTGAGATGGGAGGAACATCGGGTAAAGGAACTTACGCACCTATGTGGCTTACTGCCAATAGGCAAGGTTTATCTTCTGTCAATACTGAAAATGGTTATTTACGGGCAGGAATTGCACACACAATGCCATTAAACCAACATTTCGGCTTCAGTGCAGGACTGGATTTGGCAACCGCCTACAATTTCACCTCCTCATTCATCATCCAACAGGCCTATGCAGACCTTAGCTACCGATGGTTGAACCTGAGCATCGGCAGTAAAGAACGCTTGCCCGAATTAAAGAATTCCAAGTTAAGCAGTGGAGGCATGGTAGAATCAAATAATGCCCGCCCCATTCCCCAAGTACGCTTGGAAGTTCCCTATTATGTAGCCATACCAGGTACCCATAAATGGCTTTATTTGAAAGGACACATAGCCTATGGACGTTTTACTGATGACAAATGGCAGGAACATTTCACTTCCATAGGTAACAAATATGCCATTGATGTACTTTACCACAGTAAATCGCTTTTCGCCAAAGTAGGAAACAAAGAACATTTTCCGGTAGAATTTGAAGGAGGAATACAAATGTCCGCTCAATTTGGCGGAGACCAATATATTGCAGGACAAAAAGAGCCTGTAATAGATATGCCTACCCGGTTTGTTGACTTTATGCGCGTATTGGTTCCTATGGCTGGAGATGATACCACACCCGAAGGCGAACAAGTAAACATCTACGGAAACCATGTCGGTAGTTGGAATTTTGCCGCAACAGCTTATCTTAACCAGTGGAAGGTAAAAATCTATTATGAACATTATTTCGACGATCACTCCCAAATGTTTTTCCAATACGGACGCTGGAAAGACGGACACATCGGACTGGAAATAACTTTTCCAAAAAACCGCTTCATTGATACTTTTGTATACGAAGGATTAGGAACAAAGGATCAAACCGGACCTATGCTGTATGATTCCTTTTGGGGGGAGTTTGAAGAGCAAATCAGTGCTAAAGATAATTATTACAATCATTACCTCTATCAAGGATGGCAGCATTGGGGAATGGGAATAGGCAATCCTCTACTTCCCGGACCTATTTACAACAAGAATGGACAGATTACTTTTATCAGCAACCGTGTACTGGCACATCACATAGGATTCTGCGGTTCCCCCTGCCAATCGCTGAGTTATCGTATGCTACTCTCCTACTCCCGTCATTGGGGTACTTATGATAATCCTCTGAATGAAATAAAGAAACAATTCAACTCTTTGTTTGAAGTAACTTATGCTCCACAACAACTGAAAGGATGGAGTTTCACTGTATCCGGAGCTATGGATCGCGGCAGCATGCTTGGAAATAATTATGGTGGAATGCTGGTTATCCGCAAACAAGGAATTATCAAATCAGGCAATAAATAAAAGTTTTAACTGTCAACCCAATCAACATATGAAACAAATATTATTATTCATACTCTTTATGCTGGGAATCAGCAGTTGTGACAAAGCTCCCATCAATGGCAAATTAGATGGCAGATGGCAATTAATGACTATAGAATATACTAATGGAAAAATAGAAGAATGTAACCGCATTTATTATAGTATCCAGTTACATTTGGTGGAAATCAGTGCCAAAGGTGGAAATGGAGGCACTCATATCGGACGTTTCTCTTATAAAGGAGATGAGGTAACCATGA
>ENA-OQCK01000274-OQCK01000274.1-human-gut-metagenome-genome-assembly--contig:-NODE-274-length-30511-cov-2.553581_pt1 | contig 30511 bp, 36 predicted proteins | sample MGYA00242498_ERZ504578 | MGnify/ENA primary metagenome ERZ504578 (study PRJEB26092, sample SAMD00036229) | human gut metagenome | host: Homo sapiens | study: EMG produced TPA metagenomics assembly of...
TGTATATCGGCGTACCTGCAGTTGTGAACAGAGAGGGTATCCGTGAGGTGATCCGCCTGAAGCTGAATGAGGTTGACCAGGCTAAATTTGACAGCAGCTGCAGGACCTTGAAAGAAATCAACCGGGATATCATTGATCCGCTGCTTTGATTCGGACAGTTTTCTACAGGAGATAAGGAAATGATTGCTGTTTTCTTATCTTCTTTTTATGGTAAAGTAAAGAATGATTGGAATATCTGGAGGTAGTTTCTTTATGAATGAGAAAAGAAAAATCGTACTGGTTGGCTGTGGCTTTGTCGGTATGAGCATGGCGTACAGCTTTTTGAATACCGGAGGGATCGACGAGCTGGTGCTGATCGATGTGGATCAGGAAAAGGCGATCGGAGAGGCGATGGATTTGCAGCATGGGTTGCCCTACGCAAGAGGTAAGATGAGTATCAAGGCAGGTGGCTATGAGGAATGTCGGGATGCGGCAGTCGTTGTGATAACAGCCGGTGTTACGCAGAAGCGACGGAAACACGTCTGGATCTTACAGCGAGAGACACGGTGATTATGAAAAGCGTAACCGAGCAGATTATGGCAAGCGGCTTTGACGGTATCCTGGTCATTGCCAGCAATCCGGTGGATGCCATGACCTATGTTGCGCAAAGGTGAGCGGACTGCGACGGAGCGTGTCATCGGCTCCGGAACGATTCTGGACACAGCCCGTCTACGCTATATGATGAGCGAATATCTGGATGTTTCCACCAGCAATATTCACGCGTATATCATGGGCGAGCATGGCGATTCCAGCTTTGTGCCATGGACCAATGCCTATGTCGGCTGCAAGAATCTGCTGGACCTGCTGGATGAAAAGGGCAGAGATTTATCCGATCTGCATGACATCTACACAAATGTACAGCAGGCAGGGTATGAAATCGTGAAGCGCAAGCGTTCCACCTATTATGGAATCGGACTGTCGCTGAACCGGCTGGTGCATGCCATTCTGGATGATGAGAATGTTATTCTGACAGTGTCTGCGTATCAGAATAACGAATATGGTCAAGAGGGGCTGTATATCGGTGTACCGGCAGTTGTCAACCGTCAGGGGATCCGTGAAATCGTAAAGCTGGATCTGAATGAAGTGGATCAGGCGAAGTTTAACCAGAGCTGTGAAACGATTCGTGATATCAACACGGATGCAGTTGATCCGCTGCTATAGAAAACAAACAGCGCATTGCCAGTCCAGTGTGCAGAAAATGGAAAGTCAGGCGTCCCTGCTTACAGGGATTGGTTCTTTCTTGATTGTGGGTAAACTTAACATAGGGAGACTTACATATTATTGTTTTATCAATAGAAGCTGAAGTCTCCCTTTTGCAAATACCCTAACGTAAGAAAGAACCCGGGAATTTGCCGGCTTTCTTTTTATACCGGTCATTTGGAGGTACAGCAGTATGAGGTTCAAAATAATTTATGGAAGGATCTAAGAGCTTACGGTATGCGAGCGTGTGAATTATGCTTCATCCCTGCGCGTTTTTCCTGTATAATAAACATGGAAAAACAGAGTGAGCATACATCAGATGAAAACGGAGGAATGAACAATGAAGCAGACGATGATAGGACCTGGAAGATGGCATTTGACGGTATCCGCAGGGGAGCAGCGGTTTTGCGGGAGCAGAGTGTAAAGGAAGCCATACGCACAGCGATACAGGATGTGGAACAGCGCGAGGAATTTGTGTCGGTCGGAAAGGGCGGTCTTCCCAATATCGACGGGCATGTGCAGCTGGATGCAGCCTATATGGATGGGAAAACATTAAATTTTGGCGGTGTGATTGAGATGGAGAATGTGGCATCCGCAATCGAGGTCGCAGCATCCCTGTGCGGGAAGCATTGCAATTGTCTGCTTGCCGGAAAGGGAGCGGAAGGCTATGCACAGGAGGAAGGCTTCGCTTTTGCAAATAATCTTACCGAGGCTTCGAAGCAGCGTTGGAAACAGGCTAAGAAGGATGCGGATTTAAAGGCATATGACGGTCATGACACGGTTTGCGTGCTGGCCGCAAAGGATAATGAAATGGCTGCGGGTGTGTCTACCTCCGGGTTGTTTTTAAAGCATGCCGGCAGAGTGGGGGACAGCCCGGTCATCGGCTCCGGCTTTTACAGTGACGCAATGGCCGGCAGTGCAGCGGCAACCGGTCTAGGAGAAGATATTATGCGTGGCTGTCTGTCTGTTCGGGTTGTTGATCTGATGCGTGCAGGGATAGCCGTACAGGATGCTTTGATTCAGGTGCTGGATACCCATATGGCACGTATGAAGCAGGCTGGAAACGACTGTGATGCCATATCCATGATTGCCATGGATACAAAGGGGAACTGTGCTGCTGTGACAAATTTAAAGGAATTTCCTTATGTTGTGGCACAGGATGGTGAGGTAACCCTCATGGTCGCGGCATATGAAAACGGAGTTCATCGCTGTTTTCCTGCCGATGAAGCATGGTTGAAGCAATATAGCGGTGATTGATATGACTCCTTTACTTGATCATCTGCATGTCACCGTTCGTGATTTAAAACGTGCAGAACGCTTTTATGATCAATTTCTGCCACTGCTTGGCTTTGATCTGCGTTATAAGGAATATGACCGTAAGGAAGCAAATGCATATGAAATAATAGAATACCATCATGCGGCGTTCTCCATCGGTATTGTCAGTCCGCGGAGCTGTTTTGAAAAGGAAAAGCTCAGCCGCAGGAAGCCTGGAGCTTTGCATCATGTGGCATTTATGGTAGATGATACGCAAACAGTGGATCGCTTATACGAGCAGGTCCTGCAGATGAAGATGCAGATTGTTCATGCGCCAAGATTTTATCCGGAATACTGTGAGGACTATTATGCATTTTTTCTGAAGGACAGTGAAGGTATTGAACTGGAGATTACATGCTATGACAGGCAGAAATACTTCCCTTACATCAGCGGTGATACTGAAAACAGCAGGCATGGTAGCTGAAGCAAATGGATCTGGTAATGAACAGACATTTTCAGGTCTGTTGCAGCATTGTGATTTTTAAAATTGAAAACGAAAGGTTTCCTATAACAGCGATACCTTTGCGTATTTTCATTTACGAGAAACGAAGTATCCTTCATCCATCAGTCGAAGTATGAAATCTTATCTGGGTCAAAGCGATCCGCAATTTCTTTATCTTCACAACCGTAGCCCACAGCAATGACCGCAACCGGGAGTAAATCCTCCTTCAACTTATAATAATTGCGAAAGTTATCTATGCGCTCCTTTCGCGGTCCCACGGCACACCAGCAGGTTGACAGTCCCTGATGCCGTGCTTCTATCAGGATGTTTTGGATTGCGGCACTGCAGTCACAGTACAGATATTCATCCAAATCGGTAGCTTTTTGATCACCCATCACAAGAATGGCGCAGGGCGCTGTTTTCATCATTCCTGTATAAGGCTGCAGGGTTGTCATCTCATCCAGAGCTTTCCGATTGCGAATCACCATAAATCGCCAGCTTTGTGTATTCCTTGCCGTAGGCGCATGCATGGCGGCGCGAAGTAGCTCCTCCAGCTTTTCCTTTTCTACTGTCCGATCTTCATAGCGGCGTATACTCTGCCTTGTCCATATTTCAGTAAGCATATGCTTTTCCTCCTTTTCCTTTTTTCTTCAGTATAGCACAAATGAAGAAAAAAGACCTGCGAATAATGCGCAGATCTAATGACCGTTTGCGTATGCTTCCGATACGCCGTAGCCGGCATCCAGCTTCAACAGGTAGTCCTTTTCATATTTCATTAAAGTGGAATAGGTGACAAACTGATAGCCTTGCTTCTTTAATTCCGGCAGGATGGATTTCAGACTTTCCACGCTTGGCTCATATATATCATGAAACAAAATAACGATATTGCCGTTCTTTGCCCCGTTCAATGCTGCAGCAGTGATGCTGGCGGCATTCTTGCTGGACCAGTCTCTTGTGTCGATATCCCAGAACGCATAGCCAAGATGATTGCCCTTCAGCATATTGTTGTTTACCGCACCATATGGCGGACGGAAATATTGCGGCTCTGCACCGCAGATGGCATAGATTGCATCCTGAACCTTATAAATGTTTTCCGTGACCTGTGAAACAGACATGTATCCTTTTTTTGGAAGCCGCAAGATCCATGGAATGATCCCAGGAATGATTCCCCAGCTCAAAGCCGCGGTTATACATTTCCTTTACTGTATCACGGTTTGCCTCCACGTTTTGTCCAAGCATGAAGAAGGTGGCGCGTCCGTCGTATTGTTCAAATATATCCATGACCTCCGAGGTATAGGCACTTGGCCCGTCATCAAAGGTAAAGGCGATCATCTTCTTTTTAGGGTCAACCTTTGGCTGTGCCCTGGCAACCGCTGTATCCTTCTGGTACAATGACGGTATATGGGAATCCTTCAGTCTTATGTATTTCCTATATTCCTTATATGGAATGGAAACGGTATGCTTTTCATCCAGATGGATACGCAGGCTTGTCTTTGTCATGGAAAGGGCACTAGTATCACGCTTTATATCCTTTTTCCAGCCCTGTTCCCCGGCCAGCCTTTTCACCAAAGCAGGATACTCACGGCGCAATACATCCTCCAGCACCAGCTGCTTCTTCTGCTTTTTATCATACAGCATCCATGTGGTCTCTGTATGCGTTTGCACACCATCAACATTGTATGTGTGTCTGTGGAATGCCAGATTCACATAGCGGTCAAAAAGCAGTGAGCTGTCATAATCAATGCTTGTAATCTGCTTCTTTGTCTTACCGGCCGCTGGCACAGTCTTTTTCTCGTATGCCTTGACAAGGTGTTTAATTCCTTTTCTTCATATGCAGGATAGGTAAAGGATACAAACGCCTCGTTCTCATATTCCTTACTGACCTGCTGTATATCTCCGTAATCTTTTCCTTTTGTTTCATAGGCTTTGTATGTTTCGTACGGATCATGAAACAGCATGCCGCTGATTTTCCATATTCCGAAGCCGATTGTGGTTATCACCACGCACAGAGTACCAGTAAAATTGCCAGTCGATCCTTCCTTATTTTTTTTCTTCTCGTATTCATAATCCCTCCAAATAGCTATCCGGTAATATTATAGCATCCTTTTACATAAATTACCTTGTAGTGGTTGAAAAATCATAAATTTCATAACTCTGTAAGATATGGGAAATAATGAGGTCTGTTGGCGAAATGGATCCTGTAGCAATGAATACCACTGTGTATTTCATATGGAAGGTTGCGTATTGCTGTCATATGGATTCCAATTGCATAGGCATTACAAACGGTCTTTCATACATTGGATTGCATTACAGGCTGTACAAAAAAGCCATACCTGCAGCGGTATGGCAATACACTGAATTGAAAATAGCGAATTGATATGATGTTACTTCATGGAGGCAGGGATGACGATATTTTCATTTACCAGCTCTTCGTTTTTATATTTGCGAAGAGTGGAAAGGGAAACGACTGATAGCCCTTTGCCTCCAGCTTCGGCAGCACCTGCAGGATGGCATCTCTGGAAAAATCGTGGATATCATGCAGTAGGATAACGGAGCCGTCATGCACATTCTGCATGATATTCTGGGTGATGATATCTGCGTTTTTATTGCTCCAATCCAGAGTATCCAAATCCCAGAGTGCGAAATCCAGAGTGGATACGGCACGTACATTGTTATTCAATGCACCATAGGGTGGACGAAACATCGTCGCATCCGCACCACATGCCGCAAATATGGCGTCCTGTGTGTTATAAATTTCATCACTTACCTCAGCTTTGCTCATCGCATCACTTTTGCTTGCAGCGATCCGCATGGAGTGGTCCCAGGAATGATTTCCCACCTCAAAGCCGCGTTTATACATATCGCGAACGATATCCGTGTGATCCACACCGGTCGTGTCGTCCTTCACATTCTGACCCAGCATAAAGAAGGTGGCACGTCCGTTGTATTTCTCAAATTCCTTCATGATGATTTGTGTATTTTGCCAATGCGGACCGTCGTCAAAGGTGAAGGCAATCATTTTCTTGTTGGGATCCACCTTCTGCTCTGTCGGAATGATCGCGTCTTTTTGATATAGTGAAGGAATGTTTCGGTTCGCAAGGCGGATGTATTTCTTATATTCCTTATAGGGAAGGGCCATCCCTTTTGTTTCCTTGCCGGTATAGAGCATAAGCCCGTCTTTTTCAACCTGCACCTGCAGGGAAGTGATGCTGGGGGTTTTTATGCCTGCTGTCTCTGCCAGCTTTTTTACCACCTGCACATAATCCCGACGCAGGGCATCCTGCACGGTGATCAGCTTTCTCTGTTTGGTATCATAGGTATAGTGATTTCTGACTTCATCCACCTGTTTTTCATCAGCATCATAAATCTTCTGTATAAAGGTTAGATTCACATACTGATCAAACAGCTTTTCACTGGCATAATCAATCGCGATATACTGCATGCCTTCATGCTTGCGCTTTGTCTGTATACTTGTACTGCGATAGGTTTGTACGATTTCATTGAGCTGTTTATCTTCAAACTTCGGATAATAGAAGGAAAGATAATAGGTATCCTCCTTCTCCTCGGTGAAATGCTCCATCGTACCTTCCTTCTTATTGCTTTCGTCATAGGTGTTGTAGGCCGCATACGCATCCTCAGCCATGATTTTATAAATACCGAAGCCGCCTGCCAGCAGCAGGACCGGTATCAGTATCAGCAGCATGAGCCGCTTTGGGTTGACATGTCTGTTCCGTTTGTATTCCTGTTTCATCATTACTTTCCTCCTGTATACTTGTGAAGCTCACTGCAAGGTATTTTAAATTCCTGTGTTCCCATATACCCAGGGGCAATGGAATATTTTTCAAAGATGATGACAACGTTTCCCTTGCTGTCAATATAGTATGGCTGATTTTTACGGATTCCCTGAAATCCCATCGCTCCGTCAAAATAGCTTGCATTTTCATTCTGCTCAGTACGCTCTTTGATTTGTCTGCGGACACTGGTGTTAATAATATCCTCATAATCCTTGCCAAACAAATCCTGCAGTGTGATGTCTCTTCCACTGGATAAATCCAGATTGAAGGTCTGATATTCCTGCATGGAGGTATTCAGCTGATAGTTTGTCATAATCTGGAAGGATAACAGGTTCTTTTGATTACAGGTGATTTTATAATCGATTGTGACCTCTGTTTTTGCGGTCAGCGATTCCACCTTTTCCTTTTTCATCATTTCCCGAACCTGTGCACTGTCCTTATACAGCTGCTCGGTGGTTTTATTGATGCGCTCATCAATCTGTTTATTCACACGCTCCTCCATCTCTGGATTTCCCGTGTTTTTCACCTCCGGAACCTTGACGCTTAAGGAATCCACATCACTGGTTTTCTGATATTCCCGCACGCACAGAATACGGGAGACATCGCCCAGCAGAGGAATCGCGAATACGCTTTGGGCAAACGCCGGTACGGTGTTCAGCACAATCAGATAACCTATAAGGGCAGCACTGAGCGCAGGCTTCCATAGCCTGTAAAAGGTAAAGCGGCTCTGCTTTTTCTGTGCCTGATCGATGCAGGTATCCATAAAGCTGTCCAAATCCTGTGGTGTCTGTATTTCCTCATATTCCTGTCGTAGCTTATCTACCTTTTTCATACATCCTGTTCCTCCATCTGTATACGCATGTCCTTCAATCCTTTATAAAGCCGTGTCTTTACGGTACTTAAAGGCATTGACAGGATATCCGAAATTTCATCCAGCTTGCGGTCTTCGAAAAAGCGGAGGATGAGAATGGTTCTGGTTTTCGGATCCAATGCAAACAGCAGCTGATGAAGCTCCTCACTGAGCAGCATGTCGGTATGCTCCTGCAGCATGATGTCTTCCTCCAGCGGATATACAGATTCCCGACGCTGCTTACGGATTTGATCCAGACAGGTATTGATGAGAATTCTGTAGAACCAGGTATCCATATACTCCATGTTTTTCAATCTGGTCAGACCGGTAAATGCCTTTAGGATTGCATTCTGCAGCATATCCTTGGCATCCGCATCGCTATGCATATAAGAATATGCCAGACGATACAGGCGTTTTTCATTCGATTTTAAATAGAATTCCAGATCGTCCGGATGCAGTCGCTGTTTCATGTACCGTGTCTCCTATCTTGCTGTTTCAGTTATTAGACGCATATTACAGGAAGAAAGTTTGAAAAAATTTATAGAAATTTGTATAAATCAGTCGAATCCTGCTCATATGTATTATGACATGAAACCCTGTTTGCGCATACGGAGAACTTCTTAAAAAAGCTTAAATGATGACTGGGCAATTCTCTTTACAAATGTCTGAAAAAGGCGCATACTATATGTTTAAAATAAGAATAATTCTTAATATTAAAGGAGGAAGCAATATGGATCAAACAGCATTTTTTAAATTGAGCTACGGCTTATACATCATTTCAACTACTTCAGAGGGAAAGGATGCAGGCTGCGTTGCAAATACCCTGCATCAGGTAACCTCATCTCCTGCACAGCTTGCGGTAACCCTGAACAAGGACAATTATACGGAGCAGCTGATTGAAAAATCAGGACGCTTCAGTGCAGTCGTGCTGACGCAGAACTGCGGTATGGATATCATTAAAAATTTCGGCTTTTGTTCCAGCAGGGACAATGACAAATTCGCGCAGTGCGCTTACCGAAGAGATACACACGGGGTTCCCTATCCCAGTGAGCACATGGCGGCACGCTACAGTCTCAAGGTTGTAAAAACACTTGATTTGGGTACGCATGTCATGTTTGTTGGGGAAGTGGTAGAGGCAGAGGTGCTCAGTGAGGAAGAGGTTATGACCTATGCTTACTATCATCAGGTGAAAAACGGAGCTACCCCGAAGAATGCACCGAGCTATCAGGAAAAGAGTGAAAAAAGCGGCTGGAGATGTACGATCTGCGGTTACATCTATGAAGGAGATCCGCTTCCACAGGACTATGTATGTCCGTTATGCGGTGCACCTGCGGCATTGTTTGAAAAGCTGTAAACAAAGACAAATCCGGCAGTTGTTGAATAGGAGCATGCACAGTCACTGTAGCGGGGAATGCCATGCAGCTGATTGGAAGAGGCAGTTGCATACTTGTAAGCCTTATGCATATGTAGAGACTGTTCGCCATACATGCAGCAGAGGAAAGAGTAGTCTTTCTTCTCATGATATTTAAAATCATATACGTGCAGGTGAGTCTGGTCAGTGGCAATTGCTGAGCAGGCTCTTTTTTCTGCCTGCAGAAGCAGACAGGGGGCATATGGCAGTATACCGCAATTGCTTACCTACGAAGTATGCATACAGAGAAGCGATAATCACAAGCAGCTTGACAGCAATCCTTTTATGTAGCGCTATCCTCTTTTATTTACCAGATAATTTCCAAAGGAAACGTCTGCAGACGTGCTTGCTCTTTATCGTGTATATATCACGACCCTCCTTGTTTTTTTCTTCCGTATATAAGGTAGCAAATGCATGTATCCTACTTGTATCCGATAAAAATACAATAAAGTGGAAGCATGCTATAGTGCGGAACGTAGCATCCGGTTCCCGCATTTACACACCTGCTGGTATTTATGATTTTATTAGAGACAGCCGAAAAAGCAATAAAAAAGAACATCGCAGGATGTTCCAGGGATGACGCCTTTTACGTATACATGAATATACGTAGTACAGTTACGAATTATAAATATGGATGATGCCGGTATCGTTTAAATTCTGTACAATCAATATGAGAATCGGAAGTATGAAGATACCGAGAAAGCCGAACAGCCTTGCCCCCAGGTACATGCACATAAGCATCAGCAGAGGATGCAGACCGATCTGTTTTCCAACGATTTTCGGTTCAATGATATTGCGTATCACGGTGATGACAAGATACAGAATGAGCAGACCCACACCTGTTTTCACCTGATTGTTCAAAAAACTGATTAGAATCCAGGGAAGCATGATGCCACCGGTTCCAAGCACAGGCAGTACATCAAAAATAGCAATCAGAAAGGCAATGACGAGTGCGTTTTCAATCCCCAGTATATGCAGTCCGACGGTCAGCTCGAAAAAGGTCAGCAGCATGATTTTGCCATAGGCGACGGCGAAGCGTGCAATCGTATCGGTGAAATAGTGCCGGGAGGTAAAGACGATCTGTGCTCCCTTCTCCGGAAGCTGCCGGATAAAAAAGGCTATGATGCGCGGATAATCGGCATTAAAGAAAAAGGAGGATATGATGGCGAAGAAGAAGGCGATAAGCAGATTGGGAAGGGAGGACGCAAAGCCGGTGAACAGGGATACCAGATGCTTGGACAGGGAGGATATGATACTGTATAAAGAAGACTGCAGTCCGTCCAGAAAGGACTGGATGGCCTGCGCACCTGTGATATCCACCTCCTTCCATACACTTTCCACATTTCCCAGCGTATCGTTGAGAAACGGCTCCAGATTTTGCTGATACAGTCTTGGTATGTCTTCCACAAAATCCTTCAGGAATGCAAAGCCCTTCATAAATAGCAGTGTCACAAAGGCACCGATGGTCGCATAAAAGACCAGAATCACAATTGATGACCAAAGCTTTTCATGACCGCCGCTCAGCGCTGTCAGCCTTTTGATGAGCGGACGCAGCATGAAGGCAATCAGAAAACCAATCAGAAAGGGCATGATCGCATACATCACATAGCGTAGAAACAGATACAGCAGTGCCAGTATGAGGCAGCTGTAAACAAAATGGATGATAAAGGCTCTTTGTTTTTCCGTATTCATAATACTTCCTCCTTTGCGGTTGCTTCGTAATCCGCGGAAATGTTTGTTGTCAGATGCTTTATAGACGGATTGCAATGCTGAACAAGCTGATGTATGAAAGAACAGCGGTGGCGGATGATGTTTGCACAAGCTGCCTTGTGCTTGTCCAGCAGGGCATGTCCGGGTTTGGAAAACCTATTTTGATGCTATACAGAGAGTATAGATACAGTATAGAAAAAAAAGAACCGAGAAGTGTGCGGATTCCTGTCATATACTCAGGAATACAGATACAGCTTACGGCTCTTTTTTACTTTTTTTGTGCTAACAGAGCGAATACAGCTCTATCGATCAATTACGATCGTGTTGAATTCTTATGCTTTAAATTTACCGGCGATCAAGTAAGGACCCATTTACTTCCCGTCCTCTTTTTTTCTGCGTTCATTGATGATGGAAAACAGCCGCTCTGCATTGATCCGTGAGATAGCTTCCATTCTTGTCGGGAATGCCTTCTGTAATCGGATATGGGTGCGTTTGCGTTTGGTGTGAAGGGATGTAATGCGCTGCCGCAGCCTTTCGATACGCTCCAGAAGAATCTCATCCGCATTGGTGGAATCCAGAACCCGTGCTACCGCATCGCTTAGATTCTCCTGAAGCAAAGTAATGCTGGCATTCGCAAATTCCTGCCGCAGCTCGCGAATGCTTTCCTCGATTTCCTGAAAATCCTTGTTCTTGCGCAGCAGTGCAAGTGCTGTGTTAAACAGGTCATAGCCAAACCCGAAAAGAGCGGCTGTACAAAGCATAGTCTGCATCCCGGGGGAAAACAGATGCACAAATTCCTGGATTGCCGGATGGATGAGATAATAGACAACCAGCACCATACAGCCGAACAGCAGGGAGTTTTTCAGGCAGACACGGCCGTGAATGTTGAATGGATAGCTTGAGTAATCCCACCATTGGTATGAAAGAGAACCTCCATGCCCCAGCTCGTAACGTACTCCAGGGCGCTTGTTACGATGATGCCCATAACAAACATGAGGGGAATGCTGTAACCGAAAGGATCGAGAATGTGAAGCACCGCCAGTGCTCCGCAGCCATAGATGGGACAGTAGGGACCGGCGAGAAATCCGCGGTTGATAAATGTATGCGCGGGGATGCTGCAGTAGATACATTCGCAGAGCCAGCCGAAAAAGCTGTACAGGAAGAAATATAAGATAAGCTCCATACGATCCTCTTAAAACTCCTGATACAGACGGTAATCGCCGAAATCGCGAATCGTCATAAGGGCATCACTGTACTTGCGCTTTTCCTTGTCATTCACTACGATCACATCAATTCCGGCATTGCGCGCTGCCATAACGCCGTTTTCGGTATCTTCAAACACAATGCATTCCTCTGCGGTTAGATCAATGTTGTGCAATGCCTCCAGATACATCTGGGGGTCCGGCTTGGAGCGGGTAACCTGCTGGGAGGTTATCACATAATCAAAATAGGCTTCCATGTGCTTTTCCCGCAATATATGGGATACGATTTCTGTCGCATTGTTGGTGCATAGACAGATTTTATAATTCTTTTGCTTTACATACTGCAGAAACATGAGTGCATCCTTTTTCAACGGGGCGTTGTCGTAATGCTCCAGCAGAAAATCACTCACCCGGCGTACAAGCTCCTTTCCTTCCGCAGGGTCTTCCACCTCCTGCAAAATGCGGGTCTCCATTTCCGCAAAGCTGCGAACGCGGGATTTCAGTATTTTCAGAATCAGTGTTTTCTGTACCGTTTTCAATTCGCTCAGTGCCTGCCTGAAGTTGATATTCTCATAGGTGTTGATGAGCGTTCCATCCATGTCAAACAGAATTCCTTTTTTTGTCATCGCATGTTCTCCTTTCGCATAATCGCATCCAGAAACTGGTTCAGCTTCTCCAGTCCCTTCACGATGATTTCCTTATCCTTATAATTGTACTGCTTCCACTGCTCCTCATAGTGCTGTTGGATCTTACGCGATATCGTCTGTACGCAAAGTGCTCCGCTTTGACTTGTGCAAAGCTCCACAATACGTTCATCCTGTTCCCTTTTTTTGCGGATCAGATAGCCGCTGTGCTCCAGCTTTTTGCAGAGAGCCGACATATTGCCTGCATCGGTGTGCAGTGCCTTTGCGACAGAACCGATTGTGGTGCAGGGGTGCTGCTGTATATAGGAGAGCACGGAATACTGCATGTCGGTAATGCGATAGTGCTCGTATTCTTCCTTCAGATAACGGGAACGCTGAAATGTCAGCTTGCGGTTCAATTCCTCTACCTGCTGTTCATACAGTGAAATATCCATATGCATGACTTCCTTTCCTTATTATATGTGATTTACATATTTTACAACTGTGTGCCCTCGCTGTCAATGGTCTTTGGTTTCAGGAAGCGGGAGGCGAAAATTCCATGAAACATTTTCATTTTTCACGAAACGAAAAAAACGGCAAAATATACATGAAATCGCTTGCAAAAATCATAAAATAAGATACAATATAACTATACTAGAAGTGATGCAAGAAAGGGGCGTGTGTTTTGTGACAGCAAACAGAATCATGAAAAAACCTGACACAGACAGTGCATTCCCTGACGTACCTGATGAAGATGTACGTAGTTTCTTCGCGGCCTTAGAATGGATGTAAAGTGCGATTGCTTTGCGTCCGTTTTTTTATTCAGATGATTCAGTATAAACTAAAGGAGGAATTAAAATGGATCAGAAATTCAACAAAGCATTCTGGGATGCATGTGCAAACGGTGATTTTGCAACGGTATGTGCGGAAATCAAGAAGGGTGCTGACATCAACTATCAGAACGGTGATGGAAGAACGGGTCTGATGCGTGCTGCCAAGCGTGATTACAAGGATATCGTACGCGTGCTGCTGGATAATGGTGCAGAGGTAAATCTGGAAGATAATAAAGGAAAGACCGCCATTATGGGGGCAGCGAAGAAAGGAAATAAAACCATCTGCAAGAAGCTGATTGAAGCAGGTGCGGATGTGAATATGTCGGATGATCGCGGCAGAACTGCGCTGATGCGTGCTGCTTTTCTTGGACATGATCGCTGCGTTGAGGTGCTGCTGGATGCCGGTGCTGAGATCAATGCGCAGGATGAGGTGGGCAGAAGTGCGTTAATGGAAGCCTGCGTTGCATTTAAAAAGGATGTTATCCGTATGCTGATTGAACGAAATGCGGATGTGAATCTCTGTGATAACAATGGCTGTACGGCATTGATGCGTGCGGCATATGGCGGATATGTGGGACTTGTGGAGGATCTGCTGGCAAACGGTGCGGATAAGGACCTGATCGATAAGGAAGGTCACAAGGCAATTCACTATGTACGGGAAGACTGTCTGGCTCAGCTGAAGCCGATACTGAAGTAGGAGGTAGCCTGTATGAGAGACTATCTGAGCCATGAGGTACGAAATGTAGTCGTACTCGGACACAGCGGTGTCGGTAAAACCGCAGTTATGGAAAGTATGCTGTATTTTACAAAGGCGAGTGATCGCTTTGGTGTTACGAGTGAGGGAAGCTCACTGATTGATTATGATCCGGAGGAAATACGACGCGGTATCTCCGTGTATGCTTCGCTGGTGCCGATCGAGTGGAAGGATTGCAAAATCAACTTTATCGATACACCGGGGTATGCGGATTTTATTCGCGGCGCGGAAGCGGGAATCGCGGTTGGAGACAGTGCCTGATTGTCGTGGATGCCAAGGATGCTGTACAGCCCGGACGATCAAGGCATGGGAGGCAGCACAGAAGCGCTCCATTCCGACAATCTTCTTTGTGAATAAGCTGGATGAGGATAATGCATCCTTTGATCAGGCATATTCCGTTCTGCGGGAAACCTTCGGTAAGAGCGTTATTCCGTTTGAAGTTCCGATTATGGAAAATGGAAAGACCATCGGCTCCGTGAATATTCTGCGTGATAAGGCATGGTATTTTGAAGGACCGCTGGCTGATCCGAACAAGGCACAGCCAGTACCGGAGGATATGACGGATATCGTTGCCGAATATAAGAATCAGATTGCGGAAGCGATTGCCATGAGTGATGATGAGCTGATGGAAAAATATTTCAGCGGTGAGGAATTCAGCGAGGCGGAGCTGACAAGAGGAGTACGTCTGGGTGTGCGGAATGGAGAAATTCGACCGGTGTTCAGCGGAAGTGCTACGCATAGTGTCGGTACAGAGCGTCTGATGGATCTGATTGTGAAATACTTCCCGACATATGGAGAAGCAGGAAGTATCATGGTCAGTGATTCCGAAACCAAGGAACCGGTTATGCTGGAAACAAATGAGAAGGAAACGCTGTGTGCACAGGTATTCAAGACGGTTGTCGATCCGTTTGTCGGACGTATTTCCTATATCAAGGTGTTGGCCGGTGTGATGAGCAGTGACTCTGTCATATATAATGCAACCAAGGATCAGGTGGAGAAGATTTCAACCATCTTTATCGTCAAGGGGAAACACCAGACGGCAGTTGGAAAGCTGTTTACGGGTGATATTGGAGCCGTTGTCAAGCTGCAGGCTACACAGACCAATGATACCTTGTGTGAAAAGGGAAAGCACTATCTGGTAGAACCGATTCAATTCTCGGAGCCGATGCTTGGTATGGCGGTATTCCCGAATTCCAAGAATGATGAGGATAAAATGAGCAGTGCGCTTGCACGCATGGTGGAGGAGGATCCTACCCTGCGTCTGGAAAACAACAAGGAAACCAAGCAGACGATTCTGTATGGAATCGGTGATCAGCATATTGATGTTGTACTGAATAAGCTGAAGAACAAATATAAAGTGGAGGTGCGCCTGGAAACACCGAAGGTACCGTATCATGAGACAATTCGGAAAACGGCAGTCGGTGAAGGCCGGCATAAGAAGCAGTCCGGCGGTCATGGACAGTTTGGGCACGTTTTCGTGGAATTTGCACCGAATCCGGATGAAGAGGAAATGGTATTTGAGGAAAAGGTATTCGGAGGCGCCGTTCCGCGTCAGTATTTCCCGGCGGTGGAAACAGGTCTTCGGGAATGTATGCAGCATGGTCTGCTGGCAGGCTACAAGGTAGTCAATATCAAGGCAACTCTGCTGGATGGAAAATATCATGATGTCGATTCCAGTGAGATGGCGTTTAAGCTGGCTGCCCGTCTTTCCTATAAGGCAGGTATTCCGGAAGCGAAGCCGATCCTGCTGGAGCCGATCGTGAATATTACCGTTAAGGTACCGGATGAATTCACCGGTACGATCATCGGCGATTTCAATAAGCGCCGTGGAGCAATCATGGGCATGGATATGGTTGACGGCTATCAGGAAATCACAGCACAGGTACCGCTGGCTGAGGTACAGAAATATCCGATCGAGCTGCGTGCGATGACACAGGGACGCGGAGTATATACACAAAGCTTTGACCGCTACGAGCCGGTACCATCCAATATTGCGGACGGTATTATTGCACAGCATAAGAAAGAAGAGGAAGAATAAACAGAGACGGGGATCTGCATGGCAGGTTCCCGTGTTCTTTATGAAAGAAGGAAAAACATAAATGAAGACAATGATAATAAATGCACGGGTGCTTATGCATGCACAGCGGTGTGTGAAGGAGGAAGCCGTTCTGATCGAAGATGGCACGATTTTGGATATCGCTTCGGAATGTGAGCTTCCTCATGCCGAGCAGGTTATTGATGCAGAGGGATTGTATCTGGCACCGGGACTGCTGGATACACATACGCATGGAATCGGCGGCTTTGATTTTAATACGTGTACTGCCCAAGCAATAGAGGAAATCATCGCTTTGGAGCATGCGGAAGGGGTCACCGGTTTTCTGGCCAGTCTGGTTGTGGAGAATCATGCAATGACGATGGAGCGGCTGCAGCTGCTGGATTCGCAGGTAACGGATCCTTACTCGGTATTCATCTGGAGGGACCGTTTCTGAATCCGAAGCAGAAGGCTGTCATGAAGGAAGAATTTCTGCGTTTGCCGGATATTGAAGAATTTCGACAGTTTCTGCGTGTTTCTTCCCATGTTTCCTCAATGACGATAGCACCGGAGCTGCCTGATGCGCAAAGACTGATCAAGGAGGGGACAAGGCAGGGCATTGTCATGAATATCGGACACAGCATGGCAGATGCACAGCAGGTGATGCAGGCTCAGAGAAACGGAGCAAAGGGGATTACCCATCTGTATAATGCGATGAGTCAGCATGAGCACCGTAATCCCGGTGTGGTGACAGGTGCACTGCTTTCCGATCTGATGTGCGAGCTGATTGTGGACGGATTTCATGTACATCCGGATGTCGTTCATGCCACCTATCGTGCTTTAGGGGATGATCGCATCATACTCATCAGTGACGCCAATCCATATAAGGCGGTAGCGGATGGAGAATATCCGTTTAGCGGCAAGAATATTGTCATTCAGGATGGAAAAGCTACGGTAAAGGAAACCGGGCGAATTGCAGGAAGCACGCTGGCAATGAATACTGCCCTGCGCAATATGTGCAGATATACCGGTTGCAGTGTGGAAAGTGCGGTGCGTATGGCGGCATATAATCCCGCAAGGCTGTATGGCTGGAAAAAAGGATCAATAGAGCCTGGCTATGATGCGGATTTGATGTTAATGGATGATGCATTTCATATACACAGGGTCTGGCAAAGGAAATATTTTATGTAGAGGAAGGCAGGGAAAATCGTCTCTTCAACAACAAAAACAGCTTATTTGAGCATATATGCAGACTGCACATTTTCTTAGGATAATGCGTTTTTTATAAATGGTGGCTCATGTATACGTCTATTTCCAATAAGTGCCACATGAATATCTCCTATTATAAACTGAAAAAAACGCTGATACCGTACTTTAACAGGGGAGGTATCAGCTTTTCTGTATGTGAACAGCGCAGCTTGTACACATGTATTGAAGCATAAGGCTTCCAAAGTGTGTTTCTTTATACGAAGAAATGGATGAAAATCAGCTATAAGGTGCGTAAATTTTGAATGATTTTCTCATCTATCAAGCGGTTGTCGTACTGCATTGCAAGTATGATACTGCCTGCATCGGGAGAAAGGATTGGCGCAGTGAGCGTTAATGTTGGTTCGATGGACAAATATTCCTTTAACGGCTCCAGAATATAGCTACCGCTTTTGAATACGCCTCCGCTATAGGAAACAGGGATATTCTTGGAAGTGAAGGGCAGCTGCCGGTAAATCGCTAGATAAATATCAGCAAGCTCTTTTGCGGCTTCCTGAAAAATTTTCATTGCGACAGGATCATTTTGCTTTGCAAGTGTAAACACTGTCTGCGACATCGCGGCAACTCTGGTTCTGTCAAAGTTCCAATTCACAACACAAGTGGTTAGGATATCACTGTCCTCCTGTAGATGATATTGTGTTTTCACAGCTTCATATAATGCAGTTTTTGGTTCTCTGCCATCGCTTTGTTTAGTGAAATGCTGAATCAGCCGACAGGCGATCCAGTAGGCACTGCCTTCATCACCGCCGAAGATATGGTGCCATCCTGCGCTTCTGCACATCTGCCCCTGTTCATTTTTCCCAAGTCCTATGGAACCGGTGCCTGCGATTACATTGATTCCTGCAGCTCCAGCCAGGGATCCTGCCAGTGCGTTTTCCATATCGTTGCCTAGCATGTGCGGTATTTGCGGATAAGCTTTTTTGACAGCCCTTTCGATGGCGGGACTGTCCTTTTCTATATCCCGATATCCTGCACAGGCGATAAACGCAGCGGCGATTTGCTCTACCTTTATCGCACTGCTATTCAGGCAGTCATACATGCCGTCCTGCATGACTTTGGTGACACCATCCAATCCGCATTGCAGATAATGACAGGTAGGCTGTATGCTTTGCGCCTGTACTCTGCCAAATGCATCACAGATGATGAATTTTGTCTTGGTTCCTCCCCCGTCTACTCCCAGATAATAGTTCATTCTTTCATATCCTTTCGTGCTGTAGAGTTTCGTTCGATGAATTTTGTTGGTAACAGGATATTGAGTATCGTCTCATCATGCTCGTGAATCAGCTGATACAGCCGCTGAACCGAACGTTTTCCGATTTCGTGTGTTGGTACATCCACCGTGGATAACGGTGGAATCATATGTGCAGTGGTGGAAAGATTGTTGAAACCGATGATGGAAATATCTCTTGGACAGCGAATATCCATTTCATACAGCTTTCCAAGGATGACGGATGCGAGTGTATCGCTTCCCGCGAAAATAGCGTCTGGGCGATTCTCCTGCAGCATCAGCTGTTCGGTTTCCTGCACACATTTTTCAATATCCCAATCGCAATCAATTACGATTGAGGGATCATAGGGAATTCCTGCTTTGCGCAGAGATTCACGATATGCGATCATCCGCTTGCTATCTAAAAAGCAGGTATTTGGCGCTCCGCCACCGATATAGGCGATTCTGCGACATCCGCAGGCTAGAAAATGATCCATCACCTGGAAGGTTGCCTCAATATGATCAAATCCGACGTTGTTATAGTCGCAGCAGTATGGATCGATTCCTACGATGTAAGGAATGGATGCTGTTAAAGCTGCGAAGGTATCCTTTGGCAAATCCTCCATTAAAAGCAGTCCATCCAGATTCTGTCTGCACATTTCCGATAAAATAGCGGGATCTTTTAATTCATTGTAATTTTTTATGGAAGAAATTGCCATCCATATTTCGTGCTTTCCTCCTCCGCGGATGCTAAAATAGAATTGAAAAAGGGATCAACCGTATTTCTCTGAAGTAACTGCCATGATACAGCCGATATTGTATTTACTGGTCTTGGCTTTGCTTTTGAAGGTGTAGTTCAGTTCACGGACTGCATCTTCAATTTTTTTCGTGTAGCCTCTGTCGCTTTGAAGGATTCATCGTTGGATAGGATACGGGATGCAGTGGCAAGGGATACACCAGCCAACTTAGCGACATCGCGAAGTGTTGACATATAACCATCTCCTCTCTGTTTACTAAACATTATAGAACAAAATTAGGGAAAAAGCAAATAATTTAGTAAAAATATTGTCTGTAAGCCTTTACAAACAGAAAGTGTTGCGGTATACTGTGGTTGTAATCAACTAAACAATAAACAAATGTTTAGTAAACAAAGGAAGGAAACTGTTTATGAAAAGGAAATTTGCATTTATTGGAGCCGGTTCTCTTGACTTTACCAGAGGACTGGTAAGGGATATCCTGACATTTGATGCTTTCAGAGACTGTGAAATCATGCTGATGGATATCAACGAAACACGTCTGAAATATGCCAAGGATGGTGTTATGCGCATTGTGGAGGCAGGAAAGTATCCTGCAGTCGTTCATGCGACAACTGATCGCAAAGAGGCTTTAAAGGATGCTGACGGTGTATTGATCACTATTTTGCAGGGAGGTGTTGAAGTCTGGCGGCATGATATCGAAATTCCAAAGAAATATGGAGTTGATATCTGTGTCGGAGATACACGCGGGCCATCTGGCATCTTTCGGTTTTTGCGTACGGCACCGGTTCTACTGGATATCATTCGTGATGTGGAGGTGCTTTGTCCGAATGCCATTGTATTGAATTATACAAACCCTATGGCAATGCTGGTCAGCTATCTGCAAACGCAGACAGAAGTTAATGTCACTGGCTTGTGCCACAGTGTACAGGGAACAGCAGAAATGCTGGCAAACTGGATTGGAGCCGATCCAAAGGAGATTTCCTATACCTGTGCCGGTATCAATCATCAGGCCTTCTATCTAAATTACGAATGGAAGGGGAAAGATGCCTATCCGCTGATTCAGAATGCTATTCAGCGAGAAGAGGTTGCCAATGAGGAAATGGTTCGAATCGAGATGTACCGGCATCTGGGGTATTTTCCAACCGAATCCAGTGGGCACAATTCCGAATATAATCCTTGGTTCCGCAAACGCAAGGATCTGATTGAAACCTACTGTACGCATGGAACCGGCTGGAATCCGGGAGCATATGCCTATATTCTGGATGAATATCTGGAACGTGAGGATACCTGGGAACAGGAGTACCGTGATTGGGTGAATCAAGGAGACATTGATTTGAAACGGGGAGATGAATATGCATCCAATATCTTCAATGCCATCTTCGGAGATCACACACCGTATTTCTTCAACGGCAATTTGCGAAACAAAGGCTATATTCGAAACGTTATGGAGAATGCCTGTGTGGAGGTTCCGGTTGTTGCGACCAGCAAGGGGATTCATTCCATTCAGCAGATTACGCTTCCGGATCATCTGGCTCTGATGGTGGATCATTCTGCTCGCATCGAGGAGCTTGCTGTACAAGGAGCGCTAAACGGCGATCCACAGCTGATCTTTGAGGCGATACTCTTTGATCCATTGACGGCAAGTGTACTGAGTATGCAGGAAATTCACGATATGGTACAGGAAATGCTGCATAAAAACAAAGACTATCTGACATATTTCAAAACACTGGATTTAAAGGATTAAGACGGGAGTAAATCAAAACATTAAAGCAAAGCGAGGAGAAAATCGATGAAAAAATTAGTTTGCTGTGGATTATCAGCGCTGTTAAGTGCAACGATGTTCGGCTGTAGTTCATCTTCCGGGGGATCTGATGGGGATAAGGTGGAATTGACCTTCTGGGGACACCAGAATGAACCATGGGCAGCTTCTTATCAGAAAATTGCCAGAGAATTTGAGGAAAAGAATCCGGATATTCATATCAATATCGAATTCTTCCCATATGATCAATTTGAATCCAAGGTCCAAACATCCTTGATTTCCAAGGAAGGCGGAGCGGATATTTACGAGCTATGGGGCGGCTGGGGTCTGGATTTCGCCAGTACCGGAGCGCTTGCTGAGATACCGGAAAATCTGTCAAAGACCATTCATGACGATGTGTACCCATCTACGATTGGCGCTTTGGAATATGAAGGCAAGCTGTATGGTCTGCCAATGGAATTCAATATTGAAAATGGTGCTATGCTTGTCAATAAGAAATTGATGAGTGAACATAATTTAAAGACTCCTACCACCTGGAAGGAATTAAGAGAAACAGCGAAAAAAGCTACGAAAAAGGATGGGGACACCATTACAATCAAGGGCTTTGATTTTGTGAATTGGGATTCTGTACCATATATGTTCCTGTCCATGATTCTGTCCACTGGAGGCACCTATCAAAACGAGGACGGTAGCTTCAATCTGCAGACACCACAGGCAAAGGCAGCACTGCAGGAGTTGTATGATATGGTGAAGGTCGATGGTGTCACAACAATGGAAGGTCTTGATGGAGGCGGTGATATGGAAGGATATCAGCAGCTGTATGCAGGAAATGTTGTTATGGTTCCGCGCGGTCCGTGGACAATTGCGGAGGCATCACCTCCTTCGGCCTGGAATATGGAAAAGATTTTGATTATGTATCTATGCCATGGTTTGGTGATAAGCCGGCATTTGCTGCAGAAACTGGATGGTCTATGGCGGTTAATGGAAACAGCAAGCAACAGGAAGCAGCATTCAAATTTCTTGAATATTTCTTCCAGGATGATGTGCTGATGAAACATAATATCGCATGCTCTCAAATTCCTCCGAAAAAATCTGTCGCATCCAATCCGGAATTTATCAAACAGATGCCATATGCCGAACCACTTGTAAAAATTCTTGACAAGTCGCAATTCATTGGTCATTTCAATACAGATCAGTTTAAGGAAAAGGTGAATGCAACCTTCCAAAAGCTGGTACGCGGTGATATTAAAAATGTTGATCAGGCACTAATTACTATGGAGAAGGAATTAAACGGTATTATAAAAAAATAATGCCAGTATAGGGAAGAGGACATCGCTCTTCCCTAATCTAAAAGAAGGTGAACCCATTGAAAAACAAAAAATTCGTTCTCATCGTCCTGATTCCAATCTTTCTCCATCTTATGATTTTTATGATTGGTCCCATTATCGGAGGTCTTGCGATATCATTCTTCGATTATAATCCTTTACGATCCGATAACCATTTCGTAGGTTTAGATAACTTTGTCCGTCTTGTACAGGATCCAGTATTCTGGAAAGCAACGAAAAACACATTGTTCTTCGTTGTGATTACCGTTGCACTGAATATCGTGATATCCTTGGGAATCGCACAGCTGATCAGTATGTTTAAATCTAACAAGACCCGAAGTCTCTTCCGTATGATTTTCTTCCTGCCATGTGTTGCCCCCTTGGTCGCTTCCAGTGTAGTTTGGGCAAAGAGTATTTTACCTACCACAAACGGACTGGCCAATATGGCATTGCGTACCCTTGGTTTAGCGAGGTGAATTGGCTTGGAAACCCTGATGTGCTCATGTGTCCATCATTGTATTCTCTATATGGGCAGATATCGGCTACAACATCATCCTCTTTACGGCAGGTATCGATGGAATCCCTGGTGAATTCTATGAAGCAGCTGATTTGGATGGCGCCAGCGGCTGGCAGAAATTCCGTCATATCACATTGCCTCTGCTGAAGCGAACCTTTACATTTGTGACCATTATGACACTGATTTCTCACTTTCAGGCATTTGCGCAGTTCGCTGTCATGGCAGTTCGTAATGGCCCGCAGAATTCAGGATTGGTTTTGACCAGCTATATTTATAAGACAGCCTTTGAAACTAAGGACATGGGATATGCTTCGGCAATCTCTCTGGCATTGTTCATGATTATTATGGTTGTTTCCCTCATCCAGCAGCGTGCTAATAAGGTAGAATGGGAGTATTGATATGAAAAAACATAAAATGACGAAACAAAAGGCTGTCCGCTATAGTATCTTTATCGGTCTTGCGATCCTTGCAATTTTCTTCATCATGCCGTATTTCTGGATGCTGTCTAATTCTTTCAAAAGCACACAGGAGATTCTAGTTAATCCAAGACATCTTTTGCCGCTGGAGCCAACACTCAGCGGATATGAAAAGGTATTGACACAATCCCCGTTCTTCACCTGGTTTAAAAACAGTGCATTTATTACGGTGACAAATACCGTCATTATTCTGTTCACCAGCGCACTGGTAGGCTATGTGTTCTCAAAATTTCAATTCAAACGCAAAAAGCTATTGTTTGCCATCCTGCTTGCCAGTATGATGGTTCCCGCACAGACAACTATGATTCCTTCATTCCTTTTGATCAATTCACTGGGATTGTATAACAGTGCAGGCGCTTTGATTCTACCCTCCTTCGTAAACGCCTTCGGTATATATCTATGCAAGCAGTTTTGTGATGAGATACCAAGAGAGCTTATTGAAAGTGCTAAGCTGGACGGGGCAGGAGATTTCACGATTTTCTGGAAAATCATTATTCCTCAGATACGACCAGCACTTGGTGCATTGGCTATCTTCACATTCCTGAATTACTGGAACGATTATCTGAATCCACTGATTATGCTGAATGAGGTTAAGAAAATGACGTTGCCGTTGGCTTTGTCCTTCTTCGCATCGCAGCATATGGCTGACCTTTCCGCAACAATGGCTGCTTCTGCATTGATTATGGTGCCGGTTACTGTCGTTTTCATGATTTTCCAGAAGCATTTCATCAAGGGTATCGCGATGACAGGTATGAAATAAAGGAGAGCAGATATGGCAAATTTAAGGTTAGAGAATATAAATAAGATATATGATAATAAGGTACAGGCTGTTTTTGATTTCAATCTGGAAATCAAGGATAAGGAATTCATTGTTTTTGTAGGTCCGTCCGGCTGCGGCAAATCCACGACGCTTCGCATGATTGCCGGTCTCGAGGAAATATCCAGCGGCAGTCTGTATATTGATGATGTACTGGAAAATGATGTGCCAAGTAAGGACCGTGATATCGCCATGGTATTTCAATCCTATGCGCTATATCCGCACATGAGTGTCTATGATAATATGGCGTTCGGCATGAAAATCAAAAAGGTGCCAAAGGATGAAATAGATAAGCGTATTCACGAAGCAGCGCGAATTTTGGAAATCGAACCATATCTGAAACGCAAGCCAAAAGCACTATCCGGCGGACAGCGGCAAAGAGTTGCTCTGGGGAGGGCAATTGTCCGCAATGCCAAGGTGTTTTTGATGGATGAGCCGTTATCTAATCTGGATGCCAAGCTGCGCGTGCAGATGCGTTCTGAAATCATAAAGCTGCATGAACGCATCGGAGCGACGACAATTTATGTTACTCATGATCAGACAGAGGCTATGACGATGGCGAGCCGCATTGTTGTTATGAAGGATGGGTATATCCAGCAAATCGGAGCACCGAAGGAAATTTACGAGCATCCGGCTAATATGTTTGTGGCAGGCTTTTTAGGAAGTCCAGCTATGAATTTCATCGAGGGAACGTATAAGGAAGGTATGTTCTGCTTTGATGCACATTCAATTGAAGTAAATAATCTTGCGAAGGAGAGTCTGAAAACCTATGAGAATAAAAGAATTATCATGGGAATCCGTCCGGAAAACATCTACATGGAGGAAATCGTAGCACAGACCTATCCAAAATCTGTCATAGACTATCAGTTGGATGTAAAGGAACTGCTGGGAAATGAATATATACTGCATGGGACGATCGGTAATACGCCGATGGTTGCCAAGGTAAATGCGCGTATGGAGCTGCAGCCGCATCAGATGCTGAAACTGACGATAGATGCGAACCGTATGAATTTCTTTGATCCGGAAACAGAAGAGGCAATTCATTCATGAACGATCTCTATTTATCACAGTTTGACCCGTATGCAGAATGTATAACACCACAGCATCCGATATGCAAACCGAAATTTCCGGTATTCGATATGCATACACATATGGGTAATCTGGTTCCCGGCCCCGGTTATGCGGCACTGTATAATACTGCGGATTATGTCGAAGCTTTGCAGGATGCTGGCGTTGCACATATCGTGAATCTTGATGGTGTCTGGGGAAATGAGCTTGATGCATGATTCGTAAGACGGAGGGTTTTGAGAATTATATAACTACATTTGTATGGATCGATGTATCCAGAATTGATGATCCGGATTTCAAGCAATGGGTGCGTAATCATTTGATGGAAGCTTATCGGAAGGGAGCACGCGGTATCAAGATGTGGAAGGTCATTTCACTGGAATACAGGGATACGTACGGCAGGTATATTCGAACAGATGATTCGCGTCTGGATGTTGTGTATCAAACAGCAGCGGAACTGCACATGCCAATTTTAATTCATATTGCGGATCCAGTAGCGTTTTTTAAGCCTGCTGATCGTCATAATGAACGCTTTGAGGAATTGAACTGTCATCCTGACTGGCAGTTTGGCAAACCGGGGCAGTTGTGCTTTGAAGAACTTATGGATATGCAGGATCGTATGGTGGAGAACCACCCGCAAACAACCTTTATAATTGCACATTTCGGCAGCTATGCGGAAAATCTGAAGCATGTTGCACTGCGTCTGGATCGATACGATAATATGTATGTGGATATGGCGGCGCGTGTAGCAGAGCTGGGGAGAGTGCCCTATTCCAGTAAAGCATTCTTTGAAACGTATTCAGAACGCATTGTATTCGGAACGGATTGCTGTCCGCTGGATCTGGGACAGCATTCTATTTATTACCGGTTTCTGGAAACCATGGATGAATATTTTCCATATCAGCCAAATGGCGAGCTTCCGGGACAGGGGAGATGGCGAATCTATGGAATCGGTCTATCGGATGAAATTTTGCGAAAAGTCTATTATCAGAATGCATGTCGTATTATGAATATGGATGAACAGCAGTTTTTGATACAGAATAAATAAGCCTTGAAAAGCAATGGTTTTCATGCAACTATTGCTTTTTGTATAGGATTATTACTGTCAAGTAAAGCTTTATTGAAATAGAGATTGTCAAAGCAGCTTTTTATGTTGTTTTCTGTTGTACAGAAATCGGATAATCTCTTCTGTATCATATGAGCTTTGCAGAAAATCATATGTGTGTCATACAAATATCCTTTAAAAAGAATGGTTGCAAAGTGACATTTTAAGCGCTATACTATAGTTGTATTCAAACGTATAACATAATAGATAGCAGAAAGCAGGTTGAAAAACTTGCTTTTTTAGACTGTTTTTACTGAAAAGATACACTTTTTCCTTCATATTTGTCTATTTTCCTTTCATTCATATATGTATACGTTTTGAGATGGGAGGGATAGATAATACGAATTTCTTATTTTTAAATGTTTGAAAGATGGAAAAAGGAGGAATACATACTGTATGAAAAAATTATTAACGTTATTTGCTACGATAGCTCTAACTGCCGTATGCGTAACGCCAACCCCTTTGTATGCGGCAGATGTACAAACGGAAAAGACGAATGAAACTGTATCAAATGCTGTTGCTGAGATCAATGGTACATCCTATGCATCGTTGTCTGAAGCGATTCAGTCAGTACAAGAAGGACAATCAATCAAATTACTTCAAGATATAAATTTAACAGCTTCTATTGATGTAAAAGATAAAACCTTTTCACTAGACCTCAATGGGTTAAACATTAAACAGGAGCTGAATGATAGTGTTGGTAAAACAAATGCACCGATTCGATGTATAATTCATCAATGACAGTCAATGATAGTGTTGGTACTGGTTCAATTTTCGGGTATCAGTGTGCAGTGGGAGTATTTGTTAATTCCAGCTTGATATTGAACAACGGAAGCTTAAAAGGTGAGTGGTATGGCATCGCTGGTAATGGTCTCAATAATAATGGTACCACGATTGTGATAAATGGTGGTTCTATTTCTAATGCAGATCCTGATGGTACAGGTGCAGCAATTTATCATCCACAGACCGGGGAAATCACAATCAATGGTGGTACTGTTAAAGGTGATCTTGGTATTCAATTATGTTCCGGTAATCTATCTGTAATGAATATCAACGGAGGTACTGTCTCAGGTACCGGAGCAGACAAAAGAAACAGCAAAACAGGAGATGGTGCTATCCCGGATGGTGCAGCTATTTCTGTTGTAAATCGCCCTGGTTATAGCTCTATTCCAAATGTGACAATCTCAGGAGGAACCTTTACATCAAGCAGCAGCGAAGCTTTACTTGCATATACATGGAGCAAAAATGAAAATAAAGAATGGGTTGTATCTGATTGGGCGAATGCAAAAGAAAATGTGAGGGTTAATGGTGGTATTTTCAATACAGACCCAACTGCTTATGTAAGTAATTCATATAAGGCATTCAAGACTAGTGACGGATTTGCCGTTGCACCGCTTGCAAGCAATATAACTTTATCTGAAAACGAATTAACATTGGAGGAAGGAGCCAGCAAAACAGTAACAGCCGTTCTGGCACCTGAAGGAACTCTTGAAACGGTAACCTGGTCAAGTGATAAGCCTGAAATAGCAACTGTAAAAGACGGAAAGGTTACTGCACTGAAGTCTGGTAAAGCTGTAATCACAGCGGAAACAGAAAGCGGTAAGAAAGCTTCCTGTACTGTTACGGTTACCAAGCCTGTAGCAGTAGAAACTCCTTCTATTGATACATCCAAACCTACTGATGAAATCAAGGTGGGTGTAAATGATGAGAAAGCAGAACAGTTATTGAAAGATGTAACTGATCAGATTATTGCAGGCTCCAGTGAGTTCACAGATGCAGATACAGCTAATGCTGTTATTAAAGCTGCAAAAGCAGGCAAGACAGTAACGGTTGTTGCAGATGTGCAGAAGGCTGATTCCAGTAATGCTCAAGTACAGCTGATGCTAAAAAAATTCAAAAGGAACTGGAAGCATTGACCGCTGAAAGTAATAATACAGCAACAGTGGCAATGTATCTTGACCTGAGTGTCTTAATCAAAGCAGATGATACTGTATTAGGAAATATTACAAATCTGAGTACCCCTATGAAATTCACTGTTGTGGTCCCTGAGAATCTATTAGCAGAAGGAAGAGAATTCTATATACTTCGTGTTCATAATGGAGCTGTTAATAAAATAGTACCAGAGCATAATAAGAATATTTTAACCTTTGGAACAGATCGTTTCTCTACTTATGCTGTCGTATATGAGGATAAAAAAATTGATGATAACGGAACTACCCCGGAACCAAAACCAGAGCCAACACCAGAAAAGACGATTTATAATGTTGTCTTTGTCGATATGAATGGCGCAGTGCTGAGAACTGAAAAGGTTGAAGCTAACAAAGCGGCAACAGCACCAAAAGCACCGGAAGTTGAAGGCTATCGTTTTGTGAAATGGGATACTGATTTTACGAAGGTAACCAAGGATTTGCTTGTAAAACCTGTTTATGAAAAGTAGCAGCTACAGAAAAACCGTCAACACCTGAAAAACCATCCAATGATAAGAAATCACCGAATACCGGAGATACAACAAATGCAGGTCTCTTTACAGCATTTGCACTGCTTGGATTAGTTTCGATGGGAATTATTGCTATTCAGCGTAAAAGAAAACAATTGATGAAATAATATCGTCATAAATAAAAACCGGATTGCCGGTTTTTATTTTGTCTCATTCTGTTCCTTTAGATATATGTCAACTTCATGAGAAGTTAAACGTCTTATTTCAGCGTTTGGATATCGTTTAAATCTCTCTCTTTGATATAGAGGTTTCTCATTGAGACATACCTTATGGTTGTTAGTATAAGCGGCTGCAATGGAGGGGCTATTAAAAATCTTATAGGAATATCGTCCTCTTTCATTTTTGATTTCATAGATTCCGCAATTTGTTTCTGCACAAATATCAGCACTACGCAGATACAGCTTGGCGGTTTCCAGTGTTTTGAAAGGGAAATTCCATCTTTGCAGACCACTTTTCTCCGTCCTATTCACGCAGATGCACCTGCCACAGGTTCCACATATGTATTGCAGATGATTTTCCAGACAATCTCTGGGATTCAATATAGGTGTTGAGCGGTTATTGATGCTGTAGCATTCTTCACATTCCTTCATGACAGTTCTCCTTTTTAAATCACAAAGCTGATTGCCGTTAATGTTTCCAATTAGGCATCCTGCTGCTGTATATGACAAGTATACACTATGACACACTGTCAGAGTCAAGGATTGTAATCACATATATAATTAGAAATAGAAAAGATAGTGATAGCAATTCCTAGAAAGACAGGGAATGCCCAACAGAATAGAATGTTTCGTCCATATGAAAAACTTTATTAAACAGAAAAAGGGTTTTATCGCCCTGTGATTTGCATTATGCAACAGCCTTCGTATTTATTTCATAAACAAGCAAAAGCCCTGCATAGGTACATTCGTTGCAATCATTTCCAATATTATTATGAATTTGGGGAAACAAGCAGATGAAAAACTGTTTTATAAGTGTAAGCTTATAGAACAGTTTCTCGGCGTATTTATGTATGATTATTGGCTAATCATAACCTGATCCTTTAGCTCCTGCAATGTATTACATGTCAGTATCAAGCTGGATACATTCTCTATCTGTTCATCGTTCAAAGAAAATAGCCAGACTGAGCAATCCTCATGGTATTTACTATCCAGCTGCTGGAGCAGCAGTGATATCTTTCCTTCTATTCTACCTTTGTGTATACCAACTTTCTCTCCTTCGATTTTACCTTCTTCTTTCCCTTTAATGATTCCTTCCTTCATCCCCTCTTCAAAGCTGTCCTCCAAGCCATAGCGGTAACGTGCCTCTCCCATCTGAATCGCCATTGCGGTTGACCACAGCTCATCATCCTTCTGCATTTCCTCGTACTTATCCATGAATACCTTCACCAGCCTTTCCTTTGACTTCAGTATATCATTTTTTTCATTATTTCAAACAGGTATATCAGCTGTTCAAAGTCATTCAGCCTCTGCATTTCCTTCTCCTTTACGATGTCATTGATTGCCGGCATATGAA